>Ga0310690_10005294_pt1 | contig 17622 bp, 26 predicted proteins | sample AusTroGonzalo_MG_2_FD_207661 | JGI IMG/M metagenome (GOLD analysis project Ga0310690, IMG submission 207661) | Bovine rumen microbial communities from tropical cattle in Woodstock, Queensland, Australia - Gonzalo_04 (v2) (version 2) | ecosystem: Host-associated > Mammals > Digestive system >...
CATCTATACTTCTATTAGCATTAGAACGTCTATTGGATTCCCAAGATTCTCTGCTTCTGTTTCCACCACGATTGCTGCCACGGTTTGCCATACTATCATCATACCAAATACCTGTATAGCTTTCCTTTGATTCAGCTCTATTGATTTTTGTATCAATATTGTTAGCTGTCTCTGTAAGCTTATTCAGATACTCCAAATCAGTTGTTGACATTTGACCACCAGACTTACGAAGTTTCTTAGTCATTTCATTGAGCTCGTCCTCAACAAATTCGCAAAGCTCATAATATACTTCAATTTTCTTGTCCATTATTTTCACTCCTTATGCAATTCTGTTAATATCAAGATTACCATTGACTTGGTCTATCACAGGTGTTGGTACGGTTGTACCATCTGTTATACCTGAAACATACTCAATGGCAAGTGTAAAACAACAATTTCTTGGTACCTTGATGATGGCTGTACTTGTTATATTATTGAACTCCTCAGCAGCAGCTGGTGTTGAAATAGCTCTGCTTGAAATTCTTGGTTCACCATTCACTACAATAGATACAGCTATTGGAGTTACAGTTCCGCCTTCTGTAATAGCAATGTTGCCATTATAAGTTACTTTGTAAGTTGCAAAACACTGATTGGTGTTACCTTTGAGAATAAAAACACCTGTACCATTTTCGTGAATAACATTTCCACGAGTACAAGGCATAGATGCTACAAAATCTATCGGAGTATTAAGAGAAACACTCTGAAGTCCATTAGCAAGATATTCTGCTGCCATAACATCACCAACCTAATCAGTAAGAACCGCAACCGCAACCTGAGTTGTTGTTATTTACGGGGCAAGTGAAAATTGGTTGACTACCATATACAGGAACTGTATTTACTGGACAATCCTTAAGTCTGTTGTACAAAGCATCTACTTCGTTATTCAGGCCTTGCTGGAAGATAGCTGTTTGATTAGCTTGGCTCTCTCTTAATGTTGCCATATTAACAGCATTTTGGAGTGAGACATTTTCTCTTTGAGCTTGAGCAAGTTGATTCTTAACTCCGTCAAGTTCAAGAGCACAAAGCTTATCAAGAATTGCTTGATTACCATTACGAATAGCATCTGTAATGTCACGAGTATTCTGAGCTGAAGCAGTACGTGTAGCACAAGCCTCGGTAGCCTCAGTATACTTCAAATCAGCAATGCCTGATTGAACATTAGTAAATCCTTGAGTTGCAGCTGTTTGAGCATTGTAAGAACGTTCAAGGTCAGCTATTTGATTTGCATACATTTGCTGAGCAATTGCATTCTGTGCACCATTGATAGAAGCATTTACACCAGCAAATCCATTGCAAAGGTTCTGATTAACACCAGCAAAACCAGTGTTAAGATTTTGGTTTACGCTATTGAATCCGTTAGATACATTCAACTGCATATCTCCACAGCATTGGCAAAGTTGAGTAGCAAGAGCAGAAATACTATCACGAACAGAAGTAATTCCGTCAGTAATTTGCGCATCTCTGAATCCACTACTTACATTGTTGTTAATGCCCTGTTGGCCATTAAGAAGCCAGGGGAAATCATAGCCTAACATCATGTTGCCATAACCTCCACCGAAGCCTCCACCGAAGCCAAAGCCACCATTGCAAAGAGCAATAAGGAAGAGAATACCAAGCCAGCTATCGCCGCCTCCAAATATTCCTCCACCGTTGTTCATGTATGGTGTCATTGGTACCATGGGATAACCACCATAGCCTCCAATGTTTCCACCATAAGGTGAGAGCAGCATTGTTGCGTTGAATCCGTTTCCTTCTTGAGTCATAACGAACTCCTTTCTCCGAGGAATTAACTCGGTAAACGTTCACATCCTTCTTCTCGTGTGAACGGTTTAAAATTAATTTATATCAAGGCCTTTGCCTTAATACCAAAAATTACCTCTTATCTATCCTTGTAAGCATATCATAAATTTGCTTTTGGATAAGTGGGTGAATCTGATTTGTAGCAGCCAAATGTCTTACTATCTGTTCCGGAGTTTTTGCTTCAGGAGGTATATCCAAACCTTTCAGATATTTACCTGGATTCTCTTGGAATTGATTGTAAAGTGCATTAAAATTAATTTGCTGATTTCCATTTGGTTGAACTTGAAATGCTTGAGGTTTTTGGTTCTTGAATATTGGATTACCCATTAGCCTTTTAACTCCTTTGCTACATCTTGCATTTCTGTGATGATATTTTTATATGGCTCAAAATCTGATTTCTTCATATATTCGTCCATATTTACTTGTGGTCTTTCTTGTTCTTGAACTTGAGGAATTTGTTCATTTTCATTTTCCTCAATTAGTCTAAATTTTGTAAACTTTCCAGGCTCAAGAATTGTAGCACCTGCAGACTTTATGTAAATATAGCCTTCATTCACATTAACAAAATATACCGTGTTATTTGGAGCAACGTCCCAGCGTCTTGCAACCTCTTCTGAGGAAACATTGATAAACACAGTAGTAGCTATTTGTCCTGATTGATTTTGTTGATATTGTTGCAACATTTGTTGATAAACATTACTTCCTTGGACAAATCCATTTCCTTGACCAAAGAAATTAGGAAAACCCATTGCCATTACCATTCCTCCTTTGTATAATAGTAAATTGGAACTTTGTTGCCACTATCCCATGAATCATAATAATCACCATTGACTACAGCAACAGCATGAGTTCCAGTGGCAACAATATAAGTACCTTCTTTATGTTCATTTGCAAAGTCTTTGATTGAATAACAATAAGGACAATCATTTGGGCAGATATGACGTTCAAATCCATTCTTACGAAGGTAGGCGTCCCATACATGATTAGCATTACCCCAATCACTTACTGCATATCCTTCAACTGAAAGTTCTGAGTATACCTTTTCCCAAGTATCACCAGTAACTTTACAAATAGCTCTTATAACACAATCACCTGACTGTAAATCGCCAGCTGGATTATTGCAATAAAATACATACATTATCTCTTACCCAATCTTGCTTGTTTATCGTATATAGTTGGTAAATCCCAGCCGATTGCTTCCCTGACTTTATACAACAATTCAGCGTCCTTTAACTCTTGGTCAACGTCTCTGATATATCTTGTAATAAATTCAGCGGCAGCAATCTCTGAGGATTCAACCAACATACGATAAGCTTCTTCGTATATTTCTTTGCTTTGTTGTTCCCAATCAATCCACTCTTTCATTCCATATTGAATCAAGTAGACTTTATCCCCTGGAGTTAATTCCTTTGAAGAATTTTTAAACAAGCCTAAATTGAGAATATCAATTTGAGGTGGATTGTTAGCAACAGAAAGTAAATGGTAATGTTGTGAATAATATTTATTAAGCTCAATCATACCATGCGATTCTTCTTGCAATTGTTGTTCTTGACGTCTTGCATCTGGTAGAAGGTCTATGAAAATAAACAACTGAGTAAGTTGTGTATGCACCATCATAGCTCCTATCATACGATTATTAAGTTTTGTAAAAATCTCATGTATTGTCACGTTTATTTTTCTCTCCTATTTTTACTTCTAAAGCAATTATTCTTTCATTAAGATGGTTATGTGCATCTATCCTTGCCGCCTGCTTCTGTAACTCGTCCGCCATTGCTTCAAGCTTCGTATTAGTCACAGCCTGATTGACTTCAAGGGTATGTGTCATTTTCTCGGTTGATAGCTTGCTGTTTACGATTACAGTAACTATTGTTACTATACCTGAGATGCAAGCTACAATAACACTTGTGTCCATTAGCTTCTCTCCTTCCCTTAGATTTTGTGAAGCATTAAAACTCTCATTTTAATGATTAGCCTGTCCATGTGATTTTTGCGTTTGTAGCTCCCCACGGTGCGCCTGAAATACTATCTTGTGCTTTATGTATTATTATTTCTTCTAAATTAGGCATGCGATAATTAAAAGCAATGGCTATAATTGACGTTACCGATGATGGTATAACAATCTTTTTTAATGAGACCCAAACTATTGATGAAGAAAATGAATTATTATCAATAGTTGTTACACCGTCAGGAATTTCAATACTTTCCAATGAGGCCATATTAAATGCGCTACCATTTGAAACAAATTTAGCATTATTATCGCCACCTCCACTCGGAATTGTAGCAATATCAGAAGCAAAGTCCTCTAATCCGTCACCGCTTGAAACTGTGCCGCCTTTAGCTGTGATAGCATTACCAATAGCAGCTGTTGCTGTCTGTAATCTCGTAAGATTCTCAGCTATTGTATGTTCAGGCATTTAGAGCACCCCCTCTAATACAGAATTGATATCTCCAATCATTTGGTCAATTTCTGATTTTGTATAACTATCTTTTGACCAATCAATCCAAGCCATTGCTTGTAAATCTGAATCATAACCCCAGACATATTCAGTACCATCTGGTGTTGTTCCCGTTGTTCCCAAATATTTTACCGTATAAGCATCTCCATCTTCGGGGTTATTTGGCAGGCTTGAATAATAAGGAACTGCACCTTTATAATTTATGCCACCACTTATGCCTGTAGTTTTTTCATCAGTATAAGCCTTTGACTTTTTAAAAGCAATTCCAACTGCCATTAAAACAGCATGAATATCCATAGTTTATTCCTCCTTTGAGTTATAAATTAAGTAAGAGAGGGGCCGAGAGAAAGGATTAAAGTAACTCGACCCCTTGGGGTTGTGTAATCCAAACTTATTTATGATTCTATGACGATATTACTAGCTTGTGATATACGTAATACACCAGTAGTAGCGTTTTCAACCCATGTTATGCTGATAAGACCAGTTCCATGACCGTAACCACAAAGCCAAATAACACCTTCATCTACTGTACAAAGTGCAACCGTTAATGTTGTTGTGGATGTCTGCCCACCAGCAATTGTATTCGCTGTTACCGTTGGTACAAGTTTATCACCGTTATTAAAAGCTGACACTATTTCAGAATATGTTTTATCGCTTACCAAAGTTGTTGGTATTTCTTCCTCGCCAGTCATTTCGATATTAAGAGTTACGGAAAAATTAAACGTCTCTCCGCCACTACTCGGAACCTCAACAGTAACAGAAGAATATCCGTCAGCACCATCATCAGATGCGTTATAAGTTCCGTTCTCTGTGATTGTCTTTTCTATAAGCATAGGTATTGTTCCTCCACTTCCTTGATTTTCCCATCTTTTTTCACTATTAAGTCCGTAAATATCACCTGTTGAAGTGTCCCAGGCAGCTGAACCTGGAGCCCAATCTTCTGGAACAGGATTAGGTAAATCAGAACTTGAATCTACTTGAATTACCACTACATTCTTTGGGCCTTCTTCATCGTATGCAGCCCTTATTGAATCCATAATAAAATAAGCCATATTAAACTCCTCCTTAGAATACCTGTGTATCTCCAATAAACACACTTTTCACTGAAATATCTCCTAATTTAATATTAGTAACATTAACATCTCCAGTGAAAATGTTGCTTAATGAAAGTCTTTCTGGAATACCATTTGCCATTAAGATGTTATTATCATCTAAGTACCACTTACCAACAGGATATGGGGGAGACCAGCTAATTGGTTCTCCCATTAATCCATTAACTATCTTGTTATCAGTGTTTAAATACCACGCTGATATGTTCTTGTTTTCATAATCATAGGATAGAACATCAGGCGTTTTACCTTCTATAACCAAAATATTATCAGAATTAAGTGACCATGCATTTTCTGTAGGCATACTCAATCACCTCTTTATTCTGGTACAACGATATCGAAACCTTTAGCGGAAAGAACTGCGGCATCTGTCATTTCTTCTGCTGTTGCAAGTATCGGCGTATCGCCAGCCCATGTTTCATACGCTGAATCCGCTGTTAATACCGTTCCATTTGGCAACTTAGCTGATTTCTTGATTAAGGTTGCTTTAGTGACAACAAACATTTTTTCTCTATCATTTGAAAGTAAGCTAAGCTCCACATCAAATACATTTTGTGCTGATGGCGTATATGCATTTAAATTATACGTTGAAAGCAAATGCAATAAAGAAGCATTTTGAATATCAGCATTGGGTAGTGTAAACGAACCTTCTATTCTACAGCCATTTATCTTAAAGAAACTAAATGAGAAATATTTATCGGATGTATTATATTCTACCTCACTCGGATAAATCCAGCCAGTATACTTTTCCTTGAACCTACAATAGTTTGCAACTGCCGTTGTTGCTGAACTTGTATTTTTAGATATCAACGAAGTGTATGCAAGGTTAGACTGTCCGGCACCTGTCCACGGTAAATCAAAGTAGCAATTATTAGCAGTTATTCCAGTATTATATGCTAAAAGATATGCTGCTCCACTTCTTGAACCTACAAATCTACAACTATTGATTTGGGTTGTAGATGGTGGATAAGAATAACCAGTATTACTTCCAACTAATGAAGCACCAGCTAATATAAGATTCTGAAAATCCAAATCTTTAATAATTAAACGCCTATTAACACCACCAAACTGACAAGCGAATATAGGTCGAGGACTATCCACTGTTGTTCTTAGATTTCTTATCTTATGGTGATTACCATCAAGAGTTAAAGATTCACCATAACTCAAAGTTATATAATCTCCATTAGGTGCTACTTCATTCATATCAATATCAGCCATGAGTTTAACATCGTTACTTGCTTGCAAAGCTGTTTTAAGCTGTGCCCATGTACTACATTCTACTACTGCCATAAAATATCACTCCTTCCTTTTAAACTATCAAATATACAGTGTTTTCATCGTGTGTGGACATATTATCATATTGCTCTTGAGTACATTTTACAAAAGATAAATTGCCCAACAACGAATTTACTTCCGTTTTATTGTAGTACTCTGTCATATCAACGGAATTTATTTTCAATTTTGCAAACTCTCTATAATCACCAATAAGTACATTATCTATTGTTTCTACATTATGCATTATTAAAACCAATGCAATAACCATTTCTTTTGCATTTTCATCATCTTGAACATCTGGTAAATCTGGTTCCTCACCTGACTGAGTAGGAGTACCTTGCTTATACACAACTGTGATTTCTCTTGTAACATAATCACATCTGATACAAATTAAATCTCCTCTAACAGTTCCATCTATTGGCATACCTTGCACTTCAAAAATTATATCCGAATCACTTTCAACCCAACGACCAGCTATCCAAGCAAATCCAGGTTTTACTTTCAATTTATTTCCTGAGCCAGAAATTATTTCTGTTTCAAAAAATTCTGATGTGTCTCTGTTCTTTCCAACTATGCCGTCATTAATAAAGCCTTTGAAGCATTTGGAAAAATCCTCCGAACTATATTCACGGTCATAAATTCCATGAACAAATTCAGCGTCAAAAAATCCACTTTTAATCATGTTTGCTTACCTCCTTAACTATATAAAGTTTTTATCTTCTCTGATAAAGTTTTGAGTTCATAACCTACAATTATTTCGGTAGAATAACTACTACCAACAGTTTCTTGAATACCTGTTACTCTAGCATCTACCTGTAAATTAAGGTTATTATTTACAACTGTAATCTTGTCGCCTATTTTATAATCTATGCCATATTTGAAAACAGAATTAGAAACATTTAGTTTTCCTGATACAGTTTCAACCTCTTCAACCTCTGCTAACTTTTCCTTTCCTCTGCTTATCAACATTTCAGCATAATCTTCATCAGACATTGTTTGCCCTTCACCGATTTCACTTTGCAAATCTCTGGCATCTACAAAATATTCATAGCGGTCGTAACCAGTAGCAGTTTCGTCACCGAACTTCTGGAATTTACGTTGCCAGTTTTCTCCTTCGCCATACACTTTAACATAGTTTTTAAAGTCTCTGTTTGAACTATAATAATCCATATTGATTATTGCTTCCATATCACTACTAAAAACTACAGGTGATTCGGAGTTTATTGTATGGTCCTCAGTTTCATACACATTGAATAAAAGTTGAGGAACACTTGGCTGAAATAAAATCTCAAAGCCTAAGTTATCAGATGAATCTGCATAGCTTTTCACTCTCTCATACAAAGGCCCATACCAAACAACCTCGCCAACAATTCTTCCAATTGAAGGAACGGGTGACATTACTTCAAAATATGGCATTTGTACTTTCTCTCTATATTCTTGTGAATAACTTGAAGCAATGCAGGCATCGTTTACTAAACTAACCATTGCACGGGAAGCATAGAAATTTCTAAAATCAAAAGCTCCACAAGTTCTTTGAGTTAACAGCTTTTCTAAAGTCATTCCTTTAACCTTCAAAGAAATACTTCCGTTATCCTCTGATTTTTCTACAATATCTATCCTTGCTGCATTGTCTCCGCCTGTCCAAATAAATCTGCCTTTTTTCAATAAATTCAAATTCCTTTCAGAAGGAATAACATTCATAGTTACTTCACAGTATTTATTGAACATCTTTCCCCAAGTTGTAGATATTACATCATCTACTACACCCAATAATTGGAAGCCGCTTCTATCAATTTGAAAGACACTTATTTGCTCTAAATTTCCTAAAAGCATTCTTGCACCTCCAAAAATTGTAAAGGAAGTTCCAAACCAATTTCCAGATTATCAATGCCATCATCTGCTGAATAACCGATAATATTTTCACCTACATTTAAGACAAGCCAATCGCTATTTAAATCCATATACCTGAAATAATTTTCACTTGGGTAACCAATTCCTCCCATTACAGTTTTGTAGCCAATAGTGGTATTTACCTCTATTATTTCTCCCTCTTGCAATTCTTTTGTAATCGAGAAATATTCCCCTGTCGTAAAATTATATAAAGTAGGATTTTCAACACTTCCATTAGCCTTGAAATAAAATTTAAAACCAATTGAAATGGCGCCTTCATTTTTAACCACTCTTTTGCGATAGTCGCCAGCAGCTCTTACACCAAACACTATTGGTTCTTCTTCGGTTACATGAAATGGAAAGCGAAAACCAGACACATATTTTCCAACTTTCACATTCAAATCAGCTACCACCGAAAATAATGGATACGGACAAACACCTGATATCTTAAATTTACAAATCACTTCATTATTGTTTGTTTCTTCGGTATTACTATACCTAACAGAAGAAAGAGGCATGAACATAATTTGATAGTTTTTATATATTGCATTGTACTCATTCTGAGGATTTACAAAACGATTGAGAAAACTTTTTCTTTCATTCATTTCTTTCTCTGTATTAGCAATAATAAACCCTGATATTTCTATGTTCCGTGATTTATACGAAACTTTAATAATGGTTACACCAATCTGATTAATATACTTTGTAGTATATTGGTCAACCGAAGCTTGTCCCCAATCAACATAGTCAAGTATATAATCCTGAGTTGTGAGCTTATCCATTTGCAATATTTCTGATGTATTTTTATTTTGAACCATAATTGTCTCTATCATTTTTTACACCTCCTTAAAAGCCTTCTGCAATATCTCTCTTAATTCTCTTTATTTGAGCTGCAGCCTCTTCTTCATCTATAACCTTAGGAGAATTAAAGATAAATGTATCGCCTCCGCCAGCGTTATCCTGGTGATTACTGGACATATCAGATTCATCAACATTGGTTCTTCTTTCTCTTGAAAGGTTGATATCGTAATTAGCTTTAGATACCTTTACCATTTCTTCCATTAGAACAACTAATGGAGTTATGTCAATTACTCCAACGAGCATTTCTTTAAGTTTACTTAAAGGAGAAACTATTTCTGGGTCACGTCTTGCATTTGGGTTATCACCAATAACAGCAGTTGTTGGACTATAAGCAATTCCACCTTTTGCCAATCTTGGAAGTGATAAATAACCAAGCTCTCCAATATCAACACCTGGAATTTTATTTATAATTCCAATTGCTCCGTTTATAGCACTTATAAAGTCGTTTATTCTGTTTTCTATAAACTCAAACACTGTATTGACAACACTCTTAAATGCTCCCGAGAAAGCTTCACCAATCGAAGTTCCAACCTTAGAAAATACGTCCTTTATTTTATCCCAAATACCTGAGAAAAATTCCTTTATATTTGAGAATACAGCCTTAATTTTATCATAAGCATCTTGGAACTTTTCCTTGAACCAATTTCCAACATTTGAAAATACATTTTTTACTGCTTCCCAAGCATTTGTAAATACTCCACTGAAGAAGTCAACAACTACATTAAATACAGTTTTAATTCCTTCCCAAATAGATTTGAAGAAATCAACAACTGCGGACCAAGCCTTTTTAATAATATCCCAAGCTGTCTCAAAATAGTTCACTATAAAGTCAATATATGCTTTAAAAATAGCTTTAATACCATTCCAAAGATTTTTGAAAAACTCTGTAATAGTGTTCCATACAGCCTTAATAATACTAATTGCTGTCTTGAAATAATTCACTATGAAATCAATATAAAGTTTAAAGGCAGTTTTGATAGCTTCCCATACACTTTGTATTATATTCCAAGCATTCTTAATGAAATTGACAATAAAGTCTATGTATGTTTCAACCGTCTTTTGAATCTCTTCCCAAAGACCAATCCAGAAATTTCTGAATCCTTCGCATTTATTCCAAAGAACAACAAATATTGCAATCAATGCAGCAATTGCAGCAACAATTAGAAGTACTGGATTAGCAGCAAGAACAGCATTTACAGCAATCATAACCGTTTTGAGTGCTTTAGCAACTTTAATTACTGTTGATATTAAAGTTATAACCTTTCCAATTATGATTAACAAAGGTCCAATAGCGGCAGCAATTGCGGCAATTTTAAGAATGGTCTTTTGTTGTTCTTGTGATAAATTGGAAAACCAATCTACCCATTCAGAAATTTTGTCAACTACCTTTTTGATAATCGGAATTAGGATATTACCAAGCTTAATTGCTACACCTTCAATCTGAGATTTAACTAATGTAAGCTGACCATTCAAATTATTGTTCATAGTATCTGCCATATCTTTAGCAGTACCATCTGCACTATTTATTGCCTCTGTTAATTTTTCATAATCTTCCGGAGCGGCATTTACTATTGCTAACATACCAGACATTGCACGTTCTCCAAAAATTGAAGAAGCAGCCATTGCCTGTTCTGATTCTGATAAACCATTCAAGGTACTAAAACCAAGTGACTGAGCCATTTTATAATATTCCTCCTCAGTCAGCTTTCTGTCTTTAGTCAGTTTAATTCCTAACTGCTCTTGAGCAGCATTTTTCAATTCTTCTTCTGACATTGCTTCAAGAACATCAATACCAGCAGAGACCTCTGTTCTATACTTCTTTTCCTCCTCAGTAAGCTGGTCCCAACCATCGTAAAGGGCCATCATCTTTTCAGGAGTTTGTTCCATTTGATAATTTAAGTCAATTTGTTCCTGAGTTAATGGAGCCATCTTTTCTCGTAACATATCCATAACTTCTGCAAGGCTTTTCATTGAGCCATCGTCATTTGTCATTGATATACCCAATCTATCCATCCATGCAGCAGCATCTTTAGAAGGACTTATCATTCCAGATATTGCACTTCTAAGTGAGGTACCAGCTTGACCTGCTTTAATACCTGAATTAGCCATTAAACCAAGAGCAACACCAACATCTTCTACATTGTAACCTAATGAACCTGCAAGAGGTGCTACGTATTTGAATGATTCACCTAACATAGAAACATTAGTGTTTGCATTTGAAGAAGCTGAAGCTAATACATCAGCAAAATGACTTGAATCCTCTGCTTTCAAACCAAATGCTGTCAAAGCATCTGTTACAATATCAGAAGTAGAAGCTAAATCTTCACCAGAAGCAGCGGCTAAGTTCATAATTCCCTCAAGGCCATCAACCATATCATTAGTTTTCCAGCCAGCCATTGCCATATATTGTAAAGCCTCTGCTGATTCAGAAGCAGAGAACTTTGTTGTCTCACCCATTTCTTTTGCCTTTTCAGTTAATGCATCTAAATCATCACCTGTAGCACCTGAAATAGCTGAGACTTTACTCATTGAAGATTCAAAGTTAGCAGCAGTTTTTACAACGGCAGTTCCAGCACCAACAATTGGAGTAGTAACTAATGCAGTCATTTTCTTACCTGTTTTGGTAAGTTTTTCACCTACTGCATCTAACTTATCTGTTATAGATGTAGATGTTTTTCCTGCTTCATCTTGTGCTGATTTCAAACCATTCAAAAATCCACTTATGTCAAGGTCCAGATAACCGACCGCAGAACCAACATCTACAGCCATAACGTACCCTCTCCTTTCATTACTTAATTAAATTCTGCATAATATTCTGAAAAACTTTTATAACGTTTACTATTTACTTTTACTTTCTTAAATTTGGGCTTCTCTCCGTCTTTCACTTTCATGCTTATAAATGCACAAGCTTCATCTAAACAATATTTCTCATACTCTCCTGCATCTGCAATAAAACAACTGGGCCGGCAATGATAATATTCAGCCAGCCCAATCACGTTTAAAATATTTTCATTATTCACGAAAGGACTTAAGTCCCTCAATACCTGATTGAGAGTAGTTGAATATAGCAATAAGTTGCTCATCAGTAAGTTCTATACCTGCACTTTTTATCTCACTAAATGTAGGAGATACCAAAGAAGCTTCTGCAACTATCTCAAGTACATTATACATATCCCTTAATTGATTTTCTGATTCTGATTGATTAGTCTTGCCACCATTAAACAAAGAAGAAGCTGTTTCCAAAAGTGAATTTGGAATTCTTCCACTCTTAGCCAGGACTAACATTGAAGGCCTTCTAAGTCTTACAACAAATGGTTGACCTGGAGCAAAATCTGGTAACTTTACTACTTGACCTTTTGCAAATTCAGAAAGTTGGCTAATCGAAGTAATATCTGCTTCAGTGACCTGGGGGGTCTCCTCCTTTTTTACAACATTAACATCACTCTTAGCCATCTGCGCTAATATTTTATCAGCATCCTCAGGGGATATGCCTGTACTTATTAACTGTTCTCTATTTAACATTTCTTATTTTCCTTTCGCTTTAAATTTTACTTTAAGATGCTGTTGCAGTAATAACAATTGCACCTGTTACCTTGGCAATATTTACTGTGCTACCAGTAACAGCTGTAGAAGAAATATCCTCCCCACCCATTGTAACCGTTATTGTTCCAAGGGTTCCGGAAGTAGCTGTAATTGTTGCAGTAAACGGAGCATCTTCATACACCTTATCCTTAGTATAAGATGAAGTTGCATTTGTTAAATTCTGAGTAACAGTAAATGAAGCAGGCCCATAAAGTTCGGGAAGTTCATCAACATAAGTTATTGTATAAGGAGCTTCACCCTGCTTAGGAGCAGAATCAATTGTATACTCAGGAGCTCTAAATACATCGTCCTCAGATGAAAATGCAACCGGCTCACCTGTACAATTAGGATAAGATATTTTCTCGTAATTTACGATATCACCAGAAGTATCATACTGTGCTGAATATGCATTAAGCGTAAATGTATCAATTACTTCTGTTGAACCAGCTACAGGAGGAGTATATCCTGTGAGCTTTCCTTGTCCATCGTAAGTGCAAACACCACCCTGAAGTACAAGTACTAAATCGGGGTTAAATACATTGTCTGTAAGAGTGATTGTTGTACCAACAATTGTAACCTTCTTTTTCTTTTGTGCTCTTAAAATACCCTTTACAACAAGTCTAATGGCGTCCTGTTCTTCGGTTTGAGTTTCTACACCAATTTTATTTGATGTATCAAAACCAAATTCGTCGCCATCTTTAGTTGTAATGGTAACCAAAGCACAATCTATAAGCGGTATTTCCGCTTTTGACTTTCTTACGTCAGGCATTATTTTTCCTCCTTATCGTTTTTTATGATTTCGATATTCAATACTTGATACATGAGCCTCAATTTCTTCCTCATAAACACTACCAGAAACATTTCCAGTAATGATAAGCTGAGGGTGAAATTCTTTCATCGCTTTTCTCACAGACTGAATCAATCCATCTAAAAGCGAATACTTCAATTTTGGCACATAACAAAGTATTGTATAAATATCATCATCTGTACTATAGGTCAAATGTTGAACTGAACCATCATATTTCAGAACAATATATGGCTCTGTGCATTTACCTATTTTCTGTCCAGGAGAAAAAATCGAAAATCCTTTTTCTTTCAGAAACAAATAAACTTGTTCCCACTGTGATTTTCCCATTTTATTCCCTCCTTACAGCTTAATTCTGTTCAAAATGCCTTGCATTTCAGACATTATTTTTGGAGATTCATTTGTGATAGTAGGACCAATAATAGCAAATTGTTTTTCGTGAGCTAATTCTAACCAAATTCCATAAGATACACCATGAGCTAATGTAATTCTTATCAAATCGTCATTAGGTCTTGAAACTGTTGCTCTTAATGTAGCTTTTGCCATACCAGTTCTGTCTCTCCAAGGACGGTTCATTTTCATTTGTACCTGTAATTTAGAAGCCTTGGTACTTGCATACATCAAAATCAAGGCTCCTAATTTTACAGCCATCTTATCAAGATTTTTGTTTAAGTCGCTACCAGGATAATCGATTTTAAAGCTCAATGTCCTGCACCTCCATATAGATGTCAGCGATTAAATTCCATTCTTGAATATTACCAACCTTAGTAATTATAAATTGCTTTCCATTGATTTCAGCAATGTCATTTGTTCGCAATTCTAACGACTGAATATCTTCCCAAGGAATGAGGAAGGCCGGTACTTTGGTAGACCTGTATTGGGTTTGATTTCCAACCGACAAACTAACATGTCCATTGACTTCATGGTATAGCCCGAAAAATTCTTCACATTCACCACTTGTTAGTTTTTCCAAGTTGTCTAAGTCCAATTCATCATAGCTGTTAGCTTGCGGTCTATAAAATCTACAACCTGTTCCCGACCTTTGAATCTCTCTCCTTAGTTTATAAAGTTCAAAATCCTTATTTACAGACATATCAATCACCCAAAATTCCTGAGTTAAATTGTCTATGCTTTGAAGCCAGCCGCCTGAAATACGAACTTGTATCAGCAGTATTTAAACCACTAACAGATATCGTAGAATCTTCGGCTTTGACGGTTAAAAGCTCATAAATTGTAGCTTCAATATCTCCACCATTTTTTTGTAAATAGTATTCAATTTCTGAATCATCAAAATATGGGCATTTATCTTCCCGAACTTCAACCTTTATTTTCTCAATATCTGTCATGGTTTACACCTCATTCTACTGAATCAATATAAGCCTTTATTATTCCACGTACTTCCTTGACACTTGTTGCACCATCAAGGGAAATATTGTTTGCTTCTGCAAATTCTTTTAATTGGTCTTTTGACCATTGACTGATTGGAGTTTCAAGAAATTCAACTTTTTCAAGTTTCTTCTCTGGTTCCTCAGATTCTCCAGTTTCTTCCAGGTTATCGTTGGCGGCCTCTTCAGTTTCAATGATAGGAATATTATCGTTAACCTCTACTGTGTCGCCTGCGTTAACCTGAATTGAACTAGAATAGTCATGGACCAAAGTATAACCTTGATGTTTATATATTCCCTCGAAAGCTCCCTTGGTAACAGTCATAAAATGTATTCCATTAGTTATGTCTACCACGGTAACTCCTCCTTAAACTTCTGTATCAAGAATATAAATTTTATCAGCCTCAGGGAATGAAGGGAGACAAATCTGAGAAACAATTGTCTCTACATTTACAGGGTCAGCCTTTTGAACTGTAGTAACTGCAACACCTGTATCTGTAATTGATACATTAGCTACATTTGAAGTCATGAGGTCTGATTCAGCGGGTGTAGTACCGAACCATGTCTTTCCAAGTTCTCCGTCTGGGAACATTACGAAAGTATTTGAAGGCATAAACTTGAGTGCATTACCACTCTCGTCTGCATATCTCTTGTCATTAACTACAACAGTTATACCAACTTCATCAAGTATGTACTGACGAAGTCTGTCGTCTGAGATAGAACCTACACCGTTAGAAAGTACATAAATCTTCTTCTGGATGTTCTGATTGTTACGGATATTTCTCCATGTAACACCATCACACATAGCTCTTGTGATTACTGCACCTGTTTCATCAGCAATAAGCTCCTTTGCCTTTCTCATATCTTCAATCGGGTCTGCAGAAGCAACTGTTGACCAAGACACATCAACAGTAGACTTATGATTCTCCGGAATCTGATAATCATAGTTAAATGCCTGGCCATTATTTGCCATTGAAACAACACCTGTTGTAAGAGCCATCATTCTCATTCTCTCACGAGAAGCACGAGCAGCTCTAAGTAATTGCATTTCATCATCAAAAATTCTGTTCATAACAGAATCAATGTATGCCTGATTACCTGTTTCAAGAACCATATTGAGTTCCTGTCTAAGCTCTTCGTCAATATACATAGATTCCTTAAAATAAGGCATCTCAGCTGAAAGCTTCTCGAAACCAATACGAGGTCTGGGAATTGCATGTACATCAAAAGCAGAAGTCTTAAGTACAATAGGAAGTCCTCTTGAACCCTTCAGCCAGCTAAGCTTAAGGCCTCTCTTTTTATCATCAGGGAAAAGCTCTTCACAAGGATACGGAGCCTCGTCTTGAACGAGTTCCTCCCAGTATGCTGTAATTTCCTGAGCTTGAACTAAATCAAAAATTGTCATGTTCTTTTATCTCCTTTCCTTAAGCCTTGATAAATGTAATAGCACCAATTGTATTTACACCAGGTGTTACCAATGCTTGTACTGCAGAATCAAGTCTATTGATATTAACAACACCAAAGTAAAGAGCTGTGCCATTTGCATTCTTTGCAGTTACATCAACATCGTGAAGAAGTACTGCATTAGATGTTGTTGCTTCCTTAGCAGATACATATGCAACACTTATCTTATCTCCCGAGACAGCCGAACCTGTAGGAGTTATTCCATAATCGTTAAGTGTTACGTTATTTCCACTAAGCTTCCAATTAGTACCATCATATGAAAACTCATAAGTACCATCTGCATTGCTAACCTTTGTTCCAAAAGTAGCAGCAGTAACTGAAGCGGCGGTAATACCTGTACCTGTTACAGTAGCTGTAGCCGATTCAGAAACTGCCTCTGAAGCAGCAGTTACAGGTGTTTGAAGATTTGAAAAATCAACTACAATAGGTGTGCCTGCCTTGGCAATCTTCTTTCCATTAGCATCTGCCTCTGGAACAAGTGACTGAGAAACAATACAACCTACTGAAGCTTGCAAATCAACATTTGCAAGAATTTGAGTTGCATTGCCATACGAAACTTTTGTAATTCCGTCTTGATTAAGCATTTATTTTTCCTCCTTAAATTATTTTGAACCCCAATAACTTGTCTTTGTTTTGGAGCCCTTCCTTTGTGCAGCTAATCGTGCACCAATACCTTGGTCTTTTCCCTTGCTATCATTCTTACCAGACTGATTTTTAAGCGAAGAACCAGTGCCTTTAGCCTGCTTTTGCTTATCCTCTTCTGTCTCAAACCAAACAGGGTATTTAGTTTTAAATTCAGTAAGAACAGATTTAATATCCCTATCATCAGATACTTTTGATAAAGCAAGTGTAACAGCATCATCAACAAACTGAGTTTTAATACCGAGCATCATAACTTCTGCCTTGGCTTCAGCTATTTTTACACGTTCATTAGCTTCATCTAAAGCCTTTTGCTC
>Ga0310690_10005295_pt1 | contig 17619 bp, 34 predicted proteins | sample AusTroGonzalo_MG_2_FD_207661 | JGI IMG/M metagenome (GOLD analysis project Ga0310690, IMG submission 207661) | Bovine rumen microbial communities from tropical cattle in Woodstock, Queensland, Australia - Gonzalo_04 (v2) (version 2) | ecosystem: Host-associated > Mammals > Digestive system >...
CCTATGAGTCAATGCCATTCAGCGTGTTTTGCGAGGAAAAAGGCATTTCCATCCGCACACGACGGGCCATCTTCTATTACCTCGTTATGCACGACCATAAGACTATGAATCCCTGTACGGTCAGAGACGTTCTTGATTCGTTTGAAGAATCTACAACCATCTATCTGGAAAGGTATTTCAGGTCAATCCGCGGCATCGGCGACAAGGGTATCAGGGAACTGATGAAGGCGTTCGGCGAGATCACATTAAATTAAAAGGGGAAAAACAATGAGAATCTATATCAGCGGAGCGATCAGCTCCGACATCAATTATCAGGAGAAGTTCGAGAAAGCGGCCATGGAACTGAAAGCGGCCGGTCACATTCCGATCAGTCCGACAGATCTTCCGGGCGGTCTGACCGAAGGGGAGTACATGCAGCTCGATCATCTCCTGATCAGCTTTGCGGATGCGGTCTTCATGCTGGATGACTGGACAGCAAGCACCGGAGCGCAAATCGAGTACGAGCTGGCGGTACATGCCAGCAAGCCGGTTTTCTACTCCACGAGCAGGAAGAGCCGGGAACAGCTTGGCCTCCAGCCGGTGTTCTGAAGGTGTGAGTCATGGATGAGAAAAAGCCGCGGCGCAGATGGATCAGCAAGCTCAAAGAGGGCGAACATGTGGTGTGCCGGGTTCCGATCTACAATTTCAATAATGAAATCAGAGAGTGGAGCTGCAACTTCATTGCGAACTATCAGGAGCGGAAGATGATCGCTGTGTGCTATCTGGACGGATATCGGTCTGAAAGCGCATATGTGCCGTACCAAGACGTACTGGCCGTGTACGACAAAGACGGTCCGGTCATGAAGTTCGACGGAGGGTGTCTGTACGGGCCGTCCGCTCTGCTGATAAGGAGGTAGACAGAAATTACCTATCTGGACTTTCTGAAAACGAAGGTGGAAATTGCACCGGTCAGCGGCTTCGATGTGAACCCAGACGAACTGAGCGGCAATCTGAAGCCGCACCAGAAGGACGCGATTGTCTGGGCGCTGAAGGGGGGGCGTCGTGCTCTGTTTGAATCCTTCGGTCTGGGCAAGACGGCGCAGGAGTTGGAGTTCTGCCGACAGGTGCTCAAGCATGACGGCGGCAAGGCCCTGATCGTGCTGCCGCTGGGCGTCCGGCAGGAATTCAAGCGGGACGCGGTGAACATCCTCGGAATGGGAGAGCCGACCTACATCACGCACCTGGACGAAGCAACGGAAGACGGTGTGATCTACATGACCAACTACGAGCGGGTCCGGGACGGTGACATCGACCCGACACACTTCTCCTGCTGTGTGCTGGATGAGGCGGCGGTACTCAGGAGCTTCGGGAGCAAGACCTATCAAACCTTCCTGCCGAAGTTCAAGGGCGTGAAGTACAAGCTGGTCGCCACGGCGACACCGGCACCAAACCGGCTGAAAGAGCTGATCCACTACGCGGGATTCCTTGAAGTGCTGGACACCGGACAGGCATTGACCCGGTTCTTCCAGCGGGACAGCACGAAGGCGAACAACCTGACGCTGTACCCGCACAAGGTAGAGGAATTCTGGCTGTGGGTATCGAGCTGGGCGCTGTTCATCGAACGTCCTTCCGATCTCGGCTATGACGATGAAGGCTACGCGCTGCCGGAGCTGGAGATCCGGACGCACTGTATCAGCAATCCGGAAGCGGAGCATGTTGACAAGGACGGGCAGTTCAAACTGATGAACGACGCCACGGCCAGTCTGAGCGAGGCGTCGCGGGAGAAGAAGGAAAGCATCAAGGCCAGAGTAGCCAAGGCAAAGGAAATCGTGGATTCCGACCCGGAAGCGAGTTTCATTCTGTGGCATGACCGGGACGCCGAAAAGGACGAGCTGAAAAGACAGATCCCCGGCGTCGTGGAAATTTACGGCACGATGGACTACGAGGAACGGGAAAAGCGGGTGCTGGACTTCTCGGACGGCAAGTTCCGTCTGTTCGCCACAAAGAAATCCCTGTCAGGCGTCGGCTGCAACTTCCAGTACCACTGCCACCGGGAGATCTTCGTCGGGATCGACTATGCGTTCCATGACTTCATCCAGGCGATCCACCGGTGCTATCGCTTCCTCCAAGACCGGAAGGTCATTGTGGACATCATCTACACGGAGGCGGAGGACCCGATCTACCGGGTGCTGATGGATAAGTGGAAGCTCCATAACGAACAGCAGGAGCGGATGCGGGAGATCGTACAGAAATACGGTCTGACCGAAGCGGCGCAGGCGGAAAAGATGCGCCGGAGTATAGGAGTAGAAGAAATGACAGTAGAGGGCAAGAACTTCACTTGCATACACGGCGACTGCGTAGAGCAGACGGCCAAGATGGAATCTGAGAGCGTGGACATGATCCTCACGTCGATTCCCTTCTCGAACCACTACGAATACACGCCGAGCTACAACGACTTCGGACATAACGAGAACACGGAGAAGTTCTTCGAGCAGATGGATTTTCTCTCACCGGAGCTGCTGCGGGTGTTGCGGCCGGGACGGGTGTTTGCCTGTCACGTCAAGGACCGGGTGCTGTTCGGCAATGCGACCGGGACGGGAATGCCAACCATGGAACCCTTCCACGCCATGTGCATCGAGCACTACATGAAGCACGGCTTCCAGTATTTCGGCATGATCACGATTGTGACGGATGTGGTCCGGGAGAACAACCAGACCTACCGCCTCGGATGGACGGAGCAGTGCAAGGATGGCACGAAAATGGGCGTTGGCTGTCCGGAATACGTGCTGCTGTTCCGGAAGCTGCCGACAGACACCAGCACGGCCTATGCGGATGTCCCGGTGGAGAAGACCAAAGAGGAATACACCAGGGCGCAATGGCAGATCGACGCTCACGGATTCTGGCGGGACGGCGGCGACCGGCTTCTCACGAAGGAAGAGGTCATGAACATGCCCGTTGACCGGCTTCAGGCGGTGTACCGGAAGTACAGCCGGGATCATGTGTATGACTACGCCGAGCATGTGGAGATGTGCAAGAAGCTGGACAGCGAAGGGCATTTACCGGCCACATTCATGGTGATGGCACCGGGGAGCTGGGCTGCGGATGTCTGGGACGACATCAACCGGATGCTGACGCTGAACACCACGCAGAGCCAGCGGAGACAAGCACTCCATGTCTGCCCACTCCAGTTCGAGACGGTGGACAGGCTGATCAACCGGTACAGCAATGAGGGCGACCTGATCTTTGACCCCTTCGGCGGCGTCGGTACCGTACCGCTTCGGGCTTTGAAGCTTGGGCGGCGTGGACTGATGACCGAGCTGAACGAAGGATACTTCCTGGATGCGGTCGGGTACCTGCACGAAGAGGAAGAAAATCAGAACGTTCCAACCTTGTTTGATTTTCTGGAAACGGAAGTGAGGGACATGGCCGATGGCTAAACTCAGCAGACGCTATCAGAGAAGCACGGTGCCGGAGGATACCCGGTACCGGCTGAAGCAGGAGGAACGGAAGCTCCCGACACCGGTAAGACGGGCGCGGGAGCACCACGCAAAGGAGAAGAAACATGCCGAAGGCGGTAGCAAAAACGAAGATTGAACCGGAGTATCCGGAAATGAACTGGCTGCGGGCGGCGATCTACGAGCGGAAGAAGACAATGAATCTTAGCTGGGACCAGATCGGGGCGGCGGTCGGGACAACCGGTGATGCGCTGAAACACCTGATGCACAACCATCCGGACCCATGGGACTGGCCGCGGTATACGCTGAAAAAAATCTGCCGGGTGCTGGGGATCGAAATCAGGATGTTTGTCGTCGGAAGCCCGGAGGACCCGTGCCAATGAGCAGCAGTTTCTATCAGGACAATCCCTGTACGGAATGCCAGCCGCCGCAGAGACAGCCTGGATGTCATTCATCCTGTACGGTCTATAAGAAATGGCGGTACACCATCGACGAGCGGAAAGCGAAATATTGGGGAGACAGAAGCAAACGGTCCATGCTCGACAGTATGGAAAAGGCCCGGATGAAAAACCGGGGCAAAAGGAGGTAAACAGAAAAACATGGCAGAGACTTACGATGTCTTCATTTCGGACGGAAACCGACTGAGCAGCTACGACCACAGAACGGACGTGAAGCTCGGCGAGGTTCTGAAAGAGAGAAAGTATAACTGGCTGAAGGGATCTGTCCGCGTCAACGGCAAGAGCGTGCCGGACAGCGCGATGGATGAAACGCTGGAGCAGATTCAGCGGGAAACCCTGATGGAAACGGGGCGGTATTACACCACCTATATGAAAATCACCTGCCGGACGCCGGAAAACGACCCGTCGAAGAAGCGGGAAAAGCCGGTCAGGAGAAGGGAGCGGACCGATGTACGTTAATCCCTTCTGGTTTGGAGTGCTGACCACCATCCTGGTGGAAATCGTTGTTGTGATCATCGGTGCGATTGTCAGTATCGTTCGGTATCGCGGAGATGAAGAGGGAGGTCAAGATGGAAGCGACCATGGGAAGACACCTTAAACCGCTGCCGTGCGGGAAGCCGGAGAAACTGAGCCGCAGGGCCATCCGCGCCTTGCCGCTGCGGGTACGGCAGGAGCGGTACGAGAAAGAGAAGCAGGAGCTTTTCTTCCAGATCCGCGACCTCTCCCCGGAAGAGGTCGGCAGAGCGCATAAGGCACTGGCGGACAAATGGCAGGTGTAGGGATGTATATCTGCCATAAATGCGGGGCGGTCTTCGACGAACCGAACATCCGGACCGAACGGGAAATGCACAGCGAGTTTCTTCCGGAAATCGTCTGGGAAGACCTGCACTTTCCGATCTGTCCGGAATGCGGCGGGAATGACTTCGATGAGGCGGCACTGTGCGAATACTGCATGAATGAGTTTGATGCGGACGACCTGATCGGCGGGACGCTCTGCAAGGGCTGTCTGGATGAAATACTCCGGGGCCGCGGCGATCTGGTCAGGGCGTACATCATGGGAGACCCAGAGGCTTTCGTGGAATATCTGCACGGCAATCCGGAACTGAAGCCGACGGGAGGTACGGAAGAATGAAGCTCGGAACACTGGACGAGATCAAACGGGACATGGAATCCGGCATCTGGGACTTCACCAAAGACGGGGAATGCTCCAACTGCGGACAGTGCTGTTCGGACTTCCTGCCGGTATCGGCGAAGGAAATCCAGACGATTCGGCGGTACATCAAGCGGAACAACATCAAAGAGCAGGTTCACTTCCTGCCGACCGCGAGGCCCTGTATCGACATGATCTGTCCATTCCGGAACAACCTGGAAAAGCGCTGCGAAATCTATGAGGTTCGACCGGCAATCTGCCGTGATTTCCGGTGCGACAAGCCGAAGAAACAGATATGGGCCGACCGGGATCTGTACCAGGCGAAATGCCGGGTCGTGTCCATGTACGAAACATTCTTTAAGAAAAGGGGGAAAAGCAAGTGACGGAACAGGAATACCGGAGTCATCCTGCCATCAGCCGGTCAGAGCTGTGGTGGATGGACAGAAGCCCGGAGTATTTCCAGTATAGAAAAAACAATCCGATGGAGCCGACGCCCTCCCTGCTGTTCGGACAGGTGGCACACAAGCTGCTGTTGGAACCTGCGGACTTCAGCACCGATTTTGCGGTCGCGCCAGCCGTTGACAGGAGAACCAGAGACGGCAAGGCCGCATGGGAAGAGTTCCTGCTGACGGTCGGGGAGAGAAAACCGGTGGACGCGGCGACCTATGAGCAGGCGTCTGACATGATCGCGGCGGCGAGGATGGTCCCGCTTGTCAACGAACTTCTGGACGGCGATCACGAAGTCCCGCTGTTCTGGACGGACCCGGACACAGGCGTGGAATGCAAGTGTCGGCTGGATTCCATGAGAAGGGACGACAACGGCGTGCCGGTCGTTGTGGACTACAAGACCACGAACGACGCCAGCTACAAAGCCTTCCTGCGGGATGTGGTCAATTACGGCTACTACTTCCAGGCGGCCATGTACTCCGAGGGCGTGATTCACAACAACCTCTGCCCGAAGCTGATCAAGGGCAAGGCGAAAAAGCGGTGGGCAAAAAGTCCGGAAACCGGCAGACGGAAATACTGGACCGAGTACGAAGAGGACGAATACCGCATGGACAGCGATGAAGGCGAGATCGTGCATCCGCGGTGGGTCTTTATTGTGCAAGAAAAGGCCGAGCCATATTCGGTGAACATCTTCGAGATGGAGATGGATTTTATCACCGCCGGATATGACAAGTTCCGGGAGCTGATCGGCACCTATGTGTCCTGTCTGGAAACGGATTACTGGCCCGGCTATATGGGCGTCCTGGACGAGCCGAACATTCTCAGCCTGCCGAGTTGGCTGATTAACAGAGACGAATAACAAAGGAGGAAAAAACAGACATGATCCCTGACGAACTGAAACGCATGAAGCCGCTGACCGGAAAGGAGCGGCTGGGCATGAACCGCGACAGCGAATATCTGGGCGCGGAGGACATCGAGCCTGGTACCGAACCGATCCTGACGATTGACGCCCTGTACAGCGGCATGATCACCCTTCAGAGAGGGAAGGAACAGAAGGACGTGATTGCCTTCAAGGAAGAGACCGTACCAGGTATCCGGAAGGTGCGCCCGCTGGTCTGCAATTCCACGAACCGGAAAACGCTGCGGAAGCTCTACAAGGCGGTCACGGCGGAGAATCTGGTCGGGAAGCGCATTCAGCTCTGGATCGACCACAAAGTCCGGGACCCGCAGACCGGGGAACTGACGGACGGCATCCGGATTCGGGAAAAGAAACCGGAGGCAGCCAAGGCCGAGCCGATCATCTGCGCAGACTGCGGCAAGCCGATTGTGGCGATTCAGAAATTCAGCGCGGAGCAGATCGCCATGCTGAATGAGAAGCGGTACGGCCGGAAAATCTGCGGCGAGTGCAGCAAGAAGCTGGCCGAGGCGAAAGCAGCGGAAGAAGCCGAGGAAGAGGAAGATACCGTCATGAGCGTGTCGGCCGAAGAGCTGGAAGAGACAGGAGGAATTGATGAATGAGCCTGAACAAGTGGATCGGTATCGGGCGTATTACGAAAGATCTGGAAAAGGAAACCACGCCCAGCGGCGTCTCCAAGCTGAAGTTCACCATCGCCGTGGAAGACGACTACAAGCCGAAGGACGGCGACCGGAAGACCAACTTCATAGACTGCGTGGCCTGGCGGCATACGGCGGACTTTCTGGAAAAGTACAGCGGCAAGGGCCGGAACATCTGCGTGGTCGGTAAGCTGGAGCAGAACAAATGGGAGGACAAGGACGGAAACAAGCGGTCCAAGCTGGAGGTCCAGGTCGATAACGTTTACTTTGCGGACAGCAAGCGGGACGGCGAGAACTCCGGATCTTCCTACAGCTCATCCGAAAGCGCCGCGCCGAACGTGGACGCCAGCGAGTTCACGGAACTTCCGGACGACGGGGAACTGCCCTTCTAAACGGCCATGAAGATCATCTGCGACAGCCGCGAGAAGTGGACGCAGTCGGGAAGCGCGGACAGGCACATCCCCGACTGGTTTGAGAAGCACGGCATAGAGTACGAGGTCAGAAAATTGGAAGTGGGCGATTATCTGATCGAAGGACATCCGGAGCTTGTAGTGGACCGGAAGAAATCGCTGGACGAGCTGGCGACGAACCTGATGAACCGGAACGACTCCGCCCGGTTCTGGCGGGAAGTGCGGCGGGCGCATGAACAGCATGTGAAGCTGGTGATTCTCTGCGAATGCGGCGGTCAGGTGAAGACCATCAACGACGTGCCGAAATGGCGGTCACAATACAGTCCGGTCACGGGGCGGCGGCTGATCAATGAGATGATCCGGCTGGAAATGAGCTACGGCGTGCTGTGGCAGTTCTGCGACAAACGGAGCACGGCACGCCGGATAGTAGAGCTCCTGTCCGTGACGGACGGGAATGCAGGAACAGGAAAAACCGCTTCCGTGCGGTCACACGGGGGCGGGACGGTGAAAGCCGTCAAAGGATTTGAAAAGGGGAAAACAAACAAATGGGTGAAATTGAAATGCGGCAGGAAGTTCCGATGTGGGCGGCGCTGAAGCTGCCGGAGCATAAAGACAGCGATGGTACGAAAGAGTACCGGCCGAAGAAGAGCAGGAAACATCTGGTGGAACCGGAGCGGGTCCGGCTGGATGTGATGGCGTTCATGAAGCGGCGCGGCATTGCCCTCATCCTGATCGCGGCCTTTGCAATTTACGGCTGGACCGTGTACGCGGTCACGAAGCGAAAGGTCACGAAGGATGTCACGGCAGAGGTCGAGTCCAGAATGCGGGCCGGGTTTGCGCAGTATCTTCGGGACCAGGAATACCAGAACAGCGCGGCAAACTTCCTGACCGGGGAAGCGTCCTTTGAAGCAGCGCTGGACGCGGACAGTGAGTACGGCGCACGGCTGATTTACGGGTACCTGAAGAACGGCGGGATCACGCTGGCGCAGGCCAAGGCGATTATCTGCTGTGTTGAAGCGCGTGTTCTCAGCGGCTACGATTCCAGCTTTATCGAAGCGGTACGGCATCCGTCGCAATGGCAATGGTATTCGGACGATAACCCTGTCCGGGATGAGGACAAGGAGCTGGTCAAAACAGTGCTGCGGGATCTGCGGAAAGGGAAATTCCCGAACGGATTCACGGAAAACTTCATCTATATGGAGTGGACGCCTGGGGACATCGTGCTGCGGGACAAATGGGAAAAAGACAGCAAAACGCATTATTGGAGGATGCCTGAATGATTTTCAAATGCGAGAAGAAAGAATTGCAGACGGCAACGGCCAACGTGTCGAGAGCGGCGGCGGTGAAAAGTCCCGTCCCGGCCATGGAAGGAATTCTGCTGGAAACGGACGGTGGGAAGCTGAAGCTGACCGCCTATGACGGGAAGATCGGGATTTACACCCGGATCGAGGCGGAGATCAGCGAGGACGGCGCAGTGGTCATTCCCGCCCGCTTTCTGGTGGATCTGGTGCGGAAGCTGCCGGAGGGCAAGGTCACGGTCAAAACGGACCGGAACTGTACCTGTGTGATTTCCTGCGGCAAGACAGAGGTCAAGGTCGGCGGCTATGACCCGAAGGACTTCCCGGAACTGAGCGCGATCAATGAGATCGAGAACGTCGGTGTACCGGAAATGCTGTTGAAGAGCATGATCCAGCAGACCATCTTCGCCGTGTCTGCGTCCGAGAGCAGACCGATTTACACCGGCATTCTGTTTGAGGTCGGAGAGCATGACCTGACGCTGGTGGCTATTGACGGCTATCGCATGGCCAAGCGGAGCGAGACCATGGACAACGTGACCATGAGTCCCTGCCGATTCGTAATTCCAGGAAGCACCTGCGCCGAGGTTGAACGGATCTGCAATGCGGGAAAGTTTGAGGACGTGGCGATCTCACTGGGCGACAAGCACGCTTCCTTCTCCATCGGCGATACGGTGATCGTCAGCCGCAGACTGGAAGGCGAGTTTATGAACTATCAGAAATCCATTCCGGCGGCATTTGAACATGAGATCATCGCTGACCGCAAGGATCTGATGAACGCCATTGACCGCACGGCGCTGGTCATCCACGACAAGCAGAGCTCTCCGGTGGAAATGACGCTGAATGACGGGTACCTGGAGCTGGAATGCAACACCACCTTCGGCCATGCGGCGGATAGCTGCTTCTGCGAGGGAGACGGAGGCGGCCTGCGGGTCGGATTCAATGACCGGTATTTCATGGACGCTCTGAAAGCCGTGGACGAGGACCGCGTGAAGCTCTGTGTGAATAAGGCGTCTTCTCCGATCATCCTCAAGGCACCGGACGGCGGCAAGTATCTGTACATGGTTCTCCCGGTCAGACTGAGAGCGGAGGGGACGGCATGAAACCGCTGAAAGAGCTGATCAACACGCCGAACCTCTGCATTCAGCGAACCGGACAGGACGGCGGAAGCGGCTACGTCCAGTTCGGAAACATGAAGGCGTCCGTCATCTGGAGCAACGGCGGCGGCTGGGAGCATGTCAGCATGGCACCGTACAAACACAGCTACGTGCCGTCCTGGGCAGACATGTGCCGACTGAAGGACATGTTTTTCGGTCCGGACGAATGGGTGGTGCAGTTCCATCCTCCGGAGAGCGAGTACGTGAACAACGTGGTCAACTGTCTGCATCTCTGGCGGCCGCTTGATGAGAAGCTGCCGACACCGCCGAGCTGGATGGTCGGACTGAAAAAGGGCGAGACAGCGGATGACTTTACAAGGGCCTATCATCCGCTGTCCGGCGGCCCGGTTAGGAGGACATGGTGAAAACGAGCTTTGCGGAGTTTAAGTATAAGATATGCGATAAACGGTACATACCGGTATATATCGACTGCGAGAAAGTTGTTGCTGTGGTTCAAAACATAGACCGCTACAATGATTTCATCGGTGCTTATATCAATTCATCCAGCGTATATGTCGAAGGTCATGATGATCCATTTACTGTGGAAGGATACGCAAAAGATGTTCTGGAAATCGTCAAGTCCTACTGTAAGGAGCGAAAGCCATGAGAGACTACAATCTCAAAAAGTGCAAAACCTGTAAGTGGTGGGAGGCATACAGCGGTGCGTGTACCAACGGCAACAGCAAATTCCGGGCCGACTTTATGGACCGGGACGAAGCCTGCGAGTGCTGGGAGAGAAACCGGCATGAGAGATGCGGAGGGACGCTGGAAGCACGGGAACACAACGGCGTGATTGAGCATTACTGCTACGGCTGCCTGTACACGGTCCTGATCGACGGAAAGCCGATTGAGGAAACGCGGGACTGGCTGAAATGAAAATCGGCATGTATCCGTACTGCGACGACTGCACGCTTCCATTTCAGTCGCAGGAAGAAAAATATCTCTGCGGTCTGTACTGGAGGCCACAGAGCGGGACAAAACACGGATTCCCGATAGACGGGTGGAACTGTCCGAAGGATGCAGTTCCGGAGGAAGTACATGAAAATCGGACTGATCGACGTAGACGGACATCACTTTCCGAACCTGGCGCTCATGCGGATCAGCGCATACCACAAGGCACAGGGCGATGATGTTGAATGGTGGTGGAGTGATTTCATCCACTACGACATCGTTTACATGTCGAAGATTTTCTCCGACGTGTACAGCCCAGATATGCCGGAGCCGATGAACGCCGACCGGGTAATCAAGGGAGGTACGGGATACTGTATCAGCCTCGGACCTGACGGGCAGGAACAGTTCGACAAAAGCAAAAATAATCCGCTGCCGCCTGAGATGGAGAAGATGTTTCCGGACTATTCGATCTATCCACAGTTTGATTTTGCGGTCAGTATGACGAGCCGAGGTTGTCCGCGCGGTTGTTCCTTCTGCCATGTGGCTGCCAAGGAAGGCCGGTGCAGTCAGAAGGTCGCAGATGTGAAGGACTTCTGGAACGGTCAGAAGGAAATCAAGGTGCTGGACCCGAACATCACCGCCTGCCGGGAAAAGCGGGATCTCATGCGGCAGTATTGGGAAACCGGAGCATGGATTGACTTCACACAGGGTATCGACATCCGCCTCGTGAACGACGCGGACATCGAAGACCTGAATCAGATGAAGATCAAGAACTTGCATTTTGCATGGGACAATCCGAAAGACGATTTGGCAGAGAAGTTCCGGCGCTTCAGTGACAGATTCCGAATTAAGGACTACCGGCGCAAGGCCGTCTATGTCCTGACCAACTATAACAGCACGATGGAAGAAAACCTGTACCGGATCTATACATTGCGTGACGCTGGATACAGCCCGTATGTGATGATCTACAACAAACCGTCCGCACCGCAGGAAATCAGATATCTTCAGCGATGGTGCAACAACAGGATTTGCTTCTATTCAATACCGGACTTTCGGGACTATGACCCGAAGAAAGAACATACGAAAGCGGGTGATATAAATCAAGCCGAAACACAAAGATAGAATTCAATCAGCTCAAACCAGCCTGCTTGATGAAATCATCATTGACAACTTTGCAGGAGGCGGCGGTGCAAGTACAGGAATCGAGCTTGCCATCGGACGGCCGGTAACGATAGCGATTAACCATGACCCGGCTGCAATCCTGATGCACAAGACCAATCATCCGTATACGGAGCATATCCAAGCGTCCGTATGGGACGTTGACCCTGTGGAAGTCTGCGCCGGACGGCCTGTCGGTCTTGCCTGGTTTTCTCCTGACTGCAAACACTTCAGCAAGGCAAAAGGTTCTGCATTGGTAGACCGGAATATCCGCGGGCTGGCATGGATTGTTCTTCGGTGGGCCGGAACTGTAAGACCTCGCGTAATCATATTGGAGAACGTCGAAGAATTCCAGACATGGGGACCTGTCCGCAAAGGGAAACCGATTAAGAGCAAAAGCGGTCAGACCTTCCGTAAATGGCTGAAGCAGTTGAACGATCTCGGATATACCGTCGATCACAGGGAACTGATTGCAGCAGATTACGGCGCTCCGACAAGCAGAAAACGCTTTGTTCTGATTGCCAGATGTGACGGAAATCCGATTGTGTGGCCTGAAAAGACACATAACAAGGCAGGCACAGATGGAAAGCAAAAATGGAGAACCGCTGCGGAAGTCATAGATTGGTCACTGCCTATGTACTCCGTGTTCGATACCAAAGAGCAGATCAAAGCAAAATACGGTGTGAACACAGTGCGTCCTCTGGCGGACAACACCATGCGTCGGATTATACGCGGTGTGGACAAGTTCACTCTGAAGAGCGGGAAACCATTCATTGTACAGGGTAAATTTCAGAATACAGCGCAGGATATCGACCGGCCATTGACGACCATCACTTCCGTTGGAGCGCATGAACTTGTTTCTGCCAGCCTGATCCAATATCACACAGAGCAATCAGAACAGGTTCGAGCCAATCAGATTGACGCGCCTCTTTCAACAGTAGACGCTTCCAACAGGTATGGATTGATTGCGGCAAACCTTGTGGAGTATTTCCAGAACGGAAGACCGCTGCCGATTAACGAGCCCATGCACACAGTCACGACACGGGAACGGGAAGCGTTTGTCGCAGCGCATGTAGTCGAATTCAAAGGCCAGGACAAAGGACAGAGCTGTGAAGAACCATTGAGAACGATCACTGCCAGCGATGGAGAGTTTGGACTTTGCGAAACCGTGATTGTCAGAGCGGATAAGGAACAGGACTTCGGTTACTGGCCGAAAATCCGCACTTTGCTGAATCAGCACTGCAATTACCAACTTGCAGAAGACGAGGTTTTGCTTCTGGTTCTTGATGGCACGGCATACTTCATCCGGGATATTCTGCTTCGGATGCTGGCACCGAAAGAATTGTATGCAGCAATGGGATTTCCACCGGATTACATCATTGATCACGATTACACCGGCAAGCCATATCCGAGATCAGCCCAGGTTGCCCGCTGTGGAAATGCCGTCTGTCCGCAGATGGCAAGCGCCGTTGTCAGAGCAAACCTTCCGGAGTGGGCAATCGAGCTGCACACGATGAAAGACCTTAAGGATTTAATTGCCGTATGAAGATCAACTATAAAGAAAGCGAGGCACAGATATGACCATTCTGAACAGCGTCGGCAAAGAAATCCCCTGGCTTCCGGATACGGCTTTCTGCTTGCTGGCACAGCATCATCCCTGCACGATGGAGAAATGCCCGATCCGCAAGTTTGACAGCAAGGGAGAAATCTGTGTGCCGAACCTGTGCCGTGGGTACGTGGAAAGATCGAGGCGGTCATGAGCGACGAGACCAGAAAAGACATAGAACAAATGATCATGGCGGTCGGTGCAATCTGCGAAATGGCCGGGCTTATGCGTAGTGAGCTGATGAAACAAGGATTTGACGGTGTGGAAGCCTTCAAGATCTGCAAGGAATACGTAATGCGGACGATTGCACCCGGCAGCTTCAGTCAGGAGGAATGATAGATGAACTGCCCTCTGTGTGACGCCTACATCCCGTCCACCTTTAACCACTGTCCGGCCTGCGGCGCACCGATCAATCGAGAACTGCCGAAGCCGAAGAAACGACCGTACTCTACAATCTGCATTGCTCCGGCCAGCGAGGAAGCACCGAGACCGAAACAGAGGGACATGCTGATTTTGGACGGACAGGAGATACCGATTTATCTGCGGCAGATTAAGGAATACACACTTCCGTATGATGACGGCGGCCGGTATGAGAACGGCAGAATATGTCTCGGCAGCAAACGGACAATCCGGGAATTCACAGTCATGGAGGATGTTTAATGAAAGAAACAGCAATAGAAAACGCAAAGATCACGCATACTGATCTGAGTATGGCGGATCACGGAGTTCTGACCTTCACGCTGACACTGGAAGGTGCCGGTTGGGGGACAAATTACGGCGGTTACGTCATCGGAAAAGGATGCCTCGGTGCGAAAAAGTTTGAAGGTTCTGCAAAAGGCACTGAAGCAATCATGCGGATTATGGATACTGTCGGTGTCGAACGATGGAATGATCTGAAAGGAAAATATGTTCGCGTCTATATCGGTGGATGGGGAGCAACCATCACGAAGATCGGCAACATCATATCCGACAAATGGTTTGATATTAAAGAGTTCTTCAGTGAGGGCAGTACATGACCGACAAAGAAAAACTTGAACTGATCAATCTGAGGAACCGGCTGCGGAGCCAGCGGGAAGAAATCAAGCGGCTTATGGCCGAAAACGCAGAACTGAAAAAGATGGTCAAGCGGAATGAAGGTGATGTGACATAGAAGAGCGAGATTATACACGGTGGTTGAGAACTTGGGATGAGTCGAATTTGCTCTGCCCAATTTGCAGAAAAGCGTTCAGTGCAGAATTTGAAGTTGATTATCGCTATTGCCCATTCTGCGGAGAAAGACTGTTGCCGCCGAAAGAATGACATAGAAAGGATTTTACCGATATGAGTAACAACAACGGACCGGCATATGATTTTGGCTGCTATGTCGGACTTCTCACGATTGCCTTTATCGTGCTGAAGCTCTGCGGTCGGATCACATGGCCGTGGGTATGGGTGCTCAGTCCGATCTGGATTGACGCGGCCCTGGTCATCATCGTCACGATCATCGTATTTCTGGTCCATCTGTGGAGGTCATAGATGGCGAAGAATACGGAACACAGCCTGAAAGACCCGGAAATCTGGATTGAGATATGGCACGGCAAGAAGCCGAGGCAGTTCCGGGCGTGGCGGTATTACGGGATCGTGGACGCGCTGAGAACATTGGGAGTCGATCAGGAACGTGCGTATGAGCTGGGAAAGTGGGCGCAGCAGGCACGGGACGGAGACACCGAAACGGCCATGACGATCATGGATGTGGAAATCAAACTCCGGGCGGTGCTGAAATGAGCGTGAGGCGGATCTGTTATGGATGCTTACCGCCTGACCGCCATCCGGGATGTCACGGTACCTGTGAGAAATACCGAACAGAGTGGGAGCAGGCACAGAAGAAGTACAGTGACAACCTGAAGAATAAGAAGATTCATGAATTGCGGCGGGACGGTCTGCGAAACAAACAGGGACTCAACAGAAAGATGTATATCGGGGAGGTAAGGAAATGAAAATTATGCTGGAAGAAACGGCGTATATGCCGGTCAGAGCTCATCCTACGGACGCGGGCCTGGACCTTCTGAGCCGGGACGATGATTTCTGGCTGTGGCCGGGAAGCTCACACACCTTCGACACCGGGGTGCATATCCAGTTTCCGGAGCGCACCTATGGGAAGGTGGAGAGCAAGAGCGGTCTGAACGTTCACGCCAGCATCGTGAGCTGCGGCGGTGTGATCGACGAAAATTACCGCGGAAGCATTGCCGTCAAGCTCTACAACTTCGGCAGAGAAGCGTATCACTTCCAGAAGGGCGACAAGGTGGCGCAGTTGGTGATCATGCCGTATCTGGCACCGGCGCTGGAAGTGGTAGACAGTCTGGATGATACAGACAGGGGAGACAGCGGTTTCGGCAGCACGGGCCGCTGATCCCGAACAGAACAGAAAAAACAAAATTATATTGGAGGTAAATCATGAAAAATTCTCTCATTCCCATGACTGCAAACGAGCAGCCGCAGGTAGCTTATCCGCCCATGCCAGCATCGGTAGAAAAGGTTTTTGCCCGTGTGCTTGGCAACATGGCCACGGCAATGGCGAAGATGATGTTCCATCCGAAGAAGATTCTGAAGGTCGGCCGTGTGACCGTGGTTTTCTGGGAGGACGGAAGCAGCACGGCCGTCAAGTGCGGCGAGAACGAGATTCCGGATGACTACGTGGCTTTCTGCGCCGCCCTGGGAAAGAAGGTCTTCGGTACAAACACCGCTCTGAAGCGTGCCTTTATGGACGCGCCGCACGAGACAAAAGAACCCTGACGGATGACCTATGGCGAAGGGGAAGACAAAGAAGGTCAACCCGCGCCGCAAGCCTGTATCGGAAGCGGATCTGAAACGAGCAAAAGATATCGTTTCCGATCAGGCGTTCAAGCTCACGGTTGCCATCTTCCTGACGGTTCTCTGCGATGACTTCAACTTTGACAAGGAACAGCTCAATTACGCATGGGAGCGATTGAACAAGCTGTCCGGGGAAGTTTCGGAGCGCAGGATCAGCGCATGGGATCTGGTGGAGGTACTGAAAGAGGAATACGACATAGACCTGAACTGGCGGAGGTAATGCGATTATGCCGCTGACTTATGGAGACGAGATCAAATCCCGTCTGACGATGAAAGAAGTCGTCAATATGTACGGATTCCGTGTGGAAGGGAAAACCGGTAAGATACTCTGTCCGTTCCACAACGACACCAAACCGTCCATGCAGATCTATCCCGGTCACAGAGGTTACTTCTGTTTCGTATGCGGTCAGGGCGGAAGCGTGATTGACTTCGTAATGAAGTATTTCAATCTGAGCTTTACGGACGCCTGCAAAAAGCTGAATGATGATTTCCACCTGGGAATTCCGATTGGGGAAGAGCTGACGGAGCAGCAGAAGCGGGAGGCGGCCGAAGCTGTCCGAAAACGGCAGGAGGAATTGCGGCAAAAGGAGAAAAAGGAACAGCAGCTTTTCACCGCCTATCACGCCGCCCTGGACCGGTACTGTATGCTGGATCGGATGAAGATGGAGAACGAGCCGAGAAAAGGCGCTGACGGGAAATACAGAATCACGAAAGCCTATGTCTATGTGATCAAACGAATTGACGCAGCATGGGCGGAAGTGGAAGAAGCGGCCGCAAGGCTGCGGGAATTTGAAAAGGGGGAAACGGAAACATAATGGCAGTCACATCTACGGATATCAAGATTGCCCTGGAAAAGAAGCACTGGAAGGATTTCTTCCTGACAGAATGCAAAAGCGGAAGCACATACCTGACTCCGGTTGGAGACATGAAGATTCTGGACGCGCTGGCTATCCGGAAGAGCTGGACAAATCCGTGCTTCACCGGATATGAGGTCAAGGTTTCCAGAAGCGATTTTCTGCGGGACAGCAAGTTTTACCGCTATGAGGAAATTGTCAACTGTCTGTATCTGGTCTGTCCGAAGGGAATGATTGACCGGACGGAGCTGCCGGAGAGCGTGGGCCTGATGTACTACGACCCGGACAAGAAGACGCTGACAACAAAGAAAAAAGCGATCTATCGGAAGATCGAATACAGTCCGGACCTGTTTCT
>Ga0310690_10005296_pt1 | contig 17602 bp, 18 predicted proteins | sample AusTroGonzalo_MG_2_FD_207661 | JGI IMG/M metagenome (GOLD analysis project Ga0310690, IMG submission 207661) | Bovine rumen microbial communities from tropical cattle in Woodstock, Queensland, Australia - Gonzalo_04 (v2) (version 2) | ecosystem: Host-associated > Mammals > Digestive system >...
CGTGCGGAGGATGCCGTACCACTTCTGCCGATAGCCATCGTGTTGGTCATCAGGCAGACATACACATCAGTCCAAGACCATCCATCCCACGTAACAGCGCCCTTCCACCCCGGAATAGACATAGATGTAAGGTCGGCATTCATCGTGCTAGACAGCAACCGGCGATGCTTCAGAACGTGGGAAGAACCGAAAGCGTTACGGATACCGGTTACGTAGAGAGGCAGGGTGGTAGTCCACATCTTTGAGCCAAGGAATCCGCCTGCCGTCGTGTTCGTATCATTCATAACCGCAGAGCCAATGATGCCGTCCGGAACCATGACGAGATGGTTGCTTGCAGGCTGAGTATCTCCAACGTTGGCGAAATAGTTGATCCCTGCGACACGCCAGACTGCGTTGTAAGCTGTACCGCTGACAGTGACTGACTGCTCGATGTAGTCGCCCACAAAGATGTCAGAAAAGTTACCCGCCTGAACAGCCTCAGAAAGAGCTGCAAGGCTTGCAAAATGCCCAGAGCCAAGAAGATTTTCGCCTCTGTAAAAGCAGTTGTGCGCTTCAGCGGAATTAGGCACAGGGAAGAACATCTGGCCATTGTGTCCCTTCGGGTCAACCGAGAAGGTCTTTTGGCCGGTAACAGTCTGAGTCGTGCCAATAGTGACATAAGAAGCAGGCTGTGCGGCAATGGACTCAAGAGCCGTTGCCATTCGCAGGCCGGTCGAGTCGAGCAGAATCGGGTTGGTAACAGTCGTCATTTTTATTCCTCATCGGTGATTTCATACTTTGCGCAGAGAACGCCGTTCTCGATTACGAGACCGATGTCTGCCATATCGAACGCCGCCTTTACGGCGGCGGGTGTTGCCGCAACACCATCAGCAGCCGATGCGGCGCTAGTGGTGCTGTCAGAAAGTGTTACTGCGCCGGCATCCGACGCAGTAGCCGCCGGCAGGATCGAGCGATTGAGCTGCGACCCCGCTCCACTGGACTGAAAAAGACGCTCTAAAAGGCGAGGCAATGCCATTTTTGTATCCTCATAAATTACGGGAACACAACAAAATCAACCACCGAGCCTGCGGGCAAAACCTGGTTGAATTTGATCGAAGTCGCTGAAAAATCAATGTACTGATTGCTTGCGCCAGAGCGGCATAGCAAGCCATCCACGTACACGAACAATTTTGTAGACCCAACTGTATGGGTCGGGGTTGTAATTTCCGTGTTTGCCGCCACGTCCGCGCTGGCAACGTATGCCGCCCGCGCGGGCGCGGTACTGCTGTCGAAGTCCGTGATTTCGCTGAGCGTGTGCGTGTGCGAGGCGGCTGCAAATTTGCTTTGGATTTGCGCCCAAAAGCGCGTCAGTCCTGCCTTTGAGATATAGGAAATTGACATTTACAACTGCCTCTTTCAGTTTATGTATTAACCTAAACAACTACACACAGCGATTCGCCTGAATTAGGCGGAGGGGTTCACGATTTCGTCGATTTCAGCGTTCGTGACGGCCACCAGATCGGCGGTCTTGGCGTAGGCAGACAGATCGACAATGCCCGAGAGCACGTCCCAATCCTCGCCGTTCCACACCACGTTGTCGCCGGCCTTCACGTTGTGAGCGGAGTCGGCTGCAGTGATGTTCCACACGTCGCCCTGGACGTTGCCGGTGCTGGGCAGTTCAGCGTAGGAGGCCTTCGTTCCCTTGTAGTGGAATGCGCCGGTCAGCTTGCCGTCAACTTCCGTCTTGGTGTAAGCGTCGGTGATGCCATAGCCGGCGAGCGTCGTGGCTTTGTCAGCCTTGGCGTTGTCGAGCAGGTCCCAGGCGGCAACCTTGGCAGAGGTCACGCCAGAATTTACGGCAGCGAGCTGGGCCTCAGAGAGGGCGTTCTGCTTGCCAGCGGCATAGCCGTCGTAGGTGCTAACCTTGGCGGCGGTGATGCCGGAGTTGACGGCGGCCATCTGGACTTCCGTGCCGATGTCGGAGAGCTGAGTCGGCACAGTCACATCAACAGCCTTGCTCGTCACGGACAGGGCAGAGCCGTTCACCTTGACAGTTTCGATGACGTTAACCTGAGCACCGGCGGCGATGCCGTCAACCTTGGACTTCAGGCCAGCACCAGTAGAGGCGTTCGTGCGGATCGTTTCGAGATCGGAAATCACATCCTGCTTGCCCGTCGCATAAGCGTCGTAGTCAGCAACCTTCGTGGAGGTGATTCCAGAATTTGCGGCGGCCTGCTGATCGGAGGTAGCAATATCCGAGAGCTGGGTCGGGACAGTGATCGACACAGCCTTGGAGGTCGGGGTAAGGGCCGTGCCGTTGACCTTGACGGTCTCGATCACGTTAACCTGTGCGCCCTCGGCAATGCCGTCGACCTTCGTCTTGAGACCCGCTCCCGTCGCAGCATTGGTACGGATCGTGGAGAGGTCGCTGATCGTGTCCTGTTTGGCGTTCAGCTTGGTCTTGATGAGGCCCCAAAAATACGAGAGGCCAGCCTTGGAAACATAATTGAGTGCCATTTTTTGGCTCCTTCAAAGTTAGTGAAAAAAAGAGTTAGCTCTCAAAAATCGCCCGGATTTCTTCAAGCGTCACCTCGGCCATTGCGTCCTGCTTGGCACTCATGGCCGCGCGGGTTGCGTAGGTTTCTGTGATGACATTGCCCGTAGCGTCCTTTGCGGCCTTTTCGGCAGCGGCGGCGCTTTCTGCGTTTGTTGCCGTTGCCGCGTTGCCCGCATAGGAGCTGATGGGTTTTGCCTTGCCCTCGCCGTCGAAATAGACGGGGATCGTCGAGCTGCCTTTGCTCATGACGTTCTCCGTGGGCAGGCGGTTTGCCACCTCCTGCCCCGCTCGACGTGCCAGGTCAATAATTCGGCTGTCCAAGCTCATGTCGTTACCTCAACTAGGGATCGACGAACTCTTCCTCGACATAGGACGCGCCGGGTTCGACAATCGTGTTGCCCTCCAGAGCCGCCTCAAAGTAGGTCACGAAATTCGTGTCCGTGTCACCGACGGCGGTGCTCAGAGCATTGAGATCGGCAGCGGAGGCCGCGCCGATGTTTGTGCGAGCCGTGGCTTTCTGCTCGGCGGTGAGGTCCTGCGCCTCGTCAAACTTGACGTGGCCGGCGGCGATCTGCTTGATTGCTTCGATTTCGTCAGCCGAGGTGGCGATCAGGTCTGCGAGTTCCTTGAGCGTGTCGTAGGCCGCGCCTGCACCGCCCAAAATGTCATCCTTGACTTCCTGCTTGGCCTCAGAGACGCGGGCCTCAACCTTCGCAGCGGAATATGCCTTGTCCGTTGCGGTCGGATCAGAGTCATCAATCTCGGAGTGAGCGATGATCTGCCGCTCCAGGCGCTCAATCGCGGCCTCGGCGGCATCCACATCGCTCTGGAGGGTCGTAATGCTTCCCTCGTTCGCCGTGACGCGGCTGCTCAGAGTGGAGACTGCCCCGTAAACCGCATTGATTGCGGCCACCAGGTTGGTTTTCTGCTCAACAGTCAGATCGTTCAGATTGCCGATCTGTTCATGCAGGACCTTGCACTCTGCGCCCATGCGGCGCGCGAGCGCGACAATTTGCTGAGAAAGCGTTGCCATTTTTTAAGCTCCTTCGCTCAATTCGTTTTCAAAAATCGCTACGGGGTCAACCTCGGATTCGCCGTCCGTATTGGTCTCTTCTTCGCCATCCAGGGGGCCTAGTCCGGGACCAAGTTCTCTTTCAAAGTATTTGACGAACTCATCAATGTCCGTTCCACTCCCTTCGGTCGGAACATGGATGATTCCCTGCTCGATCTGCCGGCCCAGCTTGTCAACGATTTCGTCTCTGTCAGCCTCGGTGAAAGAGCCTCTGTCGCCCTTCTCGCCTTTTTCGCCCTGATCACCTTTCGCGCCGTGCAGCGAGGCTATCCACTCCTCGCGCGTCCCCTCGTAGCCCTCTTCAACGGCAATCAGGTAAGCGTCCTTGCCGTTTGCGCCCTGGAGGCCGGCAACGTGAATGACGATCTTTTTCGTGGGGTTCGTGACAAATCCGCGGCTCATCGCGTCACCTCGCTTCGGATAAAAACGCGCCCTTCGAGAATCCGCGTCACACAGCCGTTCGGCGCGATCAGTTCAATGTCGTACTTGTAGGTTTTGGGCGGCATCCTGCTTGTCACAGCACCGGGAAAAGAGACGTGCAGGCCGTCGCTGTCGCAGACAAGCCGCCCGTTCTCGGTCGTCAGCTCATCGGCAGCCCATTCGGAGTGGAAGTTCTCGCGGACTTGCATGCGCGCCTTGAACCCCAGGAGGTCCTGAGGCTTTTCATCGTCATCGACAAGGCCGACGAGGATTGCGTAGTCCGTGCCTTTGTCAACGTAGAAGTCGTGCGCGACGGCCATTTCAATCACCTCACGCCGCGCCCGTTGAGACACAGACAATTTGGAAGTCCTTGGGGATTGCGCTGGTAAAGCGGATCACAGTCTCGGAAACGTCGGTGTACTCGACGCCAGCGAAACAGCGCAGCCCCTCGACAAACACAACAAGCTGGCCCGAGCCGACCTTGTGCACCGGAACCGCGTAATCCGCTCCAGCCGCAATGTCGGCAGGGCGTGAATCTGAGCGCGCGACAACCGGCGTAGCCTCGGACAGTGTTTCCATGTCCCCCAGGATTTGCGCAAAGTTCGCGTCAATCTGTCGGTAAGTTGCATTCCAGGTTTCGGGCTTGGCCTGCGGGCGGTCCTGTCCGATTTTTTTGATTTCGGGGTAAGGCAAAACATACGTCATGGCTACACCCTCACAGTCAGCGTAATCGTGTAGGTCTCATCGGACTCCTTGACCTTGGGCGCGAAATTCTTGACGCCCACCAAGTCGCCGTTTTCATCAACCACGGCAGCCTCGGAAAGGTGAACACCTACCAGCTCATTGACTTCAATCGTGCAGCGAACGGATGCTCCATACTCATCGGCAATCCAATGAGCGGCGGCGGCCTTGCGCAGAACCTCGTGATTCAGCGCGGTCTGCGCAGGATCAGGCTCTATCGGCTCGTGCGTAGAAGTATCGTGACCCCCGTCACCGAAGGCCATGTGCGTAATTTTGGGAAGCGTCAAATCGCCGTTAAGGGCCTTGGCCAATTTGCGGCGAAAGACGTTCAGGATGACAGCATCAGCCATTTGCGGATACCCGAAACAAGTTAACTTATCGGGATTTTCGGGGCTGACTGATGCTCAAAAGCGGGCAATTTTCCTCTTAGGACACTTCAATCTCCATGTCAACTCGCGGCGCGTCCATGATGTAAACGCCCCGAGAGTCAGCATCGGCAGCCAGCGGCCAGACAAGCGCGGGATCATCCGTGATGTAGCGCGGTCGATTCCATTCGGCCTCCAGGAACACAGTCCTGCCAATTTCGATCTCAATCTCGCGCGCGTTCATCAGATACGGGTGCGGATCGTCGTCAGCGATCAAGTGCCACCTGTCCTTTTCGAGGTCGGATATGTATCGCGGTTCAGTGAATGTGATTTCGTGATAGATGGAGTGGCCGATCTCAAGCTCATCGTCCATCGTGAACGTCGTAAGCTCATAGGTCGGCGGGTCGTCATCGGCGCGTATGTGCCACTCGGTTTCATCCGGGATGAAGTGGACATAGGGCAGAACAAACTCAGTTTCCAGATCGAACGGCCCTATGTCGATAGACATTCCAGGATATTGCGCCTCGGATTCCTTCTCCATGAGAAGGTGGTGAAGCAGCTCATACGTGAGCGGCCCAATGTCAGCCGTCAGGTTGTACTGAATCGTCGGGACAAAGCGAGCGGGAACTACCGAGCGGATGACCGGGATGAACGTCGTCAGAATCTTGTTAGCAATTGTCAAGTCAATTGCAATCTGGATGCGCGACGTTAAAAACATCGTTTCCGGATCAATCGGGCGAATCAGCCAATCGTCCTCGGTGAATAGCGCGGTCGGGTACGGGCGATCCTTGACCTGCCATTGCTGCCTGACGGCGATCTGGTTCGGGAAAAGGACCTGCAAGTAGGTCTTGAGGAATTGCAGGCCGCGCCCCTGCAATTCGCGCGCGTTCCAGGCGCGGAAAATATGTCGCGTATTGACCTCTTCGCCGTCGCCCCTGGGGAGCACCAGGCCATCTGTATTGATAAACCGGCGCACCAAGTCGAAAGAGCCGCAAACGGCCATGCCCGTCACGTTCAGGTCGAACAGCGGCGCGGCTAGGGTCTGCCCGAAAACATCAAGGAAAAGGGCTTTAAGTTCCTCTTCGCTTTTGTCAACAGTAAAGGACTCTTTCAATGGGGCAAGCTCTGGCAGCTTGCTTTCAGGGAAGTCAAATTCGCGGCTCATTTTTTACCATCCTCGGGCTGCCCCGCCCCAAGTGGGCATGACAATGTTTGCGGTTTTCACCTCAACGTCGAGCGAATCACGATCAACGTAACGCCATAGTTCCGGACGCACAGCGGGGTTGAGGTCCTCCGCAATTGCCACAGTCAAATCCGCGTCACCGCTCGTAAGGGCCGTCACGCCCTGGCGCAACAGCTCATAGATTTTTCGATAGAGCGGATTCATGTAGCCATGCTGGGCGGCGGCGGTTTCTTCACCGAAATTTGCAAGCATTACCTCAATGATCTTTTCTTTAACGTCGGACGCGACAAACGAGGTCGAGACAGTTGCGCGGATTGTGATCTTGATCGGAGATCGAACAGGCGTATAGAACCGAACGCGGTAGGAGTCATCTGCTACCGCAATCGTGCGGGCAATCGCCTTTTGCGTATCCGTCCATTCCGCCTCTTCAATCTCTTCTGGTACGCGGTCGTTCTCGGCGGTGTCAATCAAAACGCGCTCTTCGCCCGTCGCAGACAGGCAGGCGACAAAAATGCAGTTGATATTGTCGAGGCTTGCCCCGCGCGCCTGTTCTTCAATCGTCTCATTCCAGACGGACAGGAATTTGAGCGAGGGGTAATTGCGACGCACAAGGAAATCGAACTCTCCCAGGAACACCGCGCCGGTCTGATAGACAGAGGGGTATTTTGCGAGATCACGCAGTTGCGCAATGCTGATCGGGTCCTGCCCCACCTCCAGCAATTCCTCAAATGACAATGCAAGATTGCCCTCCAGCGCAGACTGCGTGTACTGAAAAGCGAAAGGCTCGCCGTAATCGTTTTCGATAGCGCCCTGGGTGTAGGTGATCGTCAGGGTGAGTACAGTCCCCTGGGTGGGCTGAGTGCCAATCACGCCCTCGCGCCCAAAGCGCGCGTACACGTTCTGCCTGTCATCGACTTCGAGGTGGAAAATCCTCTCGCCTGCGACGGCATTGACATAACGCTCGCGGTACTTGTACTCCCCTTCGCCATCTGCCACGCCTACGGCGCAGAGATATGAACCATCCTCGGACTCGGGGATTTTGGCTGCGTAGAACGGCTCGGAGTCAGCCACAGTATGCTCGACAGTCACAACGTCGCATTGAACCGCCGTGCAGTAGCCCGTTTCGCCGCCCGCAACAGTCGCCGCCGTCTCAATGACCCAATGCCGGCCCCTGGCATCCAAAACCGAGCGCCCGGATTCGACAGTCACGGCCTCAACGCCTGAGTTCACGATTGCGAGCTTTGCGCGCGCCGCCGTCCCCTTGCGGATGATTCCGCGCATTGCGGCATCGGCAAGCACAGTCGAGTCGCGGGTCTTTTCAAACACTTCAGTCTGAGCGACTTCGATTTGCTGAGACACCATTGCAAGCATGGTTGCCATCGCGTCCATATGCTGAATGATTGCAGGATCGCCCGCCTTGTAGCGCGCCGCCACTGTCGGATAGCGCTCAACCGAATCAGCAATGACCTTTTGAAAATCGGCTTTCGTGTACATGGTTATCAGTTCTCCAAATCTTCAACCGCAATGCCCTGGCCTGCGACTTCGATCATCAAATCCATTGCCTCATTGCCTCGCACGCGCCCGTAGATGTTCACGGAGTCAGCCGGGAGCATCCCCAAAATCGGGACATCGCGCTTGAGTTTTGCAAGGTAATCGTCAGCAATGCCGGCGCTCATCGGACGCTGCAACAGGGCTTTCGTGTCCTGCCCGTAGCTCGATCCCAAATAGCCGTTGATAGGCGTTTTCAGCCAATGCCGAACCTGCTTTTGAATATCCAGCCCCGTTATTCTTTTTTCAGACATCGTTCACTCTCCTAAACCGCAATGCCGCCGGTGACAATGTGCGCAATCGCTCTGTCTCGCACGTCCTGACCCGCATCGCCCGTCGGCAGCTTGACTGTCAGGCTCTTTTCTTCGGGACGATTGAGCGGCATATCCACAGTCGGGGCCTTTTCGATCTTTGCCGTCGTTTGAGGAACAGCGGGCATTTGAGGCGCACTCTGCGCGGCCTGCACCGCCGGTTTCGGCGCGGCGGCAATGGCTGGCACGGCTGGCATGGCCGCCTTGGCTAACTGCGCGGGCGCGCCGGTCCCCGCCGTCTTTGCCTTTTCATCGGCCTGTGCCATCTGGACCAAAAGCGCCTTTTCCTGATGAGCGCGATTCATCGTCCCCGCGCGCACAGCCGCGCTGGATGAGCGGAAAAGCCTGTCATTGTTCGCAATCTTGTAGTCCTGGAGGGCGGCCACAATGTCAGCATCGGACATCTTTGACACGTCCTTGCCAGCCAAGGCCTTTGCCATCATTCCGGACGCGCCGTTTGTCTTGCCATTGCCCGCGCCGAACTGCACGCTGGTTGACCAGATTGCATCCTGCACAGCGCGGCCTCGCCCGGACAGATCAATGCCGGCCTCCTTGAGCTTTGCCATTGCGGGATCAAAGTGCGTTGCCTTGATAAAGTCATGCTGAGACTTGCCGAAATTGGGGTCATTCTTTGCGAGTTCGCGCCACTTCGCATTGAACTCAGCCGTACCAGGCCGCAATCCCGCAAACTGCGCCCCGTACCCTGATTGCTTCAGGTACTTTTGGAGCGTTCCCGTCTTGGAGGCGAGCTGATAGGTGCCATAGGACGCGCCGCCATAGTCTCCGCGACCGCTTGAAATCGTCCCTGCGCCTCGACCGCCCGATTCAAATCTCTCGCTGGTCTTTCCTAAAACCCAATCGCCAAAGGCCTGTTTTGCGGCCATCTTGGTTTTGTCCGTGGCCTCCCTGGCTTTCTTTGCGCGCCCGAACAGGCGAGCGAAAAATCCAGGCTTTTCTTCGGTCTTTGCGGCAGACTTTGGCGCGGTCTGAGAATCAGCAGGCGCAGCCGCTTTTGGAGCATCCGCACGCCTGAACACGCGAGAGAAAAATCCCCGTTTCTCTTCCTTTTTTGCGGCAGACTCAGGCGCGGGAGCAGGTGCGACAGTCTGCGCGGCGGCAGCCGTAGCAGGAGCTTGAGCAGCCGGGGCCGTCGGTGTCGTTGCGGGAGCGGCTGGCGGCTCTTCCCTACCCCCGCCAAAGACATTAGACACCCAGCCCTTCGCCTTTTCATACCCTGCGGATAGCTTTTCCTTGGCCGCGTCAACCGCGCCCTTGACATCAACGCCTGTCTTTTCCTTGATCCAGTCAAAGACAGAACTAAAGGCCTTTTCGGTCTTTTCCTTGAGGCCGTCCCATACCTTCCCGGCAGTCTGCGCAAGCTCGTCGAATTTGCCTGTGACGCTTTCCCAAAGGCCGGTAGCCGTCGTGCAGACATTATCCCAGGCGCTTGAAACCGCCTCGGTTGTCGAGGCCCAGGCGCTAGAGACTGCCTCAGTCGTCGTATTCCACACGCTGGAAAATGCGTTTGTCGTCGCCGTCCATGCGCCGGTGATCGCTTCGGTGACAGGCGCGAACGCATTGCAGACAGACTGCCATGCGTTGCGAACAATGCCGCCGAAATCAACGCTTGTCAGGGTAGCGTAGGCTTTGCCGAACCACTTGCCCGCAATCTCGCCCAGGGAGTCACCCGCGAAGTACCCGGCAAGCCCGCCCAGGAACGTACCGACAGCGCCGCCGATTGCCGTGCCTACGACAGGAATGACAGAACCAATGGCCGCGCCTGCCAAGCCGCCAGCCTTGGCCCCGCCCAGCATACCGCCAACCGCGCCAGTGAACGACCCAGCCGCGCCCCCGACCTTTTCGGCCTTTTCCTCACGGCTCATGTCCGTGCTGTTCCAGGCCGAGAAGATGTCAAAGATCGAACCGAAACCCTTAAGCGCGCCCGCGATCAACGGGAAACGCTTGCCCAAAAAGGCGAGTTTCGTGCCAAGTCCCGCCAGCGTGGCGGTCAGGCCGCCCAGGGCGGGGAAAGCGCTTGTCAGGGAATCAATGAAACCGCCCTTTGCCCCTGCGCCGCCATCCTTCTTTTCAATCTTGTCGAGGCTGTCAGCCGTGGCCTTTTCGTAGGCAGTCTGCTTTTTGCGCGCATCGGTCAGGAATCCAAAGATGCGCTTCAGCCACTTGCTTTCCGCCGTCTTTTCAGCCGCGCCAGTGAAAACCTGGGTAACGGATCGGATCGGTTCAGCGACCTCGCCAATTGCGCGGGCGGCCTGATCGACTTCAGCGACAGACTGAGCCGCCCCCGTCACGCCTTCGACAGCGCTCTGGATGCCGTGCAGGGCAGAAAGGCTTGCGCCCTCCAACCCCTCATCTTCATCGCCCGACTCTGCGCCCTCGCCCACAAAACGGCCCTTTGCGTCTCGCTTGGCCTGATTTTTCTCTTCAGTTGTGAGGCGCTTTGACAGGCGCTTTTCTGACTCCGGCGAAATGGAAACAGGCGTAGCCTTGTTTTCGTCCTTGGGTTTCGCCGTCTCTGCCGCGCGCCCGCGAGTGCGCCTGGGGGCAGGAGTCGCCGCCTGCACAGGATTGTCGGGAACAATTGAAATCATCCCCGCATCGGGGACAATCGACACCATCCGCTCATCGGTGGTTTTGCGCGCCGGCGTTTCTTTTCTGTCCGGAACAATCCTAATCATCCGACTGTCAGGCGTTGCCGTCTGCCCAACCGCCTTTGCTACCGCATCGGCAATCGGCTTGACTGCCTTTTTGTCGGGGATGATCGTAATGACGGGTTCGCTTTTGTCGCGCGCGCCCGTCTCAGATACCGCCGCCGGCGTTTCGATTTTTGGCTGTTTGACCTGGGCGAGCATTGCGCGAATGGAGCGCACGTCATCCCTGATCTCGTTCAACTGCGAGACTGCTTCATCAATGTCAATTTTTTCGCCTACGAGAAAGCCTTGCGAATCGCTTTTGAGTGCCATTTTTCAGACTCCTACACAGGCATAAATGTGTCGAGCTGCTGGAATGTCATCTGCAACTCTTCAAGATTGTCCTCGCGGCGCGACAGGGTAACTTGCATCGTTTCGGGCCGAAAGAGGCCAATATGCTCATAGTTCTCTGATCCCAGGAATGACTCAAAATCGCCCGTCGGATCAACCATCATGTGCTTGACCCTGATCGTGATTGCGTACTTCCCTGGCTCGCTGATCGTGCCGTCTTTGCTTGTTGCCGCGATAAAGTGAGTTCTGAACCAGCGCTTCAGACTGCCCTGCGCATCGTCCATCGTCGTAAGCGACACCTGCACGGCCTCGTGTCCTGTCAGCAAATCAGCCGCCGCGCCCCCGATCTGCGTCTTGTCGCCTGCCATCTGGAAAGGCTGGAGTTCGACATCTGTGCAGAAAAAGTGGAATTTCTGCGGGAGGTCATGCGCCCCGCCGTCGAGCGCGGAGGTCACGGACACGGAAAACAGGTTTTTGCGTGAAAGCTGTTCTGCCTGCAATTCATTGAACATTTCGAGCGCGCGTCTGGGCGTAATGCCGCCCATAAGCGGGTTTTCCGTCTCCATGAAAGCGCCGTGCCTGGGACCGCCATGACTTACCAAGCCAATCATCTTTTGACGCGCGAGGCCGTTGACAGTATTTGCCAAGCGGCCGGCGAGTTCGGGGGGAATCGGGATGCCCAAAGACGAAAGCGCACCGCCCGCCGCGCGGCCTGCAACATTGAGACCGATACCAGCTAGGTTTGCGCCAATCGCGCCCCTGTTCAATCCGCTGAGATTGCCACGGCTCACCTGCCCGACAACGCTCTGCGCGTAGCCGCCGACAGAGCTTTTAAGGTCATTCAGCATCCCGTTGAGGATGCCCCCTCCGGAAACCGAGCTTTCGACATTCTTGTAGAGGCTCATGGCTAGGCCTCCGCATCGGTGTCATGCTCTTCAATGATCGGCTCTTTCTTTCGCCTGATTCGCGGCTCGGACTTTTCGGGCATCCTGGGCGGCTCATCGCCAAAAGCGGAGTCATTGCCGCCGCCAAATCCACCGCCCGCATCATCGCCGCCGGCAGTCTCCACCACGCCCGCATAGAGCTTGGCTTCATCCGCGTCGAGCTGCATCTGTTTCGTCAGGAACTCTTCTGCAATCTCGCGCGTTGCGCCCAGCTCCTTCAATTGCTGGATTGTCTGCACCAAGATTGCGCCCGCGTTCATTGCGTCGCCCTTAGTGCGCTGCCGTTCGCTCTCCAGCGCGCTGATCGTGCCGTAAAAGTTGATCGTCCAGGGTCGATCCCCTTCATTGAACACCACCCCGTACTTTTTGAGCGTGTGAATGTCAATGATGGAGTTGAAAAAGTCAGTCAGAGCGTTGCGGATGATGCGGCCATTCTCAGCCGCCTGTGCGGAGGTACGGAAAAAGCCGCCCTCGCCAAGGCCGCCCGCAAGCTGATCGGCAAAGCCCAGCATCGAAAGATCCACGCCCAAAGCGCCCGCAAGCAGGCGCGCGTGAAACATGATGTCATCAATGCTGATATTGGCCGCCCGCCCGCTCCCGCCGGCGTTGACCGGCTGAATCTGCATGAGCTGTTTCTCCTGGTAAACCGGGACAATGTGGCGCACGCGCTCCATGATCGGATGGCCGCCCACAACCGCCTGCTCTGCGTACTCTTTGGAGCGCAAAAGCATCTGCTTCATGCTCTCCAAAAACTTCTTTTGCTGGTCAATGTTCATTGACTCCATGTTGACAGTAATCATCTGTTCATCAATAGAGTCAATCCACCTCTGGCCTACCATGCCAAGGATTGATGCAACCAGATTGTCATAGGGGACTTCGGCGTTATAAAGCAACGAACCGCCGACCATAGACGGCATGACTGGCAGAGAAAATTCATCGTTGTTCGTGATCTCGCACTTGTAGCTTTTCTCGACCACGCCATGCTGCGGAATCCATTGCGTCCGGGCCATCTTGAGGCGCGCAATCTGCGTAATATCCATGCGCTCAAAATTCTGTTCGCCTAACGAAACCGCATAGCCGATTGTTCGCCCGCCCTGTTCAAATGGCTGGATGAGCTGCGGGCGCACCATTTCGTCCGACTCAATATCCACTACGCCCTCTTTGTCCTGCCAATAAATTCTCGCGTAGGAATCGCCGTAAATAACGCCCGTATAGGCCATCTGAAAGGCGATTCTGTTGAGCTTTCGGGAAAGGGTCTTTGTAATGTCCTCGACGACCTCAGACAGCCGCTTGTTCTTTTTTGCGTCCGGGGTAGGCTCAATAAAAACCATGTCCCCATTCGTTTCATGCCCGCCCAGGGCGGCAGTCACCAGCAGGCGGCAGGCAGCGGAGACAATGGCATCCCCCTCCATGAGCATCCACTTTCTGTAGATGAGCTGACGCGCGCGCGCAGAATTGCGCCCATAGCCAAGGAGCGAGGCGACAGTCGTAGTGCCGGCCCCGTACAGGTACGTGTTCCCCTGCGTGATTTCCTGCGCAGGCTCAACATTTTGCGCGGTCCACGCTTTAGCACCAAGGCCAAACTTAGCGAAAAAGCCTGCGCCGCCGCTCTTTTCTTTTGCCATTCTCAACAACAAAAAAGGGGGAGTTTCCAATTCCCCCTATTGTCAAGATGGCTAGTCAGCCAATTGGCTTTTGTTTTCCTGAGACCGCCTCTAAAAATAGCCTGTCGAGCTGATCCCTCACCCAATCCGCGCCGCCTACCGCCTTGTATGTTTCCAATTGCTGAGTCGTGAGCTTGACGCAGACCTGGGACATTTTCTCCCCCGCATAAAGGGGCTTGCGACCAGAGCCGGGGCGTTTGCCGCCCCAGCCATTCCGCGTTTTCGCACTACTCATCGCCCTCGCCCTCGGGCAGTTCGACGCGGTTGAATCCGTGGAGGATACTGCGCCCATGCTTGACCTTCACCGCCTCCAGGATCACGGCATCCCAGCCGCTCCTGTGGCCGTCCGAGTCGCACGGCTCGGCCCGGTAAAGCTCGCGCCCCTTGTCCTGAGGGTCGTCCATGTCATCCAGCCGGTAGTAGTCGCCGTACTCATGCCCGCGCTCGGTCAGGTAGTAGAAGTCATTGCGGCATGATGTTCCGTACTCATACGGGTCGAATCCGCACCTCTCTTCGGGCGGGAATTTTTCGTCCACCAAGTACCCCCTCTTTCCGTCGAGGGCGAAATCGAATCTGTTGTATCCGCGTGCTGTCATTTTTCATCCCTCCTGAGAGGCCTTTTTCCTTACCTGTAGGATACTTGGTTTAGATATTCTTTTCAAGTTATCAAGGAATAAAAATGCCTGAGTGTTGATCTCAGGCATTTGTCGAGGGTTAGAGAGACATCATCAAAGCCAGATTTTCATAATCGGGGTCGATGAGTTTCCAGGGCTTTTCGCTGTCAACATCGAGCGTAAAGTCATTGGTCCCCCTAAAGAACGTCCCCAGGTACAGATCGCGGAACGTGTCAGCCATGACAATGGTTTCAGCGTCCGTGTCGCCTCGGTACTCGTTAGCGATAGCGGTGTCCATCTCTACACCGGCGGCGACATTGTGCGCAATCAGGATTCGCTTTAGCGCCCACCAATAGGGGCCGTAGTCCCTATAAGACAAGGGGCGCTGCTCTAGCCGCCATGCGACCGCCGCAACACCGGATTCGACTAGATCGGTCTTTCCGGTGTTTTCGCGCAGAATACCGATCAACTCCTGCACTCGTTCCCGAATTGCATCCTTGTCGAATTTGTACTCTGTATTCATGTCTTACTCTCCCGTCTTGCTGTCGCTGAAGGTGCATTGATTGGAAATGTAGCGCTCGCTTTCGACAAGGTACTTCCAAGTCTTGAAGCGGCATCGCCAGTTGTTGCCGTCGATCTGGAAACTCATGTCATCGCCCAAATGATTCGCGGCGGCCATGATTTCCCACTTCCAATGGTTCACATAGCCGTGAATGAATCCGACATCATCTTCCTTGAACCCTCTGAGAGACGCAAATTGTATGAGTCTCTTGATCTTCTCGCCCATGTCGTCAGTCAGCAGATATTCCAGGCGGCTGGTCAGAATGTCATCAGCCGTGACCAGCACCCAGGGCGCAGCCTCCGACATGGCATCGGCAACCTGCTGCTTGGCGTCGTTCTCGTTCGTCGCCGTTACCTTGGCCTCCAGGTCAAGATTGCCAGCGTCGAGCGCACTTCTGAACACTTCCCTAAAGGCGTGCGAAATGTCCGAGTCGTACAGTTCATTGATCGAGAGCTTCCGTCCGTTCGCCAGAGCGTAGTCTCTCAGCGCCTCACAGATTGCCACCCATCCGTCAGAGCGCTCATCCTCGGTGATTTCCACGGTAGCGTCAACGTAGAAGTTATCGCGCATCCATCCGTTGATGATCTTCTTCTGAGACTCAACGATTTCAGCGTACATCTTGCCGTGACGCGCCCACCTTGGCGGGAGGGCATACGGGAAGTACGGCGCGGGAAGTTTATTACCCTTCCAATTGTGAGCCTGTTGCTCTGCGGAGGTCCGGTATTGCAGGACTTCGGGCGCAATGTCAGAGAACCAGGTGTAGGGGATATGGCTGTCCTCGATCTTTGCCGCCTCCCGCAGCGCGTCCACGTAAGCGGGCGATCCAGGCAATGCGATTTCGCCTGCCTCAAGGTCTATCCGCTCAACGCGAAGACTGTTGAATCTATCGGAGGTCTTGACCCACTCGCCGCAAGGTACGGCCCCGTCACCCTCGGTTGCGTCGGCAACTCTGATGGCAATCACTTCCGCGCCCTCTCGGACAATCTGGATCGTCCCCTTGACAACGGGCATCCCGTTGCCGAGAACAATGCCGCCAGATTCTGCGATTTTGCTTGCAACTGCAGCAGGGAATGCGCCCTCCTTATCGGCGTTCGAGGTGTAAGCCTCGACGGCGCTTGCAATGAGCGCCTTGGCTGTGTCCTGCCCGGCCTGCCATTCGGTGCTGATCTCACCGCCCTCGATCATTTCCAGCGAATACTGTTCATGCTTGATGTATGCAGAACTTCTCCAGCTGTCAACAAGCGCCTGCAGGAACTCGCGCACCTTGTTGTCCGTCGCGCCGCAGGCAAGGAGATTCTCAAAGAGCTTCTTTGCGGTAATTTCCGTGCTTTGCCAATATTCGACGCTCTTTAACTTAACGGACCTATCGAGCTTGCCGCACAGATCATCAATCTGTTCAGTGAGCTGTTTCTGCGCCGCGCGTTTCTTGTCAATGGTCTTTTGAGCGGCCTGCTTCTTAAGATCAGCCTCAATGCCCTTCTCGATCTTCTTGAGCTGAAGGGACAGGCCCCAAATGCCGGCCATGCAGACACCGACCGACTTCTTAGGCGAGGCGTTGTCAGCGAGGTACTTGCGCTGAGAAAGGATGGTCTTTAGGTTCGTGCGCTGCACAAAGCGGTTGCTTTCAATGCGCGCCGCCTTTTCGGCCTCTTCCCTTTCGCGCTGGATGCGCTCAATGGACTCCTTCGAGCCGTCAGCCAGGGCAATCTTTTCCTGCATTTCAGCAGTCATGCCGCCCTCAATGTCAACCTCGTTGTCCGTACCGCCAAGCACGCTGTTAATCCAATTGGATTTGTGATTAACCATCGTGCGCTTGACCTGATCGAACGTGCCGTTAGCGTCGTAGTAGTAGATCGTGACGCGCTCGGTCGCATTGCCCTGACGTGCGCCGCGTCCGTTGCGCTGTTCGAGACTGTCCGGGGTCCAGCCAATTGTCAGATGGTGAATTGCCTGAGTCCCCTTTTGCAGATTGATACCGACTTCAGCCTTTTCGTTCGCAATGATGCACTGATAGCGGTTCTCATCGCCCTGGGCATTAAAGCCGTCCTGCACGTCAATGATCTGCTCGGGTTCGTTGTTCGTCTTGCCGGTGATGATGGCAATCTTGCCCGCAGGCACGCCGGCCTTTTGGCTGATCGTGCGCCTGATCTTGTTGTGCATCGCCAGCGTGTCGCAGAAAATGATCTGCTTGACGATAGGCGAAACTTCCGTTTCAGAGATAAGACCACGCGGGTGCGCCATTTCATCCTGGAAATTCTTAAGCAAGGCCGCGAGCTTGACGGGGATCGTCACGCCGAGCGTAATGCCCTGCTTGTCTGCGAGCTTTTCAAACTCAGACTGAATTTCGGGACTCAGTGTCGTCAGCTCAACGCGCCCGTCAGCCGTAAGGTACGCGCGCACGCGAACCTCGTAGCTGTCTGGGTTATCCTCAGCGTCGGTCTTGACAGAGAGAATGTCAGCCTTTTCCGTATGCGGATTGAGGCGGCGCACCTCGTCCTTGAGCTTCTTGTCGCCCTGGGAGTTGAAAGCGTCAATCAGCTTTTGCACAGCTTCAGGCTCTGCCCCTTCACAGGAATAGAAACTAGAGCGGGTGTCAAACTCGGGATCAGCAATAGCCGTCGTCATCTTCTGAATGAGGTTGAA
>Ga0310690_10005297_pt1 | contig 17601 bp, 14 predicted proteins | sample AusTroGonzalo_MG_2_FD_207661 | JGI IMG/M metagenome (GOLD analysis project Ga0310690, IMG submission 207661) | Bovine rumen microbial communities from tropical cattle in Woodstock, Queensland, Australia - Gonzalo_04 (v2) (version 2) | ecosystem: Host-associated > Mammals > Digestive system >...
CCTCACGGTTGCCACATCCCCTGACTTTGCTCCGTACGAGTTCTACTCCATCGGAGATGACGGAACCCCCACTCTCGCCGGTTTCGACATGAGCCTTGCACAGTACATCGCAGATTACCTCGGACTCAAGCTTGAGGTCATCCCGATGGATTTCGACGGAACCCTCATGGAAGTCCAGAACAAGAACGTCGACCTCGGAATCGCAGGTTACTCACCGGATCCCAGCAGAGCCGAGATCATGGAGTTCTCCACCATCTACTACGAGGGCGGACAGTCATTCGTAACCACAAAGGCCAACGCAGACAAGTTCAAGAGCCTTGACGATACGAACAACAAGAACGTCTCCGTCGCAGCACAGGTCGGATCGATCCAGATGGATCTGGCATCCAAGTACTCACCCAACGCCGACATCGTCGCCCTCTCAAAGGTCACCGACATCATCGCCGAGCTCATTACCGGCAAGATCAGCGGTGCATACATCGAGACAGTCGTTGCAAGCGCATACCAGAAGAACTATCCGTCACTCGAGCTGGTCCTGGATGTCCCCTATGACACCGAAGGTTCGGCAATCGGAGTCGCAAAAGGCAACCTCGCCCTGCTCGAAGGTGTCAACAGAGCCATCGCACAGGCACTTTCCGACGGCAGCATGAACGCATTCGTCGCCGAGGCCAACGAGAAGGCTACCGGAAACATCATCGAAGGTCTCATCGACTGAGGTCTGACCGATGTTTTCCTCTGCAGGATTCGCCAAGACCTGGCAATATATCCAACTGTTCAAGGAAGGGCTGATATGCACACTGTCGCTGTCAGCCCTGACGGTTTTCTTCGGCTTCATCCTGGCCCTTATGCTGGCCCTGATGAGGATGTCGAAGATAAAGCCGCTTTCGTGGTTTGCCACAGCCTACGTCGAGCTGTTCAGGGCAACGCCTATGCTGGTTCAGCTCTTCATCATCTACTACGTGGTGTTCGCAAAGGCCAGCCTGCCTAATTTCAAGCTGTTCGGCTTCATACGTTTCGAACGGTTCTTCCCCGGTGTCGTGGCCCTGTCCATGAACTCCGGTGCATATCTGTCCGAGATAATCAGGGCCGGAATCCAGTCCATCGACCACGGACAGACCGAGGCCGCAAGGTCTCTGGGACTCTCTTCCAGACAGACCCTCACGGAGATCATTCTCCCGCAGGCAATCAAGAACATCCTTCCGGCAATAGCAAACGAGTTCGTCACCATCATCAAGGAGTCGTCCATCTGCTATACTATCGGAGTCCAGGAGATCATGTACGCCGTTGCCACCACCAAGGGCGCCACATACAGGATCGCCGAGCCGCTGCTGATCGCAACCGCAGTCTACTTCTGCCTTACGTTCCCGACCAGCAAGATCATCGCATATTTCGAGAGGAGGATGAGCCGTGGCGACAAGAGATGAGATAATCAAGGTTAACAACCTCTGCAAATACTACTACAACGGAGAGCTCAAGGCTCTGGACGATGTCTCGTATTCAATCAACAAGGGAGACGTCGTGGTCGTGATCGGCCCGTCCGGCAGCGGCAAGTCCACATTCCTCAGGTGCCTGAACCTGCTTGAAGTCCCGACATCCGGAGAGGTCATCTTCAACGGCGTTGACATCACCAAGAAGTACCATATCGACAAGGACGGAAAGAAGGTCCGCCAGAACATCGACATCCACAGACGCGGAATGGGCATGGTGTTCCAGCATTTCAACCTGTTCCCCCACAAGACCGTTCTGGACAACATGACCCTGGCTCCGATCAAGGTCAAGAAGATGGACAAGAAGAAGGCTGAATCCAAGGCCCTGAAGCTTCTGGGCAGAGTCGGTCTCAAGGACCGTGCAACAGCCTACCCCATCCAGCTTTCCGGCGGACAGAAGCAGCGTGTCGCCATCGTGCGTGCACTGATGATGGAGCCTCAGGTGATGCTCTTCGACGAGCCCACTTCCGCACTGGATCCCGAGATGGTAGGAGAAGTCCTGGCCGTCATCAAGGAGCTGGCGGAATCCGGAATGACCATGGTTGTGGTTACGCACGAGATGGCATTTGCCCGTGAGGTGGGAAACAAGATTGTCTTCATGGACTCCGGAAAGATCGTCGAGGAAGGTTCTCCCGAGCAGATCTTCGACAATCCGCAGAGCCCCAGACTCAAGGACTTCCTGGGCAAGGTCCTCTGAACCTCAGGCAAAAATCCCGTTTACTTTGAATACTGCGCCATATAGAATGTAGGGACAGGAGTTCCAAATATGGCAGCAGCAATCATCATAGCATCAGTTCTCGTCGTCTTGTCCGTACTCGTCTATCTTGTGGCGAACATGTTCGCAAAGGTGGTGGTGTACCCCAACACACATGACTACGAGTATTCACGTGATGCCGTGCTCAGGCACAACTGCCCCATCGATCCGCTGAGCACCCTTGAGGGCCACAAGGTCGAGGAGTTCACGTACCGCTCGGAATTCGGATACAACCTGTACGGCCGCATCATCCGCGCAGACGAAGGCAGGACCTTCCCGGACGGAAAACAGCGCGTCGTGATCCTCAGCCACGGCTGGACAAGCAACCACATCACCATGCTCGTATACGGAAAGATCTATCAGGAGCTGGGCTTCAGCATAGTCGCATTCGACCACCGCTACCATGGAAAGAGCGACAAAGGCCCCGGAATCTGGTGCACAATGGGACTTCTTGAACACAAGGACCTCATAGGCCTTGCAAACTATGTCAGGCAGTTCTTCCCCGCCGATACCGTCTGGGGCATCCAGGGTGAGTCCATGGGCTCTGCCACGGCGATGATGGCCGCTCCTCACCTTCCCTGGCTCTCGTTCGTATCCGAAGACTGCGGATACTCCTCCATGCGCAAGGAGATGGCATCCACGCTCAAGGCCAAGCACCTGCCGCAGTTCCCCATCCTGAACGTCGGAAGCATGATCATGAAATCACGCTACAAGCTGGACATGGACAAGGTGTCGCCGGAAACAACCGTTGCCGGAATCGAGGTTCCCATGCTGTTCTGCCAGGGAGACCACGATACCTTTGTACCCACATGCCAGATCTACGATGTCTACGGAGCCAAGAAGGACAAGAAGGAAATCCACCTGTTCAAGGATTCCGAGCATGCCGAGAGCATATGGGACCACACCGACGAGTACCGTCAGGTGGTCAAGGAATTCCTGGAGAAATACAAGATTATCTGATTTAAGCTGAAATCATTTGTAAGCAGCTGCGTCAAAGCCCTTCATGTGCCGGAGGATGATGTCGCCGAGCTTCTCAAGGTTCTCCTTGCTGTTTGCCGCGATGATCGGGCTCGGGGCATCAAGGATCATATCGGGTGAAAGCTTCGCAGGGCCCTTGTCCCATACCATGGTGCTGATCTCTCCGCCTGCCTCCTTGAGGATGACCGCAGCGCCCGCGAAGTCCCACGGGAACAGCCTGAGCTCGAAGAACGTGTCCACCCTGCCTGCGGCCAGATAGCAGATTTCAAGAGAAGCAACACCGAAGCGCCTGAAGTCGGCGCACTGGTTGTAGGCCTCAAGAAGCACATCCGAACACATCTTTGCATAGCTCTTCCTGTAAAGGCTCATGGCCGTGCACAGGATGGAGTGTGCGAAATCCTTCTTCGAAACCGAAAGCTTCTTGCCGTTGAGGTATGCTCCGTTGCCCTTTGTGGCCCAGAACATGTCGTCCAGATCCGGATTGTAGACCACTCCCAGCACAAGTTCGGAGCCTTCACGCAGACCGACCGAGATGCCTGACTGCTGCATTCCGCGGGCGAAGTTGGTGGTTCCGTCGATGGGGTCGACGATCCAGCTTATTTTCTTTGAGAAATCGTGCTCATGCTCCTCCTCGCCGTAGAATCCGGCTTCGGGAAGCAGAGCCATGAGCTCCTTCTGAAGGTATTCCTGCACCGCCACATCCGCAGACGTCACGATGTTCCAGGATTCACCCTCCTTCTCCTCGATGGAAAATGAATCAACCTTTGTGAATTTCGCCGAGGCGAGGACGATCTCCTTCACCTGCTCAACCAGCTTCTGCAAATCTCTCATTTCTTCAGCTCCCTTGTAATTATGAATCTCAGGATGTGGTCCTTCGATGCGTCATAGCAGTGTTCGTCCAGAGTGTACGGACCGCAGCTTCCTGTACCTATACCCTGCTGGAACGCATTAATTGTAACATAAGTTCCGCTCTTGTGTTCATCTTCCCTATGTTTAAATTTTAGTAAATCCGTGTCACTGTAGGGCTTGACGCTCAGCTCGAACGGCTTGTCCACGGCATGGAACCTGACTGATGTCTTACCGTCGGACAGCTCTGCCCAACGGGTATCGCAGCGGTTTCCGCTTTCCTGAGGCTTCACGTTGGGTTCTGTCATGTCATCCACGGAACAGGCACACTCCTTCACCGGGAACTGCTCCTTCATGTCCGCATAGGACTCTCCGCAGCGGCCAAGGTAGCAGACCTTGCCGAACGACGGATCCAGCCTGAATGACTTGCCGAACCTGGGAAGCTTTCCCTTGACCTTCAGCGAATGCAGGAGGCTTGTTACGAGAACACCCTCGGTTCCGTCAGGGAGCGTGCAGCCTTCATACAGGTCAGTGCAGAGGAAGGTCTTCTTATGTACCTTGATTGCCCACTCGGTCACGGCGCGGTTTTCCGACTGCTTGCAGCCGAGCATGGTGGTTTCCTCACCATACCACTTGCGCATGGGCTTCTTCACGAAGTTGATGCTGTCGTTGTCCGTCTCTGCCCTGAATAGGATTGTGTAAGGCTCCGAAGGAACCATTGATTGCACTTGATTGCCCTGATTGCCCTCACTGCCACCCAGTGCAATCACCGGATTTCCATCCCTGATTCCGAACCATCCGGGAAGCCTCTCCGTCTTGCCGACATCCTTGAGTATTTCCTGATTCAGGCATATATGCTCGGTGGATACCAGCCTGCCCGTCTTGTCATAGGTATCGGCATTGAGGAAGAAATCTCCCGAAATATCTCCGAGGTCGAATTCCACCTGCTCCTTCTCAAGAGGCGCCGCCTTGGGCACATAGTCGAACTTCCTGCCGTCGGAAAGGCTGATGTGCATGCGGAAATCGCTGCCCTTGGTGAAGGCAGTAGTGTTGAAGATTTCGAACTTGTTTCCGTTCACGCGGGAGATGCGGATGGGCCTGTATGCATGGCGCACGATCCATGCACCTGTTGACGGAGTGCGGTCAGGATAGAAGATTCCGTCGCAGCAGAAGTTTCCGTCATGAATCCATTCGCCGTGGTCTCCGCCGTATGTGTAGGAACCGTCGGGATGCTCAACAGCATGGTCGTTCATCTCCCAGACGCATCCTCCGATCAGGCCGTCATAGCTGTAGATTTCCTTCCAGTAGCCCTCTATGTTGCCCGGACCCACTCCCATGGCATGGGCATACTCGCACATGAAGTACGGGCGGTCCATGAACTGCTTTGTCTTGCAGACACCTTCACCGATGTCATGGAGCTCGCTTGCAGGCGGATACATGCGCGATGCTATGTCATATGCCTTGCGTTTTGTATAGATGGCACTCTCGTAGTGTACCGGGATATCCGAAACGCTCTTGAAGTATTCGTATGTGGCATCGGTGTTGCAGCCGCCTCCGCTCTCGTTTCCCAGGCTCCACATTATGATGGGAGTGGCCAGAGCCTTGTCCCTCTGGTAGTGCCGGATGGTGCGGCTGAGATAGCGGTTCTTCCACCTGCTGTCATTTGAAAGCCTGTTGTATGTAGGCGGGAACTTGCCCACAAGCACCCCGTGGGTCTCGATATCAACTTCATCTACAATGTAGATTCCCATCTCTGCGGCAAGCTCTATCAGAAGCGGGTCCGGAGCATAGTGCGATGTCCTGACGGTGTCGATGTTGAACTCCTTGCAGATCTTCAGGTCACGTTCTATCTCCGCAGGCGTCATGCAGTAGCCGTTCTTAGGGTCAGTGTCATGATGGTTCACGCCCTTGAACTTGATCTTATGGCCGTTGAGCAGATACAGATTGCCCTTGACTTCTATATCCTTGAATCCGATGCGCTGCTTAATGCAGCTGTAGGGGCTCTCTATGTACAGGTCGTAAAGCACCGGATTCTCCGCGCTCCACTGGATGACCGCAAGGTCCTCAAAGCTCACCTTTGCCTCTCCGTCGACAGCCTTTGCTGTCTTTGAGACATTCAGCGGTTTGCCGTCGGCGGACTTGCCTTCAATTGTGAATTTCACCTCTACGCCGTCTGCAACCTGTGCGGTGACATCCGCGCTGTACGAGCTGCCTGCACCTCTGGTCTTCACATCGATGTCCCAGATGTCATCCTTGTCGGAAACCCTCAGCAGGACATCGCGGAAGATGCCGTTGTTGCGGAACATGTCCTGGCACTCGAGGTATGTGCCGTTGCACCATCTGCGGACCACGCACACAAGCTCGTTGCGCCCGGGTTTCACGCAATCCGTTATGTCGAATTCAGCCGTGTTGTGCGACTCTTCGGAGAATCCCACGAACTTTCCGTTGACGTGGACCTCAACGCAGCTGCAGACGCCAAGGAAGGAAAGGATGTATCTCTTGGAGGCATTGGAGACATTTGAGCTATTGGAGGCATTGGAGTCATTTGAGGCATTTGAGCCAACTGGAGACAAATCAAAGAACGTCCTGTACAGCCCCACATGGTTCATCTCATCGGCAGGAGCCTTCTTGAAACCGTCGAGCAGGCTGAAATAACTCTTCACGGGCTCAAGCGTGGGAATCACGGGCGGCTTGTACGGGAACGGATAGCGCACGTTGAGGTACATGGGGTGCGAATACCCGCGGTACTGCCAGACGGACGGGACATCGATCTTCCCGAAGGAAAGCTCATTGCTGTCGAACTCCAGCGGAAGAGCCTTGGGATCGTCATAGTAATTGAAGTCCCAGTCACCGTTAAGGCACTTCACCAGAGGTGAACGGTAGCGCTTCTCAAGAAGCGGCACGCCCTCAAGGGATTCCCTTGTCGGGTACGGGATGAAGTAGCTGCGTCCTGGCAGCCTGTTGACGTCTATGGTCTGGAAATCACTGTAATATCTGTCCTGAAGTCTGTAATGCATCGCGTTCCTCTGAAGTTCAGTAAATCCATCATAATGTATTGAGGAAGGAGATTCCACTAAAGAAAATCAGGATTCAAGAATACTTCGGATTCCCTTCGCCATGCGCAGGGCGGGATCCTTGAAATGGTTGCCGGGATTCAGTTCGAACACCGTATCGAGCCCCCTGCCGCGGTACAGCACCGCAAGCTTCTCCGTATTGTCCTGCACCGTGGCCATCACTGGATTGCGCGTCCGTGCTTCCGCGTCCCCTAACGAAAGATACAGCTTTTCAGGTTTCCCCACGAACTCGCGGGAAGATGCAAACTCAAGGAATCCCGGAAACCAGAAAGACCCCGATGCACTGGCGGCCCTGGAAAAGATATACGTCCTGTACAGAGAGTAGACAGCAAACAGACCTGCCAGAGAATACCCTGCAATGGCAATGAATTGCGGCTTGCATCCAAGCTCAGAAACCGCATTATGAATTGCCTGATCTAGAAGTTTATCCAAGAATTCATCTGCTTTACCGCCAAACGGAGCATCGTTCTTGAATACTGCTTTTGCCTCCCAAGGACTGAGGTCCCTGTTCCAGTCCATGCCTGAAACCACCAGCATGGAGAAGTCTTTCTTTGTCAAAGAGCGCACGGCAGCATACACAGCCTCCCCCTCGTCGCCGAACGTATTCAGCACGATGAGGGGAGCTTTCGGATTATCCGCCTTGTGAAGTCTGGTGTTCATGTTCGCCTATAAGATTAACCCGGCCCATGCTAGGATTCAACCTTCGGAGATGCATGTCATGTTCGGTTTTCCTGAACCACGGCATCCAATTCAGATGCGTCGGCAAAGATTCTGTTCCGCACCACGGTGTTCATGGGGTATAATGACCCGTACAGTCTTTTTTTAGGAGATCCGCATGAGCTACGCCGACAAAGTTTTCGTGAACAACATCAAGGACATACTGCAGAACGGCTTCAGTGACGAGAATCTGGCCGTCAGGCCCCACTGGGAGGACGGCACCCCGGCACACACCATCAAGAAGTTCGGTATCGTGAACCGCTACAACCTGCAGGAGGAGTTCCCCATCCTGACCATCAGGCGCACGTACATAAAGAGCGCCATGGACGAGCTGCTGTGGATATGGCAGAAGAAGAGCAACGACATCCATCAGCTCAAGAGCCATGTGTGGGACAGCTGGGCGGATGAGAACGGAACAATCGGCAAGGCATACGGATACCAGCTGGGCGTCAAGCACAAATACAAGGAAGGCATGTTCGACCAGGTGGACCGCGTGATCTACGACCTCAAGCACAATCCGCAGAGCAGGCGCATCCTGACAAACATCTATGTCCATCAGGACCTGTCGGAGATGGCACTCTACCCCTGCGCCTACAGCATGACGTTCAACGTCAGCGGCAACACGCTCAACGCCATCCTCAACCAGAGGAGCCAGGACATGCTGGCGGCCAACAACTGGAACGTGGTGCAGTACTCCATACTGGTGTACATGATGGCCCAGGTCAGCGGCCTGGTTCCTGGTGAGTTCGTGCACGTAATCGCTGATGCACACATCTACGACCGGCACATCCCCATCGTGAAGGAGATAATCGAGAACGAGCAGTTCCCGGCTCCCAAGTTCACGCTGAATCCTGAAATCAAGGACTTCTATCAGTTCACCACTGATGACATCAAGCTCGAGGACTACGTCTACAACAAGAAGAAGTACGACATCCCGGTGGCGATCTGAGGTACGGGATGCAGGCGATACTACACTGTGACAGAAACTGGGGAATCGGAAAGCGCAACGACCTGATGTTCAGCCTCCCCAAGGACATGAAGTTCTTCCGCACCACCACGTCCGGCAAGGTCGTGGTGATGGGTTCAAACACCCTGCTCTCATTCCCCGGGGGCAAGCCGCTGAAGAACAGGACCAACATCGTGCTGTGGCCGGGCGGAGATGAAAAACGCGCACAGGAAGACGGATTCACCATGGTCCAGAGCCTGAGCGAGCTGTTCTCGGAAATAAGGAAATACCCGTCTGAGGATGTCTTCGTCATCGGAGGAGCCATGATGTACCACACAATGCTCCCCTACTGTGACAAAGTCTACCTCACCAAGGTGGATGCGGACGGGCAGGCCGAAGTCTTCTTCGACAATCTGGACAAGCTGGACAACTGGCACATGACGCAGGAATCCCAGCCGCAGGAAGACAACGGATACACCATCAGGTTCACCACCTACGAGAACAGCAGCGTCCTTCCACTGGAGGTCCCGGATGTTTGAAGCCGTACTTGATGAAATCAGGAAATACGACACCATCATCATCCACAGGCACAAGAATCCCGACGGCGATGCCATAGGCAGCCAGCTGGGTCTGAGGCAGCTTCTTCTGGACAACTTCCCTGAAAAGAAAATCCGCGTGGTGGGAGAGCCCGGACGCAGGTTCCCTGCTTTCGGCGGCACCGACATGGACATAGTCGACGACACCGAATACAGGGATGCCCTGGCCATACTGCTTGATACCGGAGCGCCGGGGCTTATCAGCGACGACCGCTTCAGGACTGCGGCCAGGACAGTGAGGATAGACCATCACGTATTCAGCTCGCAGATAGCTGATGTGGAGGTGATAGACCCGAGCTATGAAAGCTGCGCCGGACTTGTCACGGAGCTGGCTATAGAGGGCAAGCTGAAGGTCTCCACCAAGGCCGCAACGGTTCTCTTCATGGGAATCGTATCAGACAGCGGACGCTTCAGATACGAAAGCACCTCAAGCGGGACGTTCAGGCGGGCATCTTTTCTGATGCAGTTCAACATCGACACCAACTTCGTCTACACGAACTTCTACGTCACCAGCCTGAGCGCCCTCAGGCTCAAGAGCTGGTTCATAGACAGGATCCGCTTCACGGGCAACAAGGTGGCCTACTACTACATCACCAGTGAAGAAGTCGAGGAAAAGGGCATAACCACACACGATGCGGTCAGGGGCTATGTGAACACCATGGCAGACCTTGAAGGCGTACGCATCTGGGTGGCGTTTGCCGAAAACGGAAAGGAAGGAACCGTTGAAGTCGAACTGCGCTCATGCGGCCCCAACGTCAACCCGATTGCGGTGAAATACGGCGGGGGCGGCCATGAACAGGCGTCCGGAGCCATCGTCCCGGACACGGATACGGCCATGGCTCTTCTGGAAGACCTTGACCAGCTCGCGGGAAATATCTGATAACTGAGAATACCATGGACACAGAAAGAAACATCGATACAAAGAAAGCCATACTCGACAAGATCAGGGAGTATGACCGGATAATCATAGTCCGTCACCAGAGACCGGACGGAGACGCCCTTGGATCAACCCACGGCCTTGCACATATCCTGAGACTGTCGTTCCCGCAGAAGACCATCATGGTATCCAACGTCGACAGGTCCGATCATCTTGAATTCATGGGTACTGAAGAGACAAACCCGGAGAGCATCGAATATCCGGATGCCCTTGCCATAGTCCTGGACACCGCAGGCCTCAACCGCGTGGCAAACCCGCATGTAACCGAGGCAAAAGAGGTCATCAAGATAGACCATCACATCGATGTCACGCCGTTCGGCGACATCTCCTGGACGGAACCCGACAGGTCATCGGTCTGCGAGATGGTAGTTGCGTTCCAGTATACCTTCAGGGATGAGCTCAAGATGGATCTGCGTGCTGCTACCCTCCTCTACACCGGAATGGTCACGGACAGCGGGCGCTTCAAGTACATGGAGACCTCCGGCGAGACGCTCAGGCTCGCAGGCTACCTGCTTGATTTCGGAGTCAACTCGCAGAACATATTCGCCCACCTCTACCTTGAGGACTTCGACTACTTCAAGTTCCAGTCCAACGTATTCGACAAGATGAAGATCACGGAAAACGGAGTGGCATACCTGCACGTCGACCAGACCATGCAGGATTACTTCCACCTGACCCGCGAGCAGGCCAGCAACAGCGTGGACTTCATGAACAAGATAAAGGGCAGCCTCATCTGGCTGGCATTCATCGACAATCCCGAGGGAACAATCAGGGTCAGGCTCAGATCCAGGTTCATCGCGGTGGACAAGCTTGCCAACAAGTACGGCGGAGGCGGCCATGCCAACGCATCGGGAGCCACCATCCAGAGCGTGGATGAGATGAACGCCATGATAGCCGATGCCGATGAGATGCTGAAGAACTACAAGGCAGACAACGAGGGGTGGATATGAGGATACTCGTCACCAACGATGACGGAATCAGGGCTCCGGGACTCGAAATCCTGGCCAACTGGGCACGCAGGCTCGGAGATGTCACCGTAGTTGCTCCCAAGGTGGAGCAGAGCGCAAAAAGCCACAGCATCAACATCCACACGCCGTTCGAGGTCAAGAAGACCGAATGGCTCGAGGGAATAGACTGCTGGAGCGTGGATTCGTCGCCTTCCGACTGCGTGCGCTTTGCATACAACGGGCTGAACAGGAAGTTCGATCTTGTGCTTTCCGGAATCAACAAGGGCCTGAACGTAGGAGAGGACATAGCATACTCGGGAACCGATGCGGCGATCTTCGAGGCTGCATACTTCAAGTGCCGGGCAATTGCGTTCTCCACCGTTCCCGAGACGTTCGAGTGGGCTGAAAAAAGCCTGGATGCCTGCTATGACCACATCATCAGGAACAGATACCTGGACTACAACCTCATCTACAACGTGAACATCCCTGAAAACCCGAAGGAGATCCTGCTTACAAGGCAGGGAAACGCGTTCTTCAAGGACAACTTCAAGGAAGTGGAACCCGACATGTACATAGCCTGCGGGTATTCCATCTACACGGGGACAAGCAACCTGGACGAGGACCTGGATGCCGTGATGAACGGTTTCATCTCCATAACTCCCCTAACCGTCAACCGCACCGCAACGGAGGCATACAACAGGCTTTCCGGCAGATGACCGGATTGTAGCACCGTCCCCTGTTGGTGTATATTTCCCCTCGTGAAGACGGGTATATTCAGCCAGTACAAGGGCCTCAGGAAAGAACTCTACATACTGCTCATAGGCAGGGTCATGACCAACATGGGGTCCATGATCTGGCCCATGTTCACGCTGATCCTGAACCAGAAGCTCGGACTGAACGCAACGGTGATCGCCGCCTGCGTGATCATCTACAGCATGGTGAGCCTCCCGATATCGCTGATCGGAGGCAAACTCGCCGACAAACTGAACAAGAAAAACATCATAGTGGTGTGTGACCTGGTCTCCATAGCCAGCTTCATCTACTGTTCCATAGTGCCCATCTCGCTTTCATCCATAATCGTCTTCTCGGTAGCTTCTCTCTTCCAGTCCGTGGAATGGCCCAGCTACGATGCCCTGGTTGCGGACTTCTCCACTTCCAAGGACCGGGAGAAGGCGTACTCGCTTAGCTATCTGGGGGCAAATCTAGGCCTGGTGCTCTCTCCTACGCTTGCGGGTTTCCTGTTCAACAACCACCTGAACCTGGCATTCCTGATCAACGGAATAGCCATTGCCCTGAGCACGGTGCTGATATTCTTCAGGATCAAGGACGTCCACCGGGAGAAGGACGACGGTGTGGCCTCGGAATATGAGGCGGACCTGGATTCAAAGACATCGGCAGTATCCTTCATTCTCAGGAACCGTGTGGTGCTGCTGTTCATACTGGCTTCCGCCCTGGCCAACGGCGTGTATGCCATGTACAACTACCTGATGCCGCTGGACATGGGAATGACGTACGCCGAGCGCGGCTCCGTGCTGTTCGGATCAATGACAAGCGTCAACTGCATTGTGGTTGTCACCTGCACGGCACTGATAACAAGGCTTTTCAGCAAGGTCAGGGAATCTGGCAAGATGCTCATCGGTGAGGGTCTGATACTTGCCGGATACCTCATTTTCCTGCTGTTCATCAGGCAGCCGTGGCTTTGCTTCGTGGCCATAACGGTGTTCACTTTCGGAGAAATCTTCAACACCATCTCGTCCTCGCCGTTCCTGACGCGCAGGATTCCTGCTTCCCACAGAGGAAGGATCCTGGCGGTGATGAACGTCGTGTGCGGCCTGAGCGGCTCGGGCATACAGCTTCTTGTGGGAATGCTCTATGACCGCAGCGGCTCTACAACGGCATGGTCGTCCGTCATAGCAATCGGACTTGTCGAGATCGTGATCATAGCGGTAATGGCAGTTTTTGACGGAAAGGACTATCCGGACCTTCAGAAACGGGAATCCTGAGACCTCTATTTCATCGAGGCCTTCACGAATCCCAGGAACAGCGGATGCGGCCGGTTGGGGCGGCTCTTGAACTCGGGATGGAACTGGACTCCAACATAGAATTCTTCTCCGGGAATCTCCACGGTTTCCACAAGTCTTCCGTCCGGAGACAGGCCTGACAGAACCAGGCCCGCCCTCTGGAGCTGTTCCCTGTAGTCGTTGTTCACTTCGTATCTGTGGCGGTGCCTTTCGCTGATCTCGCCCTTTCCGTACAGTCTGCGGATGACCGTACCGGTTGCAAGCATACACGGATAACGGCCCAGCCTGAGTGTTCCGCCCTTGTCTATCTCGTCGTACTGTCCGGGCATGAAGTCGATGACGGGATAAGGTGTGCCGGCATTGAATTCGCGGGAGTCCGCGCCCTCCAGCCCCGCCACATTCCTGGCGTACTCTATCACGGATACCTGCATTCCCAGGCAGATTCCGAAGTACGGGACATGGTTCTTCCTGGCATACTCTGCGCTGATTATCATGCCCTCGATTCCCCTGTTTCCGAAGCCGCCCGGAACGATGATTCCGGTGACATCCGAGAACTTGTCCTTCACGTTCTCCCTTGTGATTGTCTCGGAATCGATCCACTCGATCTCCACCCTGCAGTCCAGGGCGTAGCCGGCATGACGCAGGGACTCGGCAACTGAAAGATAAGCATCATGAAGCTGAACGTACTTGCCCACAAGAGCAATCCGCACCGTCCTGCTCTGGTGCCTGATGCGCTCCACAAGATTCCTCCACTCGGAAAGATCCGGCGCAGGAGCACTGATATGAAGCTCGCGGCAGACGATGTCGGAAAGGTGCGATTCCTCCAGCATCAGCGGGGCCTCGTAGAGGCTCGGGAGGGTCACGTTCTCGATCACGCAGTCTGGCTGAACGTTGCAGAAGTGGGCGATCTTGGTGAAGATGCTTTCATCCGTTATCTTCTCGTCCACGCGCAGGACAATGATGTTGGGATTGATTCCCATGCCCAGCAGTTCCTTGACGCTGTGCTGGGTGGGCTTGGACTTGTGTTCTCCGCTGGCCTTCAGGTACGGCACCAGCGTGACGTGGACATAGATTGCGTTCTCGCGTCCGACTTCCAGTCCCACCTGCCTTATGGCCTCGATGAAGGGCTGTCCCTCGATGTCTCCGATGGTTCCGCCGATTTCGGTTATGACCACATCAGCGGATGTCTCTTTTCCGACATTGTATATGAAATCCTTTATCTCGTTGGTGATATGAGGTATCGTCTGCACCGTTGAGCCAAGGTAGCCGCCCTGGCGCTCACGGTTTATGACGTTCGAGTACACCTTTCCGGTGGTGAGGTTGGAGTACCTGTTCAGGTCCTCGTCTATGAACCTCTCGTAGTGTCCCAGATCAAGGTCCGTCTCCGCTCCGTCTTCGGTGACGTAGACTTCTCCGTGCTGGTAGGGACTCATGGTTCCGGGATCGACGTTGATGTAGGGATCAAGCTTCTGCGAGGCAACCTTGAGTCCGCGGGCCTTCAGAAGACGTCCGATGCTTGCGGCCGTGATTCCTTTTCCCAGCCCCGATACGACACCACCTGTGACGAAAATGTACTTCATATCTCACTCCTGGATTGAGAACAGCAGCTGACTGTATGTCGGATAAGGCCAGTACTTCTGCGGGGTCAGCTTCTCCGCATCGTTTATCACGGCCCTCAGCGCCTCCATTACGGAGAGAACCGAATCATGGTAATAGTCTGCAGCACCGAGGTTCATCAGCGTGGGAGCCCCGGTCAGCGCCTTCTCAAGCGTCTCCGTCAGGGCCTCGAGCCTGGAACTGTCTTCCGTAAGCCGCAGGCACAACTTCACATCGATGTCCTTTGCGTCCTTTCCCAATGCCTCGCGCCTGTCGATGATGGCCCTGCACAGGACATCCTCGAACTCCGAAAGCGCCGGGATTATCTCGCGTCTGGTCATGTCGATCAGCGTTGCGGCCTCGATGGAAATCTCGTTGCAGTATTTCTCTATGTGGATCTCGTCCCTGGCCTCCATCTCGGAGCGGGACATGATTCCGTTGTCCTCCATGAGCCTTACGTTCTTCTCCGTAAGGTATCTGGAAAGTGCCTGGGCCGTGGTCTGCAGGTTGCTCAGGCCGCGGCGCTGTGCCTCCTCCACCCAGCTCCTGTCATAACCGTTGCCGTTGAAGATGATCCTGGAATGCTCGATGAACTGGCTTCTGACCAGATCATGCAGCGCGGAGTTGAGATCCTTCTTTCCGGCCTTTTCCAGAATGTCGGCGAATTCCCCGAGTTTCTGGGCCATTATCGTGTTGAGCACTGTGTTGGGTGCAGCTATGGACTGGCTGGAACCCGGCATCCTGAACTCGAACTTGTTTCCGGTGAAGGCTATGGGACTGGTGCGGTTGCGGTCAGTCGTGTCACGCGGAATCACGGGAATCGTGTCCACACCGAGCTTGATGGGATTGACTGCGGCCGCATCATAGGGCCTGTCCTGCACTATCGAGTCTATGACTCCCTGAAGCTCCGTGCCCAGGAAGACCGATATGATTGCAGGAGGTGCCTCATGACCGCCCAGCCTGTGGTCGTTGCCTGCATAGGAGACGCTGCAGCGCAGAAGCTCCTGATAGTCATCCACCGCGCTGATGAAGGCCGCCAGGAACAGCAGGAACTGTGCGTTCTGGGCCGGGGTCTTGCCCGGAGACAGAAGGTTCTTGCCTCCGTCTGTGGCAATGGACCAGTTGTTGTGCTTTCCGCTTCCGTTGACTCCGTCAAACGGCTTTTCTGCAAGTATGCACACAAGTCCGTGCCTGTCGGCAACCTTCCTCATTACGTTCATGGTCAGCTGGTTCTGGTCGTTGGCGCTGTTGCAGTCAGTGTATACCGGAGCCATCTCGTGCTGTGACGGAGCAACCTCGTTGTGCTTTGTCTTTGCCAGGACTCCGAGCTTCCACAGCTCCTGCTCCAGGTCCTTCATGAAGGCGGAGACTCGCGGCTTGATGGATCCGAAATAGTGGTCGTTGAGCTCCTGTGTCTTGGGCGGCTTTGAACCGAACAACGTCCTTCCGCAGATCTTGAGGTCTTCCCTCTCGTTGAACAGCTTCCTGTCCACAAGGAAGTACTCCTGCTCAGGACCGACCATTGATGTGACCGATCTGGTCTCCCTGTCTCCGAACAGCCTGAGGATCCTGAGGGCCTGCCTGTTCAGTGCCCTGACGGACCTCAGAAGCGGAGTCTTGCGGTCAAGCGACTCTCCGGAATAGGAGAAGAACACCGTGGGGATGCACAGACTGCCGTCATCTATGAAGGCATAGGAAGTCGGATCCCATGCGCTGTAGCCCCTGGCCTCGAATGTAGCCCTGAGTCCTCCGGACGGGAAGCTTGATGCATCGGGCTCGCCCTTGACCAGCTCCTTTCCGGAGAATTCCATTATGACCTTTCCGCGGCCTGCGGGGCTGATGAAGCCCTCATGCTTCTCAGCCGTGCCGCCGGTAAGCGGCTGGAACCAGTGGCAGTAATGGGTGGCGCCCATCTCGATCGCCCACTGCTTCATGCCCTTTGCTATGGCATCGGCAGTCTCCATGGAGAGGCTCTCACCTGTCTCCAGACACCGTCTGTAGCTTACTATGTCCGATGACGGGACATATTTCTCCATCTTCTCTTCGGTGAAGACACAGCTTGCGAATGTTTTGGTAAGATCAAAAGCTTCTGACATACTCCCCTCCATGTCTCATACTCCGCTTGCTCCGTAGTTCGACAGCACACGCGCCGACGGATCGTTGACGTCACAGCCCTTCCAGCTTCTGTTGGGCATCCAGTAATCAGGTATCATCCTCTCCTGTCCGGAATAGTGCTTCTCGAATATCTCCCTGTACAGCAGGCTCTCCTTTGTGAACGGCCTGCAGTAGGCATACCTGGCGGCCTTCTTCTCGAATTCATCGTCTGAATACAGCCGTTCGGCATACTCCTTGAGACCGTCAACCATGCTGTGGCCCACGGCATCGGAGAACGCGGCCTTCTGCCTCCACAGGATCTCCTCCGGCAGGATATGGTCATCGGCAAATGCTTTCCTGAGCAGGTACTTTCCCATGTTGTACCTGTTCATCTTCATCTCGGGATCGATTGCCATGACGTATCTGACGAATTCCAGATCACCGAACGGAACCCTGGCCTCGAGCGAGTTGTCGGATATGCACCTGTCGGCCCTGAGGACGTCGTAATAATGGAGCTCGCGGATCCTCTTCTGCGCCTCCGTCTGGAAAGCCTCGGCCGATGGGGCGAAGTCCGTGTACTTGTAGCCGAACAGCTCGTCCGAAATCTC
>Ga0310690_10005298_pt1 | contig 17601 bp, 30 predicted proteins | sample AusTroGonzalo_MG_2_FD_207661 | JGI IMG/M metagenome (GOLD analysis project Ga0310690, IMG submission 207661) | Bovine rumen microbial communities from tropical cattle in Woodstock, Queensland, Australia - Gonzalo_04 (v2) (version 2) | ecosystem: Host-associated > Mammals > Digestive system >...
CCTTCCAGACATCCGGCGCGTCAGCTCTGCCAGGTATAATCCCCCTGTTAATCCCCCAGCTCTGGCCGTTCCGATCCCAACCGACAACCTCATATTCCAGGCGGTTGTCCTGTGTGTCGATGCCCATAGTCAGCAGCAGCACGCCGGCAGGCACTTCTGCATCATAATGTTCCCTGCGTTTATACAATGCTTCATTAAGGCCATTGTTTGTATGGATTTCCCATGTTTCTCCAAAGATCGTGTTGTATACCGTCTTCAGCTTTTCCGGATCCTTATGAGCTTTCAGGAACTTCCACACAATATCTTTCCAGTCAGACCATGGGGACATGAAAGCATTTAGCCTGAAAGACCTGATACCATTGTCCAGGGCTTTTGGATTCTTGCTCACCCATTTGGCAGGAAGCCGCTTTGCCTCATGCTCCGGAACGAGGCGCTTGCATGTTGGGCATTGCCACGCAACACTAAGGATATGATAGTCTTCATCGCCTCTCTCGTTCTTGAAGTTTTCCTTTTCAAACTTAATGTCGGAAAACTGGATATAGCTGTATGTATGGCAGTGTGGACATTCAGTATGCCATTCTTCCTGTGTACCGTTCATATAATCCGTTTCGATTTTACTTCTCCCTTTGATCGTCGGTGTAGATGTCTTAACAATCTTCCGGTTATGACGGAACGTTTCTGTACGTCTTTCTGCCAGTTCCTGCGGATCGCCCTCTGTTCCGGCAGACGCGGGGAACCTGTCCGTTTCGTCCATGAAGATATAGCGTACCGGTCGGCTTGCCAGCTCTGCCGGACTGTTGGCTCCGATTATCGCAAGGCTTCCTCCCGGAAATGTTTTCATGGTGATTGTGTTGGCCGCATCGCGTCCCTTTGCCTTGAATACCTTATCTCGCAGCTGCGGGCATGCGGCTATCATTGGTGCTATCCTTCGCTTCGAATAGTCCTCCGCCATGCTTTCTGTTGGCTGGATGTACAGGATCGGGCCTGGGTCATTTGTGATCGCGGCCCCCATCATATTCAGTTCAATCTCTGACTTCCCCACCTGGGCCGATGCCATGACAACAATCTGCCACACACCGGGTTGTGTAAAGGCGTCCATAATCTCCCGCTGATACGGCGCCCTGTCGGTCTTCCAGCGACCAGGTTCGGCAGAGTAATCTGTTGACAGTATCCTGTTTTCGTCAGCCCACTCTGATACTGTCTGTTTCTTTGGCGGGACAAACATGGACATTGTGTAGCGCCATATGTCAGCCAGCGCTTTCCTGTTCCGCGTCTCCTTCTCCGCCATTTACTTCATTTTCCTCCGCGTAGTCCGGCAGCCTGGCAGTTCCAACCTCGTCCAGTATTTTGCGGATCTCGGTGTCTATGATCCCGCTGATCACCTCTGCATTGTCCTGCATCCTCAGAATCGGTGCCAGTTTCTGAGGAAGGTGTATCATGTTTTGCATGACAGTATTGGCGATATCTCCCCACAGCTGCTTTATATCCTGCACGTCAACCAGCTGTCCGCGCATCTTTGCCACTTCCAGCTCTGTCTTCTGTGTCTTGATGACTTCGTGCTTTGCCTTTACAACGTCCAGGTCTTCAATATCATCCAGCTCATTATTGACGTTGTACTCAACCCAGTGCTGCACAAAAATAGCGAGGTCGTATTTCCCGCCCTCGCCTGGTACAAACAGTTTCTTTCCTTCCGGGAGATCCCGGTCTATGTCATACAGTCTTCTGTAAGTATAACCCGCCACCGTAGCGAGTTCTTTCTTCGTCATCGAAATGGCCATATTATCTTCCGTTTAACAGCAGCGCATACAATCGCTGCTCGATCTGTTTTTCAAGATATACTTTGATATCATGCTGGACATCGCTTTCGGATCTGTTCATCGGCATTTGCGGAATGGCAATGCCGGACATCTTCATGATCGGAAGCCTGTCTTTTCCTGCCCTGGTAAATGTCAGGCCACCAAGTTTTGATGGAATGTTTCTGAAAGGCGGCATCCCTCCGTAGCTTGAAGCATTTCCCGGAAGTGTGCTTTGTCCAGCTTTTACGATCTTCGCTTTTACTCGATACTTCCCTTTCAGGGAGTTCCATCCTCTTCTGTATCCATAGGCAGTAAAGCCGCTCCCGCCTCCACCAATACTCTTTCGTGCTGCCGTAATCGGGATGGAGCACCCGACACCATTTCCGCCCATAGTGAGACTGGCTTTCTTTACTGCCCGTCCGACCTCGCCGGGTTTGACTTCATATTCTTTCGGAAGATCCTTTTTGAGAATAGACGCCACATGTCTTCCGGTTCTTTGGAAGATACCATACATAGCCCGGTTGAATTGCTCAGGCTGCATTGCTGATTTAAGCCTGTTTATATCCTCATTAAACTCGGAGGCGTCAATTTCCAGATATATACTTCCGGCCATTATAGCAACCTCCTTTCGCATAATATGAGTAAATCCGGGCAACAAAAAAGGCGGTCAGTTAACTGGCCGCCTTATATATTTCTCTTAACAATAGCACAATAACACATCGCCTTTGTCATTTCAACACAATTTTAAAAAAACTATTTAAAAGCTTCCGGGCGATTCCGATGATCTTTCTTGTTGAAATGATTGTAAAGTTCCATCATTGGTTCTTCCAGGTGCGTCCACCACGGGGATACTATATACTGTCTGCATTCGTTTACCCGTTTCTGATGCCCATACTGGTCAAGCCCGTAGGGCCCGGATATTATTATTTCTTCTGCTGTACATTTCCCGTCAACCTGATATATGCAATCCCATGCCTTACATGTGATCTTTGTCATTATCTGTCTCCTTTGCAAGTATGTAACGCTCCTGCCATTTAACGGACGCCATAGATTTTGCGTTTTCTATGCTTGCCCTTGCGCGATCAAATCCGCGTCTCGTCATATTCAATTCTTTTCTGATCTCTGTATCAGGACAATTCATAACATATTTCATGGTAACAAATGTTCGCATGCTGCGGCTTTCAATGGAATTGATAATCTTCTGCGCTTTCCTGAGCTGTCGCGCATACTCTTTAATGCGCTGGTTGTGTTCCTCGTCAATCTCTGACAGGATCGCAAATGCATCATCAAGGCCCTTTGGTGATCCGCTGCCCGGCATTCCGGTAAGGTGTTGGCTTATATTATACAATCTTCCCTGCTGCCATTCACGGCGCTGCTCAAGCTGGCAAATATCCTGCATGATATAAAAGATATCGGCCAGCAGTAGTATATCCCTGTTCCGAATTTCCCGCGTTTCGGATACTTCGGGTACACTGTCATATCCCATTCGCACACCCTCCAAATGCGCAAGCGCCTGCGCATTTATTCTTTACCATGTTTTCTTTCCCACTCCTGTATTTTTTGAACGGCATATTCCGGATCCATTTTTATAAGTCCCCGGAACCCCTCCTTCCACTCCTCCGGGAAAACTTCTTCCAGGCATTTTTCTGGCCAGTCTGAAAATAGTTTTCTGGCAGCGTCCCAGGCTTCCTGTAAACCGATCTTGTATGACTCGTCCTGTAGCTCCCCGAAATTCTCATTTACATAATCACCGTCAAGCTTTTCCAAAATCGAAAGCGCATATTCATCAAGCACCATGGAATTAAAACCCTTTACCCGATATAGCTGCTTTGGTGCTTCTTTCAAATCATCATTGATCACCGGGCAGGTTTCACAGCCTCCTGCTATCACTGGCAAATAATATCCGCCGATCTCAATTACGAACTTATCACCTATATTTACCATGCTGGCATCTCCTTTACCATCTGTGTTTTCCTGCTACGATGCGTTTGTTTCCATTTGCTCTTTTCTGTGTGCCATCACCAATAGATATATATGTTGTCCGCCTCGCATTAAGCATCATATCAACCGGAGATCCGCATTCAATACAATTTGCTGTTATGACTTCTGCTGTCTCGTTTGTGTAATATTTAAAATGCTTCCCGCACTCGCAATCAAGAAACATTCTCCTTAAGCCCCTCAGCTTCGTCTTGCCTCCGCATTTGTTGCACTTATATTCGTCTGTTTCATATTTCACACAAAGCCCTCTTGTATCACCGCAGCTTTCGCATTTGATATACAGGAACCCTTTGTATTTTCCTTTTTTGGAATAATCAGATTCAAATTGTGTTTCCAGTTCAGCATTCCTTTTTTCTTCTTCCTCAGTAAGCAGCGTCTGGAAATCTTCTTCACCGGAATTGTCCTCGTCTTCCGGAAGCGGAACCTCTCCAACAGTATCCGATGATGTCTTTGTTTTCGGTTCCCTTGTCCCCTGCAAAACACTGTCCCCTTCATCTTCGATCTTCTGTATCAGGCCAAGCAGGTAAATCACACTTGCCTGCGATAAATTAAATCCAAACTCCCCAAGTTCTGTACTTACAGTTAATTTCATTCTATTATTCCTCCATCCGTGTTTTGCTGGTGTATGGTATACGTTTCATATGCCTGATACTTGATTCCGGTACTTTTCTATAGATTCCATTTTCTTCCTTCATGCGCTTTCTATGTAGCTGAACCTTCCAGAACCCGTCTATGCTTTTCCTGATCTCCGGTGATACCGTGCTCATACTGCCACCCCCATACATAATTCAGGCAGATTTGCTCTTACTAATGCCGTTGGAATTGGTGGGCATACAGCATTCCCGCATCTGGCAACCTGTTCCGATCTCGGGTATTCCTTCCCATCAGCATCCCTGTCAATAATATAATCATGCGGAAAACCCTGGGCATCGAACAGTTCCCTGGGTGTAAGCATCCTTAACCCTATATCATCAATCATGTAATTCTCACCGTTAACCACAACAAGCCCCATCCTGTCTTTCGCTGTAATTGTCGGGATCGGTTCTGCGCACGACACGGCATTGTCTCCGTTCCCATAATATTTCACAAGAAATGCTCTGACCTCTCCGAAATGATTTGTGTGCGCTGTCATGGTATTAAGTGGCAGATCAACGCTCTGTCCTTCACAGTTGTTATTGAACTGTGTAATAAATGTTTCTACCAGGCCGTACCTGTTACTTGAGTCAACAGTCATCAGTGGTCTGTCGATCTCCTGCCCGCGCACACCTTCCGTCTGTTCGCTGTGATACTGGATAAGGTTTGCCGCTTTGCAATCCTCTTCTTCCTCGATGCTGACTATGAACGGCTTCGGATTGTTGATCACAAATTTCATCAGCCCTCTTGCGATACGTTTCATGGTTTTTTCAGAAAGCGGGCGGACAGCACGCAATCCATATTGCTCCATGATTTCCTCACTCGTCGCAAATATGGATGGGCATGGGAGTGAAAAATCAAGAACATCAGAAACCGGAACCCACGGCTTTTTAATACCGAATATCACTTCAAGCCCGTCAGGTTCAGCATGTGTACCTTCAGGCCATACGATTTCTGAACCGTCGCATCTGGCAATCATGAAGAACCTTCTTCGAATTGTAGGCGCTCCATAATCACAGGCCCTTAATAATCTGAACTGAACTTCATATCCCTGCTTTTCCAGCTGCCGCACAAACCGTCTGAACGTTTCCCCTTTATATCTTGGATCCGGCCTGTTCTTTTCATCCAGTCTTCCCCAGTCCATAAATTCTTCTACGTTTTCAAGCATGATGACGCGAGGCTTAACCTTCTTTGCCCACTTAACAGCCACCCATGCGAGGCCCCGTATTTTCTTGCTCACAGGTTTTCCGCCCTTTGCTTTGCTGTGATGTTTACAATCCGGAGAAAACCATGCAAGCGCAACCGGTCTGCCGTTACATGCTTCAACAGGATCAACGTGCCATACATCTTCCGTATAATGCTCTGTATCCGGATGGTTAGCCTTATGCATGGCTATAGCTGCCGGATCATGATTGATCGCAATGTCAACGCTTTTACCTATGGCTATCTCTATCCCGGTGGAAGCTCCGCCACCACCGGCAAAGTTGTCAACTATGATTTCACCATTTATCATTCTTCTTATGCCCTTTCCAGAAAATCAAAAAGCGTCAGCTGTGGTGTGCTACCTTTTGCCATTCTCACGGCATTTTGGCTTTTATATTTTGTTTTCCCCATACGGTATTTCCAAAGATTGCAATTCCTGATATTGCATTCCCTGACATCTTTCCTGCTTCCTCCGCAACAGTCAATGCAGTATGTCCGTATGGCATCCAGCAGTGTATCCGGTGTTGGCTTCTTATCCATGGATTATGCTTCCTCCTTAATTCCCGCGCATTCCAGGCATACCACTTCGGCAAACCAGTCATCTGTTGGCCAGTGTTTTTCTATCGTCCGGATTTTTTCGAACTCATATGGAAACCAATCGCTGCCATGGATCTCACATACCACCTTTCCGCATCTGTTGCAGATGATATCCATTTTCTTTGTCAGCTTGCTATCCATCTGTTTTTTCTGCCCTCCTCCTTCTTGTCTCGGCATGATGCTGTGCATCGTATCTCAAATGGCAAGGTGCACACATAGCCATAAGGTTTTCCGGGCTTATGTCTTCCGGAACATGATTCAAATGAGCGACGGTCAATGTCCGCTTATGCGTATCAAACGGTTCTCCCGGCCGGCGGCATTGCTTACCGCAATTCTGGCATTTCCATTGTGCTGCTTCTTTGATGGATAGTGCCAGCTGCTTCCAGTTTGACGGATACCGGTCATGTTCCATTGGCACCTGTATCACCAACCCTCCTGTTCCACTTCTTTACCGCCGCCGCTACCGTCTCCGGCTGTCCTATAAATGCGCCGCCTGTAAATTCAAGCTGGCACCCTCTTTTGTGCTTTATAACCGGAACAGGATCATAACGGATTGTCCTGTTGTCAATCATCAACGTTTCTTCAATCTCCATAAGGCAGCCGCAGAACGGGCATACAAGCATATCCTTTCTTTCTATCCGCTTTCCTTTCTCGATCATGGTCATTCGCCTGATCCATTCTTCCGCTGTCCTGCTTGCATTATGTGGTTTCATCAGAACATGGAGCGCTGTTTTTACGTCGTGCTTGTCCCGCATTGTCATGTTGGATTCCTCAACTGTTTTCAGCAGCTTTTCGTAATATTCCTTCCGGTTCTCCGCTTCGTTCCACCATCCGCATATATCGCTTCGCCGTTCAGTTTTCGTCTTCCGCACCATGACACGCGCCCTCCGATATTGTTTTCCTGATCTCAGGCACAATATACTCTTTGAATATCTTCACTATGCGTTTCTGCCATGTGCCATATTTTTTCACTACGAGTTCCCACGCGCAGTCTATTTCCATGTTATTGTCGGAGTTCCAGTTGTCCACAATAAACGCGGCAATGCCCGGCTCGTCTTCGAGATCGTATTGTGATAGTTCGTCTTCCAGGTCTTTTATTGCCCTTTCTTTTTTCAATCGGTTACTGTCTTCGTCCTTGAAGTATTCAGCGTCTTGCAGATATTCCCTGACTTCTGCAAGTGTTACTTCCGCGTCAAACTCTTTCGGCTTTCCGCACAGTTTTTCCAGTAAATATCCGTCGGTCATATTACCGGCAAGCAGTCTCAGAAAGTTTTCTCCGCGTTCCGGCCAGCGGTACGCGTAATTCCCGCAATCGCTCTGAATATTCAACATTCCCCTTCCCGGATCGAGGTCAAATACCGTCCACAGGCATGATCCGTAATGCGGGTCGCCCGGCTCCTGCCGATAGATAAATCGCAAAATCTCCGGTTTCTCTCTTGTTACCTTCATGGTGTTGGCTCCTTTCTTATTTTCGAACTCATATGGAAACCAATCGCTGCCATGGATCTCACATACCACCTTTCCGCATCTGTTGCAGATGATATCCATTTTCTTTGTCAGCTTGCTATCCATCCTGCCCCTTCTGCATCTTCTTCAGCACTTCGGCAATCTCCGGGAAATGTCTGCCTGTCTTGTGAATATGAAGCATATCATCTCGTCCGCATTCATGTATTTTCATACTTGCATAAATATAATAAATATCATATCCATCAAAACCGATAACTATTCCTTTTTCTTTATCGTCCCATGCAACCTCATCCCCGACCTCAATCTTGTTGGCTTGCCGCTGTTTGTACTCTTTCAACCTGGATACGACTTCAGATGCGGTATGATCAATCAGAACACGGTGACAATCATGAACTCCGAACATTCTGTATATCTCATCGTGTGGAATACCACCGTCATATTCACCAAGTATTACTTTTCTTGCCGCATCCCACGCATCATCCAGACCATGCTGATAGGCTTCGTTTTTATTTTTCGGCACACCGGCCGTTCCAAAGCTATACCCGTTCATGTATCCGCAGTTATATAATTCACTCATCAAGTCTGAAACCTGTTGCGTCATTTCTTCTTTGGTCATCCCTGTTTTCCTCCCATATTAGCACCGCAATAACCGCACCAATCACCGTCTCCATTGTGGTCTGTTCTTCCACAGACAGGACACACCTTTTCTTCGTAAGACTTGCCGCTCGGATAGTGTTCGTGCCTTTCTCTTATTATCCACTTTCCCGGTTTCCGCTCTGGCTCGATGGGTGGCATATTGTTTATCTGCTCTGCATACCAATCCGGATAATGCAGTTCTGTTGGCTGCCCCATGATTTCCTTGATCGCGTCATGCCTGCTTATGGCATCGCATGCTTTTATCCTGTCCAACGCATCAATCGCAGCTATGGCATAGTCCCATGCCTCTGCGTCAATAGGCTGGTTTAACTTTTCCAGCTGTCTTCGCCAATTTATAAGTTCTGTTTTCGCGCTTTGGCTCGTCATATATCCGTATCCTCACTCTCTGTCCCAGTCATAATTATCCCTCACGCTCTTGATCGCAGCATCAAGCACAGTGTTGTGGAGCAGTTTTCTCTGGCATAACTCACAGCTATACAGATCGCTTAGATCGCACTCGTCTCTCTGCTCTTCATCGCATAATATTCTGCACGTTTCAAGCCACAGTGTAGACGTTACTTCGTCTACCGTGTATTCGTATTCCTGGTTGTAGTTGCCGTTATATGCATCAAGCATCGCATCGCAATGAATATGTCTGTGAAATTCATAAAACCTTCCCTCATATTTTCCGGCTTCGTGAACATACTCGCACCCAGGCAGGATATCATTCCCGCAAAGCTGGCATTGATGCCGCTTTCGTGCTTTGCGCTGTGTTACTCTTTGGATTTCATCAGACATGGCGCTGCCTCCTTCTCTCACTTAATGGACTGTGCATTGATAAGATCCTGCTCCAATTTGTCATAGTCATACTTTCTGACGGTAAAGTTATTAAAGCCGTTACGCGTAACAGGCTTTCCCTCTTTCTGGTTCAGGTATGACTCAAACTTTGGCCCGAAAAGAGTTGACGGGCGAAGGAATTTGGCGTACTCGGTTCCGGCCCATTCAGCGGTTTTTTTGTCGATAACCGTGAAGAAATCTTCCAGGCTGTAATTTTCTTCAAACCTCGCCCTGATATGTTTCCTGGTATCCCGTGACTTGTCACGGAACGCAGTTCCTGCTTTTTCGTTAAGCCGGTCAATGATTGCCTTATACGGGTACTGGACATCCGTTGACTGCTTTTTGTGTGCAGGCTCCGGGGCGGACTTGTCCTGCTCCGGAGTATATATATATTCTCTTTTCTCTTTCTCTATCTCTATCTCTACGTCACCCAACCGTAACGCTTGCGTCACATCAATGTCACATTGTGACGCACGTTTTTCTCTGAGTCTCCGCATTCTCTCTGCTGAAGCGCTTTCCGAACCTGTCAGCTTCACTGCTTCCGGCAAAGAATATTCGTCGGTTTCAACCAGTTCGACCAGGCGTTGTGCCCTGAGAAATTCCAATGCGATCCTTACGTTTTCCGGTTCTTCATCAATTTCCAACGCCAGCTCTTCGTAGAAACTTTCTTCAACTCCTTCGAAAAAAAGTTTCCCGTCCTGTTTGATAGCAACGAGAAGCATCTTGAGGTAGATAATTGTATATGTGTCCCCGCCTGCGATCTTTCGCAGTTTCTTTATGGACTTTTGCTGAAACCAGTTATCCGGAAGCTTCAGCCAGTAATACCTCTTAGCCATTATTTTTACTCCGCCTTATTATGTGATCGGGCTAACTTTCCCTGTGTATGCTTCTTTCAGGATCGAAACCATCCGGGTATCGCTTGCGCAGTTTTTCGATATTTCTTTCCATGCACTCAGCAAGGTTCGAATCGCAATGTCTTTCCAATATCTCTCCGACAAAACACATGATCCCAACAAGCTCCGACTTTGCTTGGGCCGCCTTGTATTCAAATGGGATATTTTCAGCCGCATCATACATCTTGAGAAATGGCCTCACGGCTACAGCTGCCAGGAATGATGCTGATTTTTCGATTGGAAGGAGTGTGCTTAGCACATGTATATGATTATAAAAGTTGTCATATAATGTTTCGTATAAACCGTTCATGTCATCGGCCAGTCCGGTTGCCAACTCCGCGCAATACCACAGCACATCGCCGCATTCATCAATCAGTTTGTCCTTCGGCAGATCCGCATGGTCTCCGCTCTGGAACTTCCATTTCTTCACGGCGTCTACAACTTCGCCTGCTTCACCGATCAGCCCCATGCATCCATTCAGGATCCTGTCATGTCCGTCTGCGCTTGTTCTCATTGCAAGCTTTTGATATTCGTCAATTCGCATTTTCAACCTCCGCTCTCAATCTCGCTTCCTTCACCACATCACGCAAAGCCAATACATCATTCCATAATTCGATCTGTGACATGGCAACACTGTATTCATGCTTCGGAATCTCCCGCATATTTCCAATTCCATACCTGGACAGCACGGATTTCCGGATCATTCCACTCAGCTTTGTTATGGCTTTCTTGTCATCTATAGACTTTTTATCCAACAGAACCCGCGCTCTGGAACGGATAGCTTCGTTCAGGTACGATACCTGTTTGCTTGTAACCGGTGTTTGCAGGCGTATCTGTTTTTCCATGGCAGCTAATCTGTCGTTCTGTACCGACTGTGTAGCACCCAGGCTTTCCAGAGCAGCAGTATTGTTTTCAAGCATCTTCCCAAATGACTGCATAACAGGACGCATCAGCTCAGATATAAGCTTGCCAAGCCCTTCCGGATCGATCATCAGCTCCGTGTTTCCCTCCAATTCAAGGAACGTGTCTTCGTTCGTTTCCTGCACTTCCGGAAGCAGTGCCGGATATGATGTTTTATTTCCACTCATCGACTGTCGCCTCCCCATCTATTACAACACTGTCCAGGGCTTTCCGGCTGTCAGAAGCCCACCCTTCAATCGTCCGCAGTAATTCGTCATACTCATTCTTTTCTTCATGGCTCATACACGAAAAGGCAGCTGTCATATACGGCATTCTTGCGCATGCTCCAATGAATGATCTCACAGCTGACGCAAACGCTTCCGGTGTAAGCTGATCAAGCGGTATACGCTCCGCGTCCCCCTTTGCGATGGAACTTTTGGCATTAAGCAGTTCCGTCTGGATACGGTTATAGTCTGCCTGCTGTTCTTCAAGCATCTCGTCCCGCTCTATGATCTCCTGTTTCAGCCTTTCATTCTCAGACAGCACCTGCTGATATCTGTCAGATCCTGCTTTTTCAAGCTGTTCAATTCTTTCCTGCTGTTCTTTTACTTTGCTGCGTGCCGTGTCAAGTTCTTCTTTAATTTCTTTTGGAACTTCCGGTATGCGGCTTTCCACTTCCGCAGCCCTCTGCTCCGCTGCAATCCTCGCATTCCGCTCCTTATTGATTTCATCCTGTGCTGCTTCGTGGGCCTCTTTAACCAGCTGCTGCCTCTGCTTCTTGATTGCTTCGTCAAGTTCCCTGGTAGTCATAGCTGCCACATTGTGTTCTTCAAGGAGTCTGCTTCTATCTTCTTCCAACAAAGGCAGCATTTTTGTAATCTTCGTAATCCCAAGCTCTGCAATCTGCTTGTTTAATCCGAAGGTGCAAAAAGCCTGCATATATTGTTCTGCCTTTCTGCGGCTCATACCAGCATTCTCTAAAATCCATTTGTCCCATTCACCATGAGGGACAAGTTTCTTCGCTTCAGTCAGTACGCGGCCCAGTTGCAGAACATTCAAAGCTATTCCCTGGGCGAACATTCTGGCCTGCATGGCAAGACTGTCCAGCGTTGCGATCTGACTATTTCCGGTGTTGGCTAATTCTGTTGTCATTTATCCGCATCCTCCTTATGTATTTCGATACCTCTTTTTTTCATCCGCATAATAAAGTCATCCTTTACACTTTCCTTGCAATGGCTCATTGCATCAGACCATGTTGGAAACCGCGTATGCTTTCTCCAGAACTGGTTCTGATAATAAAGGCTGTCCCTGTCATGAGGTTCCCCCGGATCGTGCTTCGTCGCGCAGATCGGACAGGAACCCTGAACAGGTGGAACTACCTTTACCTCTTCAATGCTGTTCATCTTTTGCAGAAATCTCCCTTCCGTTCAAAATTGCCCGTCTTTCCGGGCTGTCATAAAGGGAATGGCCGGATTCGAACCGGCATAATATAGGGTTTAGCGCGGAGGTGCTATCTTGACGCTGCCTTACATGTGTTATCCTTTCACACCACATTCCCTGAAAGTCTGCTATGCTATCCTTTCCAAATGCTCCTCACACCATTTCAGAGCTGGGTTATATTTCAAAGAAATGTTCAGAGCACATCCTGTTCCTGAACCCCTGCATATGTATGCCTTTTTCCCGCGATCCGTGCAAAACATAACAAATACATTGTTGTCCCAGGGTGATACTCCGTCTTTCCGTAATTTCACTGTCCATACCTTTGCAAAGTTTTCTACATTTCCTTCTTTGGAAAATGTATTAAGCTCCCTGAGCTGTTCCGGTGTTTTAATCAGATATCGTTTCTCCATGGTGTTGGCTCCCTTTTGTATTTCTCATGTGATGGTACATGCGCATGCATGCGTCTTCATGTCTGCATTCAATAAACCATTTAACCTTATCTACATTACCGGAACCTGATTCGTATGTAACCGGTTCAAGTTTTAGGTCAGCGCAATAACAATCCTGGCATATACCGCTAAACTCTATCCTGATCATTCAGTTTTTCTTCTCCATCCATGATCACTTCACTCTTTATCTGCCAGTTCCTGCATTTTTGTCAGCACCTTTTTGGCAATTTCAAAGGCTTCCACAAGCTTATTGTCTTTCATATCCGGCTGAATTAAAGTGCTTCTGCCAGAATAAGAGACGCAGGCATGTCCTGTCTGGTCATAAAAAAAGCACATATCCAAGGAATCACAGTACATGAAGCTCTTTTTGATCGGAACACTTTCACGGTCGAATGGAGAATAGCACAGCTTTTCCGCGCCATTTACCGCATCTTTGTAGCTTCGAAGCCATGAAACATGACCATCAAGGCCGCATTCACGGCAGGCATCGTGTATCAGTTCCGCCTGTCTTTCCTTTGTCATACCTCTATCCCCCTTTCCGCAAGTGCCCGTGTCCATTCTTCTTTAATCTCGTCCGGGCAGTGAGACATAGCATCGGCCCACGTTGGCCATCGTCCATTCTTTCCGTAGAAAACATATTGATACATCAAACTATCCCTGTTATGCGGCATGTATGGTTCATGTTTCACCGCGCATTCAGGGCAAGTGCCAGGTGGTGCAGGCATGATCATAAACTTTGCTTTTTTCTCTACTATCTGAGCCATTTTGAAATCCTCTCTTTCAGACGTGAAACAATACCTCCCACGGTTCCGTCTTCACAGTTTGCAGAGATCGGAACAGCTCTGTCGTCCCAATATTCATTTGCATATATCTTTCTGGTGTCACCCCCGAAAAATTCTATGTGTTCTGGAAGATTCTCATTGACGGCATCAAACTTAAGGCCATAATTCAGGCACCAGAGAACAGCATCTTCCAGCTGCTTTCCTGAGCGGCATGTCCATAATATGATCCTGTCCCCCTGTGCCTTTCGACTTATCAGTTCATGGATTGCATCCAGATTGGGATCTCCAATGTCCGGCCACTTCTTTGTGCATAAGCATCCGTCAAAATCAACAGCAATGGTCTTCTTATACTCTGTCAAATCTTCACCCCTGCTTTCTGGCATCCGTCCAGGTATGCTTTCATCTGATGAGCGAAAAGATGACCGAGATCGTTAATCAGCTGCTGCTCCGCCTGTTCAGCTCCGTCTTCCGCTTTTATGTAAAGCGGTACAGCCGGAAGATAACCACCGGTAGCAGGATCCCGTAGTGCGGTCACTCCCACTTCTATGTATTTTCCCATCATGATACCTCTCAATCACACAGCCGGTTTCTGGTTCAGCAGGTTCAGTGCAAATTCGGCGCCCCTGATAAATTCAAGGAACTTACCTTTTCCGCCCTGATCCAGTTTATCCATGAACCTTATGACTTCTTCTGCTTCCGGTTTGTAGTCCTGCGGAACCATGGTCTCGATTGTCTTGGTTTCCTTCATCATATTTATCCCCCCTTCCTCACATTCTTGTGTTAATATACTCATGGTTTTTCACATTAAATGTGTTTGTATGCTCAATATATACCGATTTTTTGAGGCTGTCAACTCATAATTTGAAGATGTATCGATTTTCTGTGTTGACATACTCATTGAAATATTCTATATTTTTCTTATTCCGGAGGAGGTGAAATAATGGAAATGAATGATCGTATTCGCATTTTGCGAAAAGATTATTTGAAATTATCGCAAACTGCATTTGGTGAAAGGCTTGGTGTTAACCGGGATGTAATTAACAATATCGAAAATAACCGGCTTGCCCGCCCAGATCAGAAACTTTCTCTAATCAAGTTGATGTGTAAGGAATTTTCTGTGAGTGAAAAGTGGTTATTGGATGGAACTGAGCCTATGTTTATCGAACCTGACGCTTTTAGTTTGGATAGGTTCGTGAAGGAGCATGATGCAGATGAGATAGAGCTGGAAATCCTGAAGACATATTTTCGACTTGATCCAAAGATCCGAAAAGCGGTTATAGAACACTTCAAAGTTCATATGGCAAATTCGGTTCATCCGGATACACCTGAAGAACTGGAAAGGATTTCTCCGCCTGTTGAGGATAAGTCACAGGCCGGGTAATGCACCCGGCCTGCTTACTATTTCAAGATATACAATTTGCAGGTTCCGCAAAAGTCAAGGTTTATATATAAGGTGTTGTTTATCCTATAGTAAAGTGCGTACACTCTCCTGTTCCTATAATGGACATGTTTTTTTGTCATGCATTCCTCCATACAGGCCGGGTGCGTACATTACGTCAGAAAACAATGCCAGTAAGAGTAGGAAACCACAAAATAAAAACGCGTCTTTGGCGGAAACAAAGACGCGCACGCATAATCAGCCAACACCAATTGTCCGATCTGCTATTTCATTATAGCGCGGATGATATGTGAAATCAAGGAGTATTCATATGAATGCAGTCATATATGCCCGCTATTCCTCGCATGGACAGACGGAGCAATCTATCGAAGGGCAGCTTCATGATAACTACGCATGGGCTGAACAGCAAGGTATAACCGTTATCGGTGAATATATAGACAGGGCTTTGACCGGAACGAAGGATCAGCGCCCGGATTTCCAGCGTATGATTGCGGATGCAGCAAAGCGTCAGTTTGAACTCGTGATCGTGTGGAAGCTGGATCGTTTTGCCAGAAACAGGTATGATAGCGCTATATACAAGGCAAGGCTCAAAAAGTACGGCGTAAAGGTGTTGTCCGTAAAAGAAAACATCACTGACAGCCCCGAAGGAATTATTCTTGAGGGGCTTCTGGAATCAATGGCTGAATACTATTCTGCAAACCTTGCGCAAAACGTCTTGCGCGGAAAACGTGAAACGTCAGCAAAGGGAAACTGGAATGGCGGGCGCGTTCCTCTTGGATATAAAGCTGTTGACGGAAAGCTAGTCGCAGATGATAAGACAGCGCCGTTCGTACAATACCTCTTCCACCGATATGCGGAAGGGGCTTCAAAGGCGGATGTTATACGTGAACTAAACGAAAAAGGGCTTCGGAACAGAAACGGAAAGCCAATTACTTATTCCAGCATAAGAACCGTGATATCAAATACGCTCTATATCGGTCAGGCAATGTATGACGGGGAAGTTGTCGAAGGTCTTGCGGAACGTCTTATTGACGACGATCTATATTATAAAGTCCAGGCACAAATTCAAGCGAACGCCCGCGCTCCTGGAACATACAAAGCGCGTGTTGATTACCTGTTGCGCGGAAAGGCGTTCTGTGGTCATTGTGGATTTCCTATGGTCGGACAGCCCGGGCAATCTCAGAACGGGGTGCAGTTTTATTATTATGCCTGCTCCGGCAGAAAAAGAAAGAAGACTGTATGTAAGAAAAAGTACGAAAACAAGGATTTTATCGAGAAATATGTTGTCGAGCAGACTGTTCAGTATGTACTCACGCCAGAGAGAATAGGGTTTATTTCTAAAGCAGTTGTCGAGGAATACCGGAAAGAGTTTTCCAAATCACAAGTGTCTGATTATCAAAAATCTCTGGATCAGATATCAGGTGAGCTTGAACGCCTGGTCGATGCTTTAATAGACAGCCCAAAACCCGCGCGGGCTTCAATATATGCACGCATGGAAAGTCTCGAAGCGCAAAAGGCAGATATTGAAACTTGCCTTGCCAGACTAAAGGTGGCAAGCGAAATACAACTCACGGAATCAGAAGTGTCCTCCTGGATGAAACAGTTTTGTTCCGGCGATCCATCAAACGAGGATTTCCGCAGGCGTATCATAGACGTGTTTATCAATTCAATTTATCTGTATGACAACCGCATTGTCATATTCTATAACATTCGCGGTGGCAAGCAGGTATCATACATGGATTTGGTCAATTCGTCCGAACTCCCTGCCGACAATGAGTGTTCGGATTTAGTGCGTTTTGCCCCAGCAAAAAGCAACAAATCCGAACCGTACTTTGTGTTCGTCAATGGTGTAATCGGATGCGTGTTTATCAGGAAAAAGGATGAACTGCCTAAGTCTAAACGTAAACCATTGTGTTGAAATGAAAGAAAACGAAAATTTCATATCTTAACCAAACGGGCGGCGGGCAAAAACCTGCCGCCCGATTTGAGTTTCTTCTAACAGTATCGCGCGTGCGCGTGCGAGGGTCAAGTCTTACTCTTTCTGGTGAATGAAATTCATAAAAAAAATCCAAAAACTAACGAGTTCCCGGGCTCACAGCGACCGCGTAGAGAGAAATCTTCCTATTACAGTACCTTTCCGCCGATCCGGACGGGAAAACGGGCCGGGGCTGCCGGGCCGGGGCCGGCGCCGCGCTGCCGGCGGCCGTGCTGCCGGTGTCCAGGCGGAGCAGATCGGAAGCGGAGCCCGGCGCGGTGCTGCCGGTGTCCCGGCGGAGCAGATCGGAAGCGGAGCCCGGCACGGTGCTACCGGCGGCCGGCGGAGCAGATCGGAAGCGGAGCCCGGCGCGGTGCTGCCGGCGGCCGGCGGAGCAGATCGGAAGCGGAGCCCCGGCACGGTGCTGCCGGCGGCCGGCGGAGCAGATCGGAAGCGGAGCCCGGCACGGTGCTGCCGGCGGCCGGCGGAGCAGATCGGAAGCGGAGCCCGGCACGGTGCTGCCGGAATATCAAAAGAGATTATTTTAATTTGTTTATATATATATCTATAACGGAGCCCCGGCGCGGTGCTGCCGG
>Ga0310690_10005299_pt1 | contig 17600 bp, 11 predicted proteins | sample AusTroGonzalo_MG_2_FD_207661 | JGI IMG/M metagenome (GOLD analysis project Ga0310690, IMG submission 207661) | Bovine rumen microbial communities from tropical cattle in Woodstock, Queensland, Australia - Gonzalo_04 (v2) (version 2) | ecosystem: Host-associated > Mammals > Digestive system >...
GGCATCCGCCGACGCGTCGGAGAAGAAGTCCGCCAAGGAGATCGAGAAGCGCCGCAAGGAGCAGCTCCAGAAGGTCGAGGACGACCTTACCGACAAGCTTTCCGACCAGTACCTCGGCGAGAAGATACCGCTCGACGTCCTGGACGTGACGACCGGCGAGATCATCATCCCGGCCAACAAGAAGATCACCAAGACGCTTCTCCAGAAGCTCGCAAAGGCTCACGACCACTACCAGATCGAGAATTCGCCCGCGCAGGAGAAGATCGAGGGCATCGTGTCCCAGTTCAGCGCGCGCTTCGCGGAGATCGCGGACGCCGCTCGCGACGCGGAGAACGGCGAGGGCGACGATTCGGACCTTGGCGGCGACGGAGCCGTGGTGAAGCAGGTGCGCGTGTACATCGTCGACAAGAAGAACCTCTCCGTCGGCGACAAGATGGCGGGCCGCCACGGAAACAAGGGCTGCATCTCGCGCATCCTCCCGAGCTGCGACATGCCGTTCCTCCCGGACGGAACGCCGGTGGACATCGTACTTAACCCGCTCGGCGTGCCTTCGCGCATGAACCTCGGCCAGCTCTTCGAGACATATCTCGGCCTTGCGTGCCGCCTCCTGAACTTCCACGCCGCGACGCCCGTGTTTGACGGCGTGCAGGAGAGCGAGATCGACGCCTTCCTCAAGAAGGCCCGCGCGCAGCAGGAGAAGGAAGAGGGCTCGGTCGCTTGGATCAACCCCGACGGCGACGGCAAGACCGTTCTCTACGACGGCCTCACCGGCGAGCCTTTCGCCCAGCGCGTCGTGGTCGGCGTGATCTACATGCTGAAGCTCCACCACCTCGTCACCGACAAGATCCACGCCCGCGCGATCGGACCGTACTCGCTCGTGACGCAGCAGCCTCTCGGCGGCAAGGCGCAGAGCGGCGGCCAGCGAATGGGCGAAATGGAGGTGTGGGCGCTCGAGGCGTACGGCGTTGCCTACGCGCTGCAGGAGCTGCTCACGGTCAAGTCCGACGACGTCGCGGGACGCACCCGCATCTACGAGTCGATCGTGAAGGGCACGAACATCCTCGACGCCGGCATGCCGGAGTCGTTCTCGGTGCTCATCCACGAACTCCGCGGCCTCTGCCTCGACATGCAGCTTCTCGGCGGCGAGGAGGAGAACCGCGCGGCGGCCGCGAGGGCGTCGCAGGTCCACGCGCCCGTTTCGGCGCTCGCTCCATCGCCGGTCACCCAGATCGGCGGACAGTCCCTTTAATCCGGAGGTAACTTCAAGATGAATCCCTACAACACCAGCGAGCTTTTCGGCGGCCAGTACAACGCTTCCGCGCACTATGACGCCGTGAGGGTCAACCTCGCGTCCCCCGAGAGGATCCGCGCCTGGTCGCACGGCGAGGTACGCAATCCCGAGACGATCAACTACCGCACCTTCCGTCCGGAGAAGGAAGGCCTCTTCTGCGAGAAGATATTCGGGCCCACCCGCGACTGGGAGTGCTCGTGCGGCAAGTACAAGCGCATCAAGAACAAGGGCATGGTCTGCGACCGCTGCGGAGTCGAGGTCACGCTCAGCTCCGTGCGCCGCCAGCGCATGGGCCACATCGAGCTTGCGGTTCCCGTGAGCCACGTGTGGTTCTTCAAGTGCAACCCGAGCCGCATCGGCCTCATCCTCGACAAGACCTCCAGCGAGCTGGAGCGTGTCCTGTACTACGAGGACTGGATGGTGCTTCGCCCGGGCAACACCACGCTGAAGTACCTGCAGCTCCTCACCGACCAGGAGTACGCCGAGGCGAAGGAGAAGTACGGCGACGAGTTCACCGCCGAGATGGGCGCTTCCGCCGTCCGCAAGGCGCTTGAGGTGACCAAGCTCGACGAGCTCATGAAGGACCTCGAGATGCAGATGGACAACACGCGCTCGAAGCAGAACCGCAAGAAGATCGCCAAGCGCATGAAGGTAGTGGAGGGCTTCCGCTCCTCCGGCTCCAAGCCCGAGTGGATGATCCTCGACTGCCTGCCGGTGATTCCGCCGGAGCTCCGCCCGCTCGTCCCGCTCGAAGGCGGACGCTTCGCTACGTCCGACCTCAACGACCTCTACCGCCGCGTGATCAACCGCAACAACCGCCTGAAGTCGCTGCTCGCGCTGAAGACGCCCGACGTCATCATCCGCAACGAGAAGCGCATGCTCCAGGAGGCCGTTGACGCGGTGTTCGACAACGGCCGCCACGGCCGCGCCGTGACCGGTCCCGGCAACCGCCCGCTCAAGTCGCTCTCCGAGATCCTCAAGGGCAAGACGGGTCGCTTCCGCCAGAACCTGCTCGGCAAGCGCGTGGACTACTCCGGACGTTCCGTGATCGTAGTCGGCCCCGAGCTCAAGTTCCCGCAGTGCGGCCTTCCGAAGGAGATGGCGCTCAGGCTCTTCGAGCCGTTCATCATCCGCCGCCTCAAGGAGCTCGGCAAGTGCCACACCGTCCGCACGGCGCGCAAGATGATCGAGCGCCAGGAGCCCGAGGTGTGGGACGTGCTGGAGGAGGTCACGAAAGACAAGACCGTGTTCCTCAACCGCGCTCCGACGCTCCACCGCCTCTCGATCCAGGCGTTCGAGCCGGTGCTGGTCGAAGGCAAGGCGATCCGCCTGCACCCGATGGTCTGCACCCCGTTCAACGCCGACTTCGACGGCGACCAGATGGCCGTCCACGTGCCGCTGTCGATCGAGGCCCAGATGGAGTCGCGCCTGATGATGCTCGCGTCGACCTCCATCTTCAGCCCGGCGTCCGGCAAGTCCGTTATGACGCCTACGCAGGACGTCTGCCTCGGCCTCTACTTCCTCACCACGCCCTCGCAGCCCGACAAGCTCGCCGGCAAGATCGCGGGCAAGAAGTCGTTCGCGGGCGAGCACCTGCCGCTCTTCAACGACATCGGCGAAGTTGAGTTCGGCATCGCGGAGAAGGCGATCGACTACCACAGCCGCATCCGCTTCCGCAACCCCGACTACGGCACGACAGGACGCCCCCACGGCGATCCACGTCCGCGCACGATCGAGACGACCGCAGGCCGCGTGATCTTCAATGCGATCTTCCCGAAGGAGATGGGCTTCTTCAACGACAAGGTGACCAAGTCCACCATCGGCACGCTGATCCTCGACTGCCACGCGGTTGCGGGACACGACGTCGCCGTGAAGCTCATCGACGCGCTCAAGGACCTCGGCTACAACTTCGTGACCGTTTCCGGGGCGTCCATGGGACTCAAGGACATCATCCGCCCCGCGGTCAAGGACGAGATCATCGCCAACGCCCGCAACGAGGCCGAGAAGGTCCAGAAGCAGTTCCAGCAGGGCGTCATCACCGAGGGCGAGCGCCACAACAAGGTGGTCGACATCTGGTCCACGGCCTCTGAAAAGGTCGCGGACGAGCTCTACACGACCATCGACAAGAACATCTCGCCCGAGAACCCGAATCCCACGGAGCTCAACCCTGTCTACATGATGGCCGACTCCAAGGCCCGCGGCTCCAAGATGCAGATCCGCCAGCTCGGCGCGATGCGCGGCCTGATGTCCAACCCCTCGGGCGACATCATCGAGCGCCCGATCACCGCGTCGTTCCGCGAGGGACTCTCGGTGCTCGAGTACTTCATCTCGTCGCACGGCGCGCGCAAGGGACTTGCCGACACCGCTCTCAAGACGGCTGACGCCGGATACCTCACCCGCAAGCTCGTGGACGTGTCGCAGGACGTCATCATCTCCGAGGAGGACTGCAACACGGTCAACGGCATCGAGGTCGAGGCGATCGTCGAGGGCGACGAAGTGAAGGTAACGCTCGCCTCCCGCGTGCTCGGCCGCACCTCGCTCTACGAGATACACGACCCGAAGACCGGCGAGATGCTCGTTCCCGCGAACGAGATCATCGACGAAGCCGCCTGTGCCAAGATCACGAAGGCAGGCGTCGAGAAGGTCTGGATCCGCTCCGGACTCACCTGCGACGCCGAGCACGGCATGTGCGCCAAGTGCTACGGGCGCGACCTCTCCACGGGCAAGCAGGTCGAGATCGGAACGGCCGTCGGCATCATCGCCGCGCAGTCCATCGGCGAGCCCGGCACCCAGCTCACGATGCGTACGTTCCACATCGGCGGCACCGCGTCCACGACGGCCACCAGGCCCGAGATCGTCCTCAAGAACGAAGGCGTTGCCAAGTTCGTGGACGTCCGCAAGGTGCGCAACGACGAAGGCCGCGAGGTCGTCCTCAACAAGAACGGCACTCTCGAGATCTACTCCAAGACGGGCGTCCGCACCGACGTCTACCAGCTGCAGATGGGCGCGGTCCTCACGATCGAGGACGGAGCCGAGGTCAAGAAGGGCGACAAGGTCGCGACCTGGGACCCGCACTCCGTGCCTGTTCTCTCCGAGGCGCACGGCGAAATCGTGTTCGTCGACTTCGAGGAGGACGTGTCGGTCCGCACGGAAGTCGACCGCACGACTGGCGCCAAGACGCTCGTTGTCCTCGACGCGAAGGACTCCAACCTGCATCCGCGCATCGAGATCCGCGGACGCGAGGCGAACGACCCGAAGGGCAAGACGAAGACGCTCGACGCGCACGACATTCCTACCGGCGCCATCGTGATGGTGCACGACCACCAGAAGGCGACCCCGGGCATGCTGCTCGCGAAGACTCCGCGCGAAGCCGCGAAGACCCGCGACATCACCGGCGGCCTTCCGCGCGTCGCCGAGCTGTTCGAGGCCCGCATGCCGAAGGACGCCGCCGAGATCGCGAAGATCGAAGGCGTTGTCGAGTTCGGAGAGAACATCCGCGGCAAGCGCACGCTCATCGTCAAGGACGACGTCACCGGACAGGTCGAGGAACACCAGATTCCGATGGGCAAGCAGATCGTCGTGTTCAAGGGCGACCGCGTGAAGAAGGGCCAGCAGCTCACCGAAGGTCCGATCATCCCGCAGGAGATCCTCGAGGCCTCCGGTCCGCAGGAGCTCATGAAGTACCTCGTCGACGAAGTCCAGCAGGTCTACCGCCTGCAGGGCGTCGAAATCAACGACAAGCACATCGAGATCATCGTCCGCCAGATGCTCCGCAAGGTCCGCATCACGAACCCCGGCGACACGGACTTCCTCTGGGGCGAGCAGGTCTCGCGCCAGACGTTCCGCCGCGTGAACGAGCAGATGACGCAGGAAGGCCGCCGCACCGCGGAGGCCCAGCCCGCGCTCCTCGGCATCACCAAGGCCGCTCTCGAGACCGACTCCTTCATCTCCGCCGCGTCCTTCCAGGACACCACGCGCGTGCTCACCGAGTCCGCGACGATGGGCCGCGTGGACGAGCTGCGCGGCTTCAAGGAGAACGTCATCCTCGGCCACCTCATCCCCGCAGGAACCGGCTTCCCGCTTCACCGCTACCTCAAGCTCGTGCCGCTGTGCGATCCAATTTCCGACGAGGAGATGGAGAAGCTCGAGCAGGAGAAGAAGCAGCGGATGGACGCCATGTATCCGATGCCCACCGGCCCGGACGAGGGAGACGACGACAACGAGCCGCCGTTCCAGGTCCAGGGCGACGCGACGCTCGAGGCCGCGGCTGTGGCGGATGGCGACTTAGCGCCCGAAGACTCCGTGGAAGACGTTTCCGAGGGCGATTTCGGCGACGAGGCCTGATAGGCCGCAACAGCGCGAAGCGGCGCGGACGGCAATTCGTCCGCGCCGTTTCCGTAAACGGGACCCCGGCATGAAGACGCGTCAGTTCTGGTATCCGCTTCCTGTTTCGCTAATCGCGCAGCATCCTGCCGAGAAGCGCGGCACCGAGCGCATGCTCGTGCTGCATCGCGACACTTGCATGCTGGAGCACAGGCACATTGCGGACATCGTGGAGTACCTCAACCCCGGCGACCTTCTCGTGGTCAACGACACCAAGGTCTTCCCCGCGCGGCTTCTCGGCACTTGGAGCGACTCGCCTGGCGCGGTCGAGGTACTGATGGTGCATCCCGCCGCAGGTGAGAACAGTCCGATAGAAGGCGCGTCGGCGCTATGCCCGTCCGAGGTTCCGTCAGGCGGGCAGTACCAGGTTACGTGGGACGTCCTGATAGGTTCGGGGCGTCCAAGCCGCGAAGGGCAGGTCGCCGTGTTCGGTCCTTCGGGCGAACTAAAGGTCACGCTCCTTGAGAAGCTCGAGGCCGGCATGTGGCGCTGCTCGTTCGGCTCCTCGCGTCCGCTCGGAGAACTTCTCGACGAATTCGGACACACGCCGGTTCCGCCGTACGTCCACCGCGAAGGCACTGCGGAGGAGGAGAAGGAGGACCGCGAGCGCTACCAGACGATCTACGCCCGCGAGACGGGATCTGTCGCTGCGCCTACGGCCGGGCTCCATTTCACGCCGGAGATATTCGCGGCCCTTGAGGCGAAGGGCGTGAAGCGCGCGGCCGTGACTCTCCATGTGGGGCCCGGGACGTTCCGTCCCGTGAAGACGACCGAGATCGAAGACCACCACATGGACGCGGAGCACTACCACGTGTCCGAGGAGACTGCTCAGGCGATACGCGACTGCCGCGCGCGCGGCGGGCGCGTCGTGTGCGTGGGGTCCACTTCGGTGCGCACGCTGGAAACGGTCGCGGCGGCGAACGGCGGGGAGATCAAGGCGGCGGACGGCTGGAGCTCGATCTTCATCTATCCGCCATACAAGTTCGCGTACACGGACGCGATGCTCACGAACTTCCACCTGCCGCAGTCCACGCTGCTGATGATGATTTCGGCGCTCGCGGGGCGCGAGCGTGTCCTGAGCGCATACGCGATGGCGGTGCGTGCGCAGTACAAGTTCTTTTCCTACGGCGACTGCATGTTGATACTGTGAAATACATAATGGAGGCAATGCTATGAAGATACCAGCGATGACACTGTGTGCACTGGCTGCGGCCTGCGCAATGGCGAAGCCACTGAGGCACCCGGTCTACGAACCTGACGGGCGTACCGCGTCGGGCGCCGAGGCGGCGGGTCCGCAGAACCTTTTCCTGAAGGCAAAGGTCACGGCGTCCGGGCAGTTCGACAAGTTCGCGCCGACGTTTGCGGTGGACGGCAGGCGCGACTCTTGCAACGAACACTGGGCGGCCGAGAACCTCCCCCAGTCGCTCACCGTCGACATGGGCGAGGCGAAGTCGCTTTCGTGCGTCAAGCTCTATCCATACTGGGCCGACGGGCGCATCTACGGCTTCAAGGTGGAGGGGTCGGTAGACGGCGAGAACTGGAAGATGCTCGACGACAAGACGGCAAACTCCATCTGCGCAGGTTCCGCCGGCTTTACGCTGATGTTCGACCCTGCCGAAGTGCGCTACGTGCGCACCACGTTCACGTCCAACACGCGTGGCCCGGCGAATGGCGCGCACATAGTGGAGATAGAAGGGTACGATTTTGGCGGCCGCGGCGAAGGGTTCCTGCTTGCTGGCGACATCTACACGCGCTACGACCGCGATGTGGCGGTTGATCCCGGGACGCTTGCGCCCGTGGCGAAGCTGACGGGATGGCGCGGCGAGCGCGTGAGCGCGATGCTCGTCGCCGGTTCGTATATGGGGTTCTCCGAACTGCTTCTCTCGGCGGGCGACGCCAGGGCGCGGCTTGACGTGCTTCGCTACACGCTTGCCAAGGGCGTTCTATGCGGCGACATCCTAGATGGCACGGAGCAGACCGAATTCAAGGGCGTGACCAGGCCTGTCGTCTACACATACGACATCCCCTCCAACGCCTCCGGCGTCATCAGGGATTCCGTCACCGCTATGATCAACGGCGTCAAGTACGTGCTCCCTGTGGAGATAACGGTCGTGCCGCGTACCCTGCCGCCCGTGAAGGACTGGAAGTTCCACCTGGACATCTGGCAGCATCCGGACGCCATTGCGAGGTGGCACGACGTGCCGTACGGCAGCGACGACCACATGCGACTTCTTTCGCCTTACAACCGCGTCCTTGCGGATATGGGGCAGAAGGCGATAACGACCACGCTTGCCGACGAAGCGTGGGACGGGCAGACGTACGACCGCTTCCGTTCCTGCGTGCAGACTACGAAACGCGCCGACGGCAGCTGGGCCTACGACTACACGGTGTTCGACAAGGTCGTGGAGAACATGATGGCGGCCGGCACGGCCGAACAGATCGACTGCTACGGCATGCTTCCGTGGTCGCTCAAGTTCCGCTACTTCGACGAGAAGAGCGGATGCAACGTGGCGCCAAGGATGGAGCCGGGCAGCGCGGAATACGAGGACTTCTGGGGCCACCTGCTTGCGGACTTTTCGCGCCACCTCAAGAAGAAGGGCTGGTTCGAGCGCACCAAGATCGCAGTGGACGAGCGTCCGGACCGCCTCCTTGCGCCTGCGCTCGCCGTGCTGCACAAGTACGCGCCTGGCATTGGAATGGTGATGGCTTGCTGCACCCCCTCGAAGCTGAATGACGAGGCGTTTGACGTGTCGTACGACTACAGCAACAGCGGCAGCCTTGCTAAGCATGCGGCGGAACGCCGCGCACAGGGCAAGTTCACCACCTACTATGTGTGCTGCGGTCCGGCACGTCCCAACACCTTCATGGCGAGCGATCCCGCGGAATCGGAGTGGCTGGCGCCGTTCTCGGCGGCAATGGGATTCGACGGCCTTCTCCGCTGGGCCTGGTGCAGCTGGGTCGAGAACCCGTTCGCGAGCCAGGACTTCACCTCGTGGCCTGCGGGCGACACCGCGCTCGTCTATCCGGGCCCCCGCCTTTCGCTGCGCGCGCTTCTGTTGCGCGACGGCATCGAGACGTACGAGAAGATACGCATCCTCGGCGGCGACATCCCGGCGCTAAAGAAGTTCACCGTGGAGCGTGGCGGAGAGAAGGGCGTGCATGCAGACGACGTGCGCGCGCTCAACGCGGCAGTCAACGCCATGTGACGGCACACGGCATTACATCGATTAACAAGCCTCCTAGCATTGGGATACCACACATGAAAGACGCCTTGAAGAAGTTACTTTCGCATGACGCTCCGCCACTGGTGCAGTTCTTCAAGTATGCGATTATCGGTGTGTTCGCAACGGCGATAAACTTCGTGGTGGCCGAATTTTGCGCCGCATGGGTGGTTCCCTGCCTTGGGGCAAACGACATCCTAGTGCAAAAGCTCGGCTTCCCGCAGGCCGCGGTGTCGGAGAGCGTACGCGCAGCCAGGGCCGTGGCCTGCAACATGATCGGGTTCGTCATAGCCAACTTGATTTGCTGGTTGCTGAACAGGTCGTTCGTGTTCCGTCCGGGCCGACACCACTGGTCGGTCGAGCTGGCGCTGTTCTTCGGCGGATCCGCGCTTGCAGTCGGAGTGGGCAGCGGCATCATCTACCTGTTGATACGCATATACGGCACGCAGACGACATGGTCGTTTGTCATCAACGTGGTGGCGTCGGTGCTGATAAACTACGTGGTGCGCAAGTTCTACGTGTTCAAGGGCTGAACGGAGGTGCAGATGGAACGCCTGAAGAAGTTTTTCCGCCGAGAGTCGACCGTCGCCTTTCTCGCCTACACCCTGTCCTACGCGGTGCTGGCGGCGTTCGTCTGGTGGGGCGCATGGCCTCTTGACCGCTCGATGATACAGCCCGACCACGCCATGGTGTTCCCGCCCGACAAGGTCGCGCAGTTCGTCCGCAGCGTGGTCGACGGCGGTGCGTTCATACCTTCCGACATCCACTGGTTCCTCGGCAGTCCCTACTGGTGGGCCGAGCTGGAGTACGCCGTTCCGTGCTGGCTTGCGGGGCTTGCGGTGTTCTTCTACCTGCGAGGTCGCGGGCTTGGGCGTCTTGCCGGATACGGTGCAGGGCTTGCTTTCGCGCTTAGCGGCTATTCGCTCACGCTCTTTTCCGCAGGGCACATGGGCTGGTTCGAGTTCATCACCTACGGCATCTTCGCCTTCGGTCTGACGGATCGCGCCGTGCGGAAGGGCAGCTGGCGCAACTGGGCGCTTCTCGGCGCTGTTCTCGCGTGGGGCTCGCCGCGCCAGAACGACATGTGGATGCTCTTCACAGCGCTTGCCGCGTTCTACGGAGTCTGGTGCATCGTGCGCGAGTGGCGGACAGGCGCCCTCGCGATGCGCGGGGGAGTCGGGACGCGCGGAACGGCGGCGCGGCTGGGCGCTGGCCTTGCGCTGTGCATGTTCGTGACCGCGGCGATTGGTGCGCCGATGTTCGTGAACGCGATAACGCAGAGCCTTTCCGACCGCGACGAGCAGATCAAGAGCGTGTCGGAGGCGACGGGCGTCGATACCCAGGACTCTGCAGCGGCCGCGGCGGCAAGGTGGGAGTTCGCGACCAACTGGTCAATGCCACCGGAGGACGCGCTGGAGTTCGTGGCGGCGGGGGTGCGTGGCGACAGCTCCGATCCGCGCGTTTCCCCGATTCGTCCGTACTGGGGGCGCCTGGGGCGTCCCGTGGACGAAAAGTTCGTTGCCGGCAAGACGATGCCCAACTACAGGCAGCATTCGCTCTATCTGGGCGCGATAACGGTGGTGCTGGCGATCTTCGGCGTGTTCGGGTGGTTCTGCTCGGGGCGGCCGAAGGAGTCCGACGTTCCCTTCTGGCTTGGGGCGGCGCTTGTGTGCACGCTTCTTGCGATGGGTCGGTACACGCCGTTCTACCGCCTGGTGTACGCGCTCCCCGTGATGGACTACCTTCGCGCGCCGGTGAAGTTCCACCATCTCACGGAGCTTTGCGTCGCGGTGCTGGCCGGGTATGGAATCGCGCTTGCGACGTCGAGCCTGCGGCAGCAAGACAGGGCGCGGAAGTATGCGGCGATTGCTTCGTGCGCGCTTGCGCTTGTACTTGCGGTAACGGCGCTTGCGCTGAACGTTGACAGCGCCTCCATATCGCAGGGGATTGCGAAGCTGGGAATTGCGCGCACGCAGGAAATGTGCGTGTCGCTCGCATCGAACATGGTGACCTCCGTTGGCGTGGCGAGTGTCATCTGCGCCATCTCGTCGATCGGGCTTTGGCTTGCCGCGAGGCATTCCCGGGGCCTGGCGTTTGGAGCGGTCGTGCTTGCCGTTTCGGTGAACGCCCTGATGCTTGCGGCGAACGCCGCCCGGTACTGCGCGGTGCAGGACCTTACGTTCGCCCGCGGCAAGAACGAGGCCGCCGCGGAGATGGTTGCGCGCGGAGGCGGGAAGGCCGTTGACTTCCTGCGCGGGGCGCTCGGCGACTCCATGCACGCCAACGGGGCGTGCGAATGGGTGAACGATCCCAACGACAAGACGGTCCGTTTTGCGCTCGTTCCGGCTGATGCAGAGAGGGACGAGAGGTTCTCGGCGTTTCTCCGCTCTCGGCGTGCCGGCCAGGTGGGAGGCTACGTGCTGACGCGTACTGGTGTCCACGCGGCGCAGGGGAATCCTCCTCGGTTTTTCCTCTACGAATTTGGCGATTGGGCCAAAGAACCGGACAAACCGCGTAAAATGGGCGTTTTAACGGCTATTTCGCTGTTGTCCACGTTCATCATGCTCGGGTTGTCCGTAAAATACTCGAAATCAAGTCATTGACTACAAGGGCCATTAGGTAGTAAAATACACTCCTCAAATGCCATGAAAGGATACTCGCAAATGAAACGGCAAGGTTTTGTCGCGCTTGGCGCGTTTGTAGCGTTCGCCATGTTTTCCGTCAGCCCTGTTCTTGCGCAGGACGAGGAGTTCGCCGCTGACAATGCGGCGGATTCGACCGTTGAAGCCGAGGACAAGGTTGCTGCCGCGCTTGAGTCCAAGCAGCGTGGTCTGCTCAGTTATTTCTCGCTTGTTCGGTGCGACGAGGTGAAGGGCGACGTTCGCGTCCTTCGTCCGCATACCGACACTCCGGTGAAGGCCCAGCTCGGAAAGTACTATCCGCTCGGCTCGATCATAATCGCCGGCAACAGCAGCGGCAGGCGCAACGTGGAGCCGTCGTCGGCGACATTCAACTTTGGCAAGGCCGTGATGGTCAAGGTTACGGAGGGTTCCGAGCTAGGCACGCGCGATCCCGGTGAGAACGACAAGTGCCGCACGGTTGTCCTGCGCAAGGGGCGCGTCGAGCTCATCCTGCCGCGCCAGATGAAGGACGGCGAGTTCGAGGTTGCGGCGCCGCACTTCGTCTTCAAGAACATGAACGGCAACAGCTGGATCGACTACTCGGCAAGCAACAACTGCGACCGCACCACGCTGCACCTCGTGACCGGACTCATGGGCGTGGAGGGTGCGCATTACACGATTCCTCAGATGCGCGCGGGCGACGAGCTCGTGATCACCACCAACGAGGACGACGCGTTCTCTTGCATCAGCAGCAACGCCGGCATCTACAACGTCGTGCTTGACCAGGGCATGCGCCGCGACAAGGACTTTGAAACGAACGAGTACAAGGAGACGGATGTCAAGTACACGTTCGAGCTTACGCCCAAGAGCAAGGTCAAGATCTGGCGCCGCAGGCCCACTGTCGGAGGGAACATGGTCGTGTCCACGATGGCGATCGACGCCACCGGCACGATCAAGAGCCGCCGCGTGTTCGCCGAGAAGCGCTACAACATAAACTCGGGCGAACTCGTCATTACGCAGAAGGACCGCGAGGCGGCGGCTGCCGCCATGCAGCAGCTTGGCGAGGCCGACGAGACGGACACCGTGGCCGTTACGCCCGCCGACGAGCCGGCCGCGACCACCGCGCCTGCGGACAGCGAGCAGCCGTCCGACGGCGATTCGACGGACGACCTGTTCTAAACTGGATTTTAGTAGCAAACGTATCAGAGTCAAAATAGAAAGTAAGTCAAACCGTGTTCATCCATCACTTCAACCGCCTCATCCGCAACAAATGGGTCTGGGGCGTCTTCGCAGTCATCATTTCCGCATTCTTCGCCTTTGACTTCCTGCTTCCCCGCGGCGACGGAAACGTCCGCTCCGGCAGTGCGTCGGGTACGCTTGCGGGGGACGAGGTAAAGGCGGACGAGTTCCGCGCCTTTGCAAACGACATACGCGGATACGGCAGGTCCCAGCGCAGCGACCTCACGGACAGGCAGGTGAACAAGTCCGCGTGGGAGAACATCGCGGCTGTGCGCACCGGCGAGAAGCTAGGCCTTTCCGCCTACGAGGAGGAAGTCCGCGAGTCGATTCTCGAGATGCCCTACTTCAAGGGTGCGTCCGGCGCGTTCGACATGGGCGTGTACGAGCAGGTTCTCCGCGAAAACGGGTTCAACCCCGAGCTCTTCGAGCAGGTCCAGTCCCGCTCGATGGTCCTCGGAAAGGTTGCCCGCGAAGTAGTCGAGTCCGCTTCGTGGGTGTCGCCCATGGAAATCGACGTCGCGGTGCGTGACATGACGGACGTAATGACCGTGCGCGTTGCCACGTTCACCGACAAGTCGGAGTCCCCGAAGCTCGACGATGCCGCGCTCATGAAGTACTACGAGGCGCACACCAACTCCCTGGCGCTGCCCGACCTCGTGTCCGTCCGCTTCATCAAGTTCGACTCGAACGACGAAGCGCGCTATTCCAAGCTCGTGATTTCGGACGAAGAGGTGCAGGACTACTACGACACCGTAAGCGCGCGCTACGAGACGCAGACCACGAACGGCGTCGTGCGCAAGACGCTTGACGAGGTCAAGCCCGAGCTCGTCAAGGAGCTCCAGCAGAGCTCGCTCGTGGACGTTCTCGCCACGAACCTCATCGCCCGCGTGTTTGCCGGCGCCGGAGAAGAGAAGGTCGAAGGCAAGGCCAAGGAGTCGATGCTCGACAAGATTGCCGCCGAGGAGAACATGACGGTCCGCACGTCGCCCCGCTTCGGTGCCGAGGGAGCGCATGTCGTAAAGGGCCTCATGGAGAGCGCTTCCAAGTTTGCGCCCGGGACCGAAGGCTTCGCGACAGCCGCGTTCGAACTCGATCCGGAGATCGAGGATTTCCGCTACGGAGTCATCCGCGGCACGAACTGCGTGTACATGATCGAGCGTGCATCCTTCACGCCCGCCCACGTGCCCACCTTCGAGGAGGCCAAGGCCGTGATCCGCGATCCCGCCACCAAGGAGGCAAAGAACGATGCGTTCAAGGCCTCTGTCGACAAGGTTGCGGATGCCGCGCGCGAGGCGCTCAAGGGCGGCAAGCCGTTCGATGCCTCCATGTTCGAGGGCGCGAACGTCTCCACCGGCCTGACCTTCACCGCCAGGATGCCTGGTTCGTTCCCGAACTCCAGTAGAGTGTCCTTGGCAGCCAGAAAGCTCGGCAAGGGCGAGCTTTCCGGGTTCACCGAGGCTAGTCCGAACACCGCCGTGGTGGTATACATGGAGGACCGCAAGCCCGGAGACCTTTCCATGGCCGCGACGATGGAGAAGGAGCTCCGCGGGTATCTCGCCAGGAGCGCCTACGGCGACATCTTCTCGTCCTGGAAGGAGTGGAACCTCGCCCGTCTGGGCTTCGTTCCCGGAGAGGGCTTCGAGACGAAAGACCCCGAGGACGAAAAGGACTACGATGAGAGTGTTGTTCCGGAAAATTGATTCCGGGGCAACTCTCCCCTCATACGCCCATCCTGGCGATGCCGGGATGGACGTTCGTTCTGTAGAGGACTGTGAAATTCCGCCGGGAGGGAGGCGCCTGGTCCATACGGGCCTTGTGATGATACTTCCTCCCGACGCCGAGGCGCAGGTTCGTCCACGCAGCGGCCTTGCGCTGAAGCATGGCGTGACCGTTCTCAATACGCCAGGCACCATCGACGCAGGCTATCGCGGCGAGGTTGGCGTCATACTCGCCAATTTCGGCACCGAGCCGTTCGTGGTCGAGAAGGGCATGAAAATCGCCCAGATCGTAGTGGCGCCTGTCGTTCGCGCAGAGATCGAGGAGACATTCGACGACGGTCCGGCAACCGAACGCGGCGCCGGAGGGTTCGGATCCACAGGGAGATCCTGAGGTGAAGCCTGAATTCCTGCGCAGATTCAAGTCCGGCTGGCTGATCCTCCTTTTGACGCTTCCGGGCGACCTTGTTGCTGGATTCTTCCTGGTGGGAGGGCCTTCGCTGGAGAATGTCCAGTGGTGGAGGTTTGCCTACCTCATGGCCGTGTACGCGGCGATTTTCCTTGTCGCGAAGGTCATGGCGTCCTATCGGGAGGATGCGGCCAGACAGCAATCGTATGGCTGCAAGGGGATTTTTGGCGCTGTGCTGCACGGACTGGGAGTCATAGCCGGCGCGTCGTTCAAGCCGGCTTCGATTCGCGTGGAAGGAGTGCCGTTCGCACTGCATCCCACCGTTGTATATCTTGGCGCACTTGCGGTGTTCCTGTATGCCGCCGCGTTTTGCGTGGCGCTGGGCTTCGGAAAGACCGGTGAAGGACGCGACCCCTGCAAGGTTCACGCGCTTCCGCTTCTCGCTCTCATTGCAGGCCTCGCGCCGGCCATGATCGTGTGGATTCCCCTTGAGGGGACGAAGCCTTCGGCGTTCATGCCGCTTGCGCTCTTCGCCTTTGCGATAGCCTGTCTCCATGCGCTGATGCTCTGGCGAGTCTATCCGCGCTACGTCGGTACCGCTGGACTCGAGACGCGCCACCTTCGCAATCTGATGCGCGTCCAGGCCGCTCTCGTCGTCGCAACTGCCGCGGGCGGGGCGAACGTAGGCTCTGCGCTTGCCGCGGGGCTTGGAATCTATGTGCTTTCGTCTGTATTCAACTTCCTCTACAAACCGCTTGAAGACCCGCTTCCGGCAGACACCGCTGCGGAAGGCGGCGTCGAAGCCGAATGATCCACCAGGAGATGCCATGCTGCTTCCAATCGTAAAATACGGAGACAAGGTGCTCCGGGAGAAGTCCAAGCCTGTGTCTTCCGTAACGCCCGCTCTGAGGAAACTGGCGGAGGACATGATCGAGACGATGCATGCCGCCGAGGGCGTTGGCCTTGCGGCGCAGCAGGTTGGGCGCAGGGAGGCGCTGTTCGTGGTGGATGTCCCGCCCGACTGCATGAAGGATCCGGAGGTCCGCGCATTCAATGCGCCGATACGCATGCCGCTTGTGGCGTTCAACCCCACGATAGTGTCGAGCGAGGGAAGTCAGCGCGACAGCGAGGGCTGCCTCAGCTTCCCGGGCATGAGCGGGCACGTCACGCGTCCCTTCGAGGTCATTTTGAGCTGTCTGGACATCGACGGCAATCCACAGGTCATCAACGCACGTGGACTCCTTGCCCGCGCAATACTCCATGAGCTGGACCACTTGAACGGCGTTCTGTACGTGGATCACCTTTCTGCCGTGGAGAAGCTCACCATGTCCGGCAAGCTCAAGAAGCTCGCCAAGGCCAACGGCGGCGCGCGCTAGTCGCTTTGCGCCCAGGCGGGGAGCTGGGTGCGGATTTCCATTTCATCGTTCGACACTGGGTGGCGGAACTTCGCCGAGAGGGCGTGCAGACGGTGGCCGACTTCGTTCTCCACTGCGAATGCGCCGTATAGCCTGTCGTTGACGATGTGCATCCCCGCAAGCGCGAGCTGTGCGCGTATCTGGTGCGTGACACCCGTGAATATCTTCACCTCCAGGAGCGTGAGCTCCTGGTTCTGGAGCATCGAGCGTCCGATAGGGCGGTACTTGGTCACGGCGTGCAGCGGCTTCAGCTTTGCCCGTTCCGCCTCCGTGACGCGCATCGACCGCCATGCGCCCATCTTGCAGTAGGGGAGCCCTGGAGTGTGCGCAAGGTCGTGCTCGAGCGTCCCTCCGACAGCAACCGCGCCTTCCACCATCGCGAGGTACGTCTTCTCGACGGTCTGTTCGGCGAACTGCGCTCGGAGCGAGTCGAATGCCTGCTGCGTGCGCGCAACTAGCACAAGCCCTGAGGTGCCGGCGTCTATGCGGTGCAGCGCGCCTGCCATTAGAGGCTGGTCGCCTATTTCCGCAACTTCCGGATGGTGCGCCACGACTCCGTTCATCAGGGTGCCAGTTTCGGAATGGGTGAGCGGCTGCACTGGCATGCCGGCAGGCTTGTCGTAGGCGAGAAGGGCGGAATCGGCGAAAAGCTCGGCAAGCGTGATTGAACGGTCCGGACGCACTCTGTTGTCGTCCGCTTCCAGAAGGGCCTTCACTTCGACTATGTCGCCTGCGCGGAGCTTGTCGCCCTTGCGCGCGGGACGTCCGTTTACCGACACCAGGCCTTCTGCTACGGCGTCGCGGCAGAAGGCCCTGGTGGACGAAGGAAACCGGGCAAGCAAAGCGGCGTCCAGACGGACGCCGCTTTCTTCGACATTGAATGACCTTTCCTCGATCATCAGTCGTACTGGTGCAGGACGCTTCCCGGAATTGGAGTCACGCCCTCCCAGGGGTTGTGCGTGGCCCACGGGAGGTCCGAATCAGATGCTGCGTCGGCAATGCACCCGCAGGCGAGAACGGCCAGAGCGAGCGCCAGGGCAGCGCACAATGCGTTAGTCCATGAAGACGACATCGCCAGCTTCCGCCTTGTCCTGTTCCCAATCGCCGAGGATGTCGGCAATCACGTAGTTCTTGTCCTCCACTGCGACGCGGAGGCGGATGCGGCCGATGCGCTCGCCGGCAGGACCATTGAAGCCTTTGCGCTTGACGTCGAGCTCGAGCATCGGAAGGGCGCCTTCGCGGTTCGGGCCGAGGAGCTCCTTCATCGCTGCGTCGGTGAACTCCACGACTGCGAACATGAGGTCGT
>Ga0310690_10005301_pt1 | contig 17599 bp, 17 predicted proteins | sample AusTroGonzalo_MG_2_FD_207661 | JGI IMG/M metagenome (GOLD analysis project Ga0310690, IMG submission 207661) | Bovine rumen microbial communities from tropical cattle in Woodstock, Queensland, Australia - Gonzalo_04 (v2) (version 2) | ecosystem: Host-associated > Mammals > Digestive system >...
GTGATGCGGCGACAAACTTTAGGAATTGTTGGTGCAAAATGACCGGGTTGGGTGAGCCTGGGGAAAATGGTGCATCGGATGGTGTTGTATACCCTGTTGGTGGGGCCGCTTGGGTCTTCGGCAACGCGCTCAGTTCGGCCGCCAGTTGTGCGTCCAACTGTGCGTACGACTGCGCGCACATCGTCCGTCACCACGCCGGTTTCCGCGCCGCGGTGTTTAATTTTTAATCTATGATTTTATCCGGTTTTTCTGGATTCCTAGGTTGACAACCCGATACAAAACGGGCGATGCATGATTTATAATATATGCATATAACCAAAGGAACGAAATATGAAAAAGAAAGTCGCCACATGGCACAAAAAAACATCCGCAAAAAAACAAACAAAAGCAGAAAAAGCCCAACATTGGATTCAATCGCGCGCACACCTGACCAAGATATTAGAGGCCAGTGGTATGATGCCGGAAAAACCAAAGCATATGATAACATGTGATCGTGATAGGTAAACAAAAAAACCGCCAACAATTACTTGTTGGCGGCTTCTCCTCTCCTTCCGGTTTATTCCGGAAACTGATTTATGCAGCTCTGACATGTTTTTCAGAATTTTCTGCATCATTGTCCATGATTTTCTTTGCTTCACTAAACACCATTTCTTTGACTTTTAACGCCAAATCGTGTGTTTCCAATGTTTCGGCCGCAACATCAAAATTATCTGTTCTGATTTGCAATGAAACATAGGCGCCGACCAAAGATGAACGTGGCAAATCCTCGATAGAACGTGGCGCATTATTGTGTCCAATATGCAATTCATCACTAAGCGAGATGATTTGTCTATCTTGATTTACCCAAACGGTGGTGTTCAAAACCTGGTCCAACGCAATCATTATTTGTTTGATATTTTTTTGCATTGTGTGGGTCCCTCCTTTCTTGGGCTTTTTTGATGGTTTTTGCTGTATTTACATAAGTATTTACAAATCGCGAACCATCGTTTGGTTGTTTTTTATTGTTTTTTGCCGGAAAACCGGGGTTTTCAGGCGGTTTGAAACTCTTTCCCCATGTCTATACAAATATCTTAGAACAAAAACGAATCGCACGTCAAGAGAAAAATGTAAATATTATAAAAATATTTGATAAAAGTTTAATTTGTCTTGCCAAACCATAAAATCCCATAATTTGATTATGAATTGTCATTGACAATTAAAAAGCCAAATGCTACACTGGTTGCGAAGTATGATGGGCGCCGGTAAAATCGGCCAAAAAACGGAATAAAAATGTCATTGTTTCTCTCGTCTTATGAAAATCGTTTGGACACCAAAGGACGTATTTCGGTCCCGGCGTCTTATCGTGCTTCGTTAAACAATGATAAATTCGCCGGTGTTGTTTTATATCGTTCTTTTACAAATAAATGTATAGAGGGTTTGTCGATGTCGCGTATGGAACAATTGGCCGCGGCCACCGACAAAATGGGCGTTTTTGATAATGCTTTGGATGATTTGTCCGCTTGTGTTTTTGCGGATGCGCGTCCATTACAATTTGATGTGACCGGTCGTATTGTGATTCCCGCTGACTTGTTGAAACATGCGGGTATTATGGACACGGCATTGTTTGTTGGTCGTGGAAATTCTTTCCAAATTTGGAATCCGGCGGCATTCCGCGTGGCCCAGGAAAAATCATTGGAAAACCTGCGTGCGACCCGCCCAAATTTAATTATATAGATTTAAGTTTTTTTGTTGGTATTAAAAAACCCCGTTTCCGGGGTTTTTATTTATCGACAAGTATCGTTATTGCCTTCGTGGCCAGACATAATAGCGCAACCCGTGCTATCGCTCCACGAGCACAATTGACTGATATAGTTCAGACTGCCACTGGTGGTTGAACAATATGCCTTGGTTCCAACGCATTCATCTCTATCTGTAATACTTCTGCACAGTGCGGCCATAGGAGAATATTTGTCATATACTTCGATATTGCCGTAATTCCCGCTGACCCAATCTTTCACAACTGTACTGGATACAGAACCAAACACATTACCGTTCACAGACAAGCATGTCTTGATTTGTGAATAGCAAGCATTAATAGCCGTTCTGGACTTTGTTCCCTCTGGATTTGATGAATCATAGTTGTTTGATGATAAACAGCTGGAAACATCACTGACACAGCTTTCTGCGTATGAAGCCAACAATTCGTCTTGGGCCATTTTGATTTGGACCAATGCGCGTTGCAAGAATTGTTTAATAACTTCGTTTTCTGGGTCATATTTGCCCTTTTTGTCGTATGTGTAATCTTGGCATTTATTCAACACAGACATGCACATACCATAATCTTTGTTCAATTTGCTGTCATGATAACCAATTTTGTTCTGTAAATATGCGGACATTTTATCAGAAGAGTTTTGTGCCGCTGTACTGTTTACAGTTGTATTGATATATTCAACCAATGTCACAGCGTCACTGGAACCATATGCCGCCCATGGATTTTTATTGTTGGATACCCATGTGTCGAACAAATTATCGTGTGAATAACTGGACGACATTTCACTGGCATTGCCTTCGGTATTATTACCGGGCATACTGCCGACGACAACCGCGCCATTTACGATAAATTGACCGGTTGGATCCAAACAACTTTCATAACCGTTGCCGCATACATAATCATCCTGCATGCATGACTCCAAAGCACTGACGCAGCCACGCAAATCATATGAATTTTTGCTTTGTGCGACCATCAAACGTGCCTTTTTCAGAACTTCTTTTGCATTGGCGACCGTTTGTGTCATTTGTTTGTTGGAATCTGTCAATGCACGTTCATATGCTAAACAAGCCTTGTCAATTTCCAAATCATATGAATTAGTCACAACCGCGGCATCGACGCCTTGGGCTGTGCAAGAATTCAATACAGACGCTTTGCAACGTGCGGTCGCTGTTTTATATAACGATTCACCACGTTGGTTAGAAATGCTGTTGGTATTCGCAGATGTCCCCATAAACGAAGACAAATCAAACCCAGTATTATCCATATCAAAATTCAACAATCCCGACAAATCAAAATTCATTGATGTATTTTCTGATGCAGATGCCGTGCCAGATTTCACATCGATAACCATACGTCTGACTTTATCCAAACTGGAACGAATTGCAGAATTATCCTTGGAATCTTTCATTGTTAATTCTGCCTCGGTTTCGGTGAACAATGTTGTTATTTGATCCGCCGGCAATCCGATGTATTGAATATTACGCGCAACGTCCTGTAAAGCTTCGGTCGCATTTGCCAACGCGGCTTCGGTTCTTTCATAGTTAGCAATATTTTTGGAACAAGAGCAACGGCCTTGGTTATCATCCAATACATTACAATAATTATCCATACATGACGCGTATTGAGCCTGACAATATTCTGTCAAAGACTTCATTGTGTTCATTTCTGTTGTTGTATCAATTGCGCTGTCGGCTGTTGGTGTAACTGTTGTTGGTGTTGTTGCTGAAACTGCTGATGCTGCACGCATAGATCCGCGTGATAACACCGATGCGCGTGCACCACTGGTCACAGGATTTGCATTATATAATGACGTTGATGCCGCACGTGCGGTCACACCTTGACGATTAGTGGATGTTGCGGGTTCCGTGCGACGTGTTGAAACCGACGTCGTGCGCACGGGTGTTGCGGTGCTGCGTACAGAAATATTGCGCGAACGCACAGCATTCGAACGTGTTGGCTGTGTTCTTTGGTTGCGGGTTGTACTTGTACGCGCCGAAGCAATACGGCCGGTTGTCCCCAAAGTACGTGCTTGTGTTTTTACGGCACTTGATGTGTCGTCAACACCCTGAACATCTTCTACAACGCCTGTATCGACATCACCTTGTTCTATGTCCGTAAACACTGTTTCTTCATCGTAATATGACGGTGCAATCTCGGCAAATGCTGGTAAAACCAACAATCCACTAAGCACAACGACTAATCTTTTCATGGGCAACACTCCTACTTTTACGACTATTTTATCATATTTTGCGACATAAAACAAATAAAAAAATATGGCAAAAATAATATTTTGCCAAAATATAAGAAATCTTTTTGCATCAATGATGTGCGATTATATGTAGAACGATACTGGCAACAAACAGTACGGTCACCACTATCAAAATAATTTTTTGCGGTCTGTGCCCGGCTTTATCATGACATTTATCACATCGACACGGACAATCACGTATAACCAAAAGCCATGACAGCGCCAACATCAATGCAGAAAATACGAACAACCATGGTTCTAACCATTCCGGCATAAAAAGTGAAGAGTGGGCTACTTCGGGCACGAATAAACTGATAACGGACAAAATAATTGGCAACACACAACAAAACAAATGTGGCAATATCGTCGCAATAATCCCAATTTTTACAGCCTTGTTTTTCATGTTGTATCCTTAACATTGTATATTTATCTGTGGCACTTGCACCACAAAGCCTTGACGAAGTGGCGTCCCCAGCAGGCTTTCCTCGGCATAAATGCCCACGGGGGAACAGTAAGGTTTTTTGTGTCCGCTTACACTCACTACGTTCATTACAGCGAGACATCCGTTTCTCTAACCCTACATCGCGCTTGCTGGCGCAATCTCGCTGTAGCGTAAGCGAAAGCGGATGGCGTCCCCAGCAGGAATCGAACCTGCATCAGAGGTTTAGGAAACCCCCGTTCTATCCAATTGAACTATGGGGACATGCCACATTATTTTAATCAAATAAAAAATAAAATCAACCCCAGGCAAAAAAACAAATAAATGTTGATTTTTATATTCGCGATTGTATAATAATCCAGAAAAAACAAAGGGAAATCTAAAATGGCAACAATAACCAGAAATGATTTGGCGGCGGCGTTACGTGATAAATTTGGTTTGACGGCAACTGACGCTTATAAAATGATTGATATTATTTTTGCAGAAATCGGGGAATCTTTGACTAATGGCGAAGAAGTTAAATTTTCCGGTTTTGGTACGTTCAAGATTTTAACAAAATCCGCACGAATTGGTCGTAATCCAAAAACAGGCGTTCCTGCGGTTATATCTGCACGTCGTGTTGCGGCGTTTCGCCCCAGTACAGAATTTCGCGAACGCGTCGGCAAGAAATAACGAAAAAATACCGGCATTGCGCCGGTTTTTTTATAGGTTGTTATCGCGACCACATTTGGGCATTATCCCAAATGGGACGGATTACCATATTTTTACTCGTTTTTCTGGGGCGATATACATTTTGTTTTTATCGGTGACCCCAAATGCATCGTACCAAGCATCAATATGTGGCACAATGCCGTTGACACGCCATCGTGACAAAGAATGTTCGTTTGTCTTGGTTTGCTTTAACGCAGCATCGTCGCGAATATTGCTGGCCTCGGTCATGGCGTATGCAACAAAGAACCGTTGTGCGTCGGTCATGCCTAACGCGTCATTACTGCGTTCGCCAAAGTTCACGTATGCCGTATATGCAACCGTCACACCGCCATAGTCCGCCAAATTTTCACCCAATGTAAATACTCCGTTTGCATGTGTGTTTGGCGCAACCAAAATATTGTTGAAAAAATCCCGCATAACATTGGCGCGCGTGGTAAAAGATTTTGCATCAGATTTTGTCCACCAATCACGCATATTGCCGTCTTTATCGAAATGGCGTCCGCTGTCATCGAATCCATGTGTCATTTCGTGACCGATAATACTGCCGATTGCACCATAATTAAACGCATCATCGGCGTCCATATCAAAGAAAGGATATTGTAAAATTCCGGCCGGGAAACAGATTTCGTTCGTCGATGGGTCATAATATGCATTAACCTCATGTGCGTTCATGAACCAAATGTTTGGATCTTTTTCTTTTTCGATTTTATCCAACCAAAAACGATCCTCGAATTGGGCAACGCGTATCATATTGTCGTATAACGAATCATTTTTTACTTCCAATTTAGAATAATCGCGCCAAACATCTGGATAGCCAATTTTTGCACGGAAAGTGTTTAATTTTGCCAATGCTTCTTTCTTTGTGTCGTTCGACATCCATTCTAAATTTTCGATTCTTATACCCAACGCACGTTGCAAATTTTTAACCAAATTTTGCATGCGTTTTTTAGCGGCGTCTGAAAAATATTTTTTTACATATAACCGCCCGATTTCTTCGCCCAAAGAGCCGTCCAAATAAGCCACCGCACGTTTCCAACGTGGCTTTTTTTCGTCTTGGCCAGATATGAATTTGCTGAAATCAAAAGCAATGTCGTATGTTGTGTCATCCAAAAAACCGTCCGCAGAACTGATTAAAAACCATTTCAGGTATGTTTTCAATAATTCCAAATCCGTATCGTTTATGATTTTAACAGATTCTGTTAATGCTTCGGGTTGACCAACATTTATAAATTTTGGTGAAATTCCACGTGCTGCAAAATATTTATCCCAATCAAACCCAGGAAATTCCGCACGCAACTGTGCAATTGTCATTTTGTGGTAATTTGCAATTGGATCACGCAACTTTTCTTTTTTATAGAAAGATTTTGCCATGCGTTCTTCCAATTTATATAATTTTTTCGCATCCACCGGCACACCAAAGTTCGCCATTTGTTTTGTCATGTATTCAATATATTTTTCACGAATCTGTTTTGATTTTGTATCGGTATCAAAGTAATAGTCGCGGGACATACCAATGCCGCCTTGGCCAATGTTATATAAATAATGTTCGCTGTCTTTTTCGTCCAATCCGACACCATCGCCAAAGAATCCACCACTGAATGCATGAAATTTGCCTAAAAAAGTCGGTAATTCATCGCGTGATTTAATCGCATCAATTTCATCAATATATTTTTGTACAGGTTTAGTTCCATCGGCGTTCAGTTTTTTTTCATCCATTGCGATTTTATATAAATTTCCAATTTTACCATTGTCGCTTTCTGCAATTTCGCGAACGCGTTTGTTGTTTTCTTCGATTAAAACCTCGAAACTTCCAAATCGTGCATAATCTTTTGGAATTGGATTATTGTTTCGCCATCCACGTGTTGCAAAATCGTAAAAATCATCACCCGCAACAACCGTCGTATCCATATCTTTCAAATTAATACCTGTTTTCATTTGTTTCTCCTTGGTTATAAAAATAGCAGCGACCACAGTAAGAATAACTGCGCAAATTCCAATAATGTTTAATAAAGTATGTTTCATTTTTTTCTTACCTTATTATATCGACTAATAAATCATCTAATACCATTAACCCACGATCACTGGCGACCAGACGATTATCATGTATACGAACCAAATCATTATGTGAATTTATAAAATCTATATCAATAATATTTTTTATCGTATCATCCAATAAAACACCACGCATTGTGCGCAGGCCCGTAATCACGCGTTCTGTGGCACGCATATTGTTCGTTATTGCCAAATATTTAATATCGCCACCGGATTGTTCGTACCAATTATTATCCATAAAAATGCGTCCACGTGCACCGTTGCCCAATCCGATATACGAATCACTATCCCATATGTTTTGATTATGCCGACATTCAAATCCAGGCGTTGCATAATTTGATACTTCGTATCGTGGTAATTGTAAATGTTCAGAAATTGCCAAATACATATCTGCCATTTTATCATTATTTGGCATGTCCAAATTCATGCGACCAAATGGAGTGTTTTTTTCAATGGTTAATTCATATAATGATGTGTGTGTTAATCCAATTTTTTTTATTTGATTACATAACGATATAATGTTTTTAACATTGTGTCCCGGTATGCCATAAATAAAATCGCCACTGACACGAATACCTGTTTTTTGTGCCATATCTACTAATTTAATAGCCGTTTTTGCATCATGACGCCGCCCCAAGAATTTCAATTCATCATCATTAAAAGATTGTATTCCGATCGATAACCGATTTACACCACGCGAAACAAAATTATCCAGTTTGTCTTTATCCAATGTTCCTGGATTTGATTCCAAAGTTAATTCGGTGCAATCAGACATGTCAAATTTTTCATGCAAACGATTCATAATTGATTCAAATACAGGTATCGGCATTAAACTTGGGGTTCCGCCACCAAAAAATACAGTTGGAATTTTTATTCGTCCCAATTTGTTTACCCAAAAATCTATTTCGCGGCAAATGCCATGTTGATAAGATTCCCAATCTGGTGCAATTGCCGATGAAAAAAACGCGCAATAATTGCATTTGGAAATACAAAAAGGAACGTGAATATAAATGTTGTGCGGTGTAATCATGGCAATGATATTAAACCAAAGAATAAAAAAATCCAGTAAATCATTTTTTTTAGTTGCATTGAATATATAAATTGTTTCATAATACAATCACATGAGGAAGGATATTGTCACGATTTTATTAGGAGTCTGTGCGTCGTTGCCGGCATTTGCCAGTAACGAGGGTGTTCCGTCGTATTACAATACAGGCAAAACAGCATCAATGAATCGTGCCGGTTATGCAAATTATCAAAGTCGCGGTTATACAAATTATGTTGGCACGTCCAGTTCCAAACAGGTCGTTGGTTCCAATACATATACATACAATGTTCCTGCGGCGGCACAACCCGGATATGCGGGGGTAATGACCGCAAATGGCATTTCCAAGGCTGCATCTGATGAAAATGGTTTCCACGTTTATGGTGGATTTGGTCGTCGGTTCGCAGATTTTCAATTCACAACATCTGTAAATTCCATTTTGGAATGGGATGATATGGTTTTTAACGAATTTACGGTTGGTGGTCGTTATAACTTTACATTGCGCAATTTTGATTTGATGGCGTTTGGTGAATATACATATGGTGATATGACATCCGGCGGTTTGTCCATGGATTACGATTTGTTGCCATATAACGAATCTGATCCGACAAACGGAATTTTCACCATTTCTATGGGTGACCAAAGTGGCGATTCTAATCATTTAAGACTTGGTGTGGGTGCCCGTCATATTTGGGATATTGGTGGTTGGAAATTAACACCAATAATCGGGTATGAAATTTTCAAGCATAACTTGCAAATGGCGAATCATTATTACCCGAACCAGGGCGTATATATTCCATTGATGACATCTGCTGGTGAATACGTGTTCGGTGACCCAAATGACCCAGAACAGGATTTATACTATGCAATTCCACCAGAAGAGGCATCTGCATACACCGATACATTGTACCAGGTTTGCGTGTCGCCCGAACAAATCAATGTCGCAACAATTGGCAATGGTGGTGTATTGAGTATAGGACCATACAGTTATAATCCTGAAAATCCGTATGCCCCATGGGGTGTTGGTTATGACGAATGTGTTGTGATTGGTGGCGATGGTCCGGTTATGGTTGCCGGAACAACGCATAAATATGATACGACATGGTCTGGTTTTTATATCGGTTTGGAAATTGAAAAACAAATGACATTGACCGACAAATTACGTTTTTATGGCCAAATCAGTATGCCAAAATATTCATCCGAAGGTACATGGCCAAACCGTACTGATTGGCAACAAAACCCAAGTTTCTTGGACGAAGGTGACAACGATGCGTTGGCGTATTCTTTGGAAATGGAATACATATTCACATTGTCTAATCGTTTGCAATTATCGTTAAAGGCCGATACAAATTATTTCCATGTCGGCGCAATTGGGGGGAAAATTTATTGGGCTGAATATACTGAATATACGGCCGTCCCCAGAAACGATGGTACCGATGATTATGACATTATCGCAACGTCCCACCCGGCATATACATCGGATGAACCAGAAGCCTTGAAAGAGGCAACATGGCAATCATTTGGTTTGCATTTGGGTGTAAAATATTCGTTTTAATTAAATAGTTATGGGATTACAAAGATGAAAAATTGCAGCGTGATTTTTTATGGCGCGATTCTTTTTGTGATGTCTGGGGCGGCATACGCATCACACGGCGGTTTTGATTTTGATCGTTGGAATGATTTGCAAAATTCTGTGCGTACGGCCGCGATACAGGACAATATATCAAATGACACAATTGACGCAACATTGAAAAGTCCTGTATTTATTCCGAAAATTGTCTATAACGATAAAAACCAATCTGAATTCAAGTTGTCTTTAAACGATTATTTATCACGTACGGTGAATACTGAACGTGTGCGCGTTGGGCGCAATATGTCAAAAAAATACCCAACATTATTGGGAAAAACATATACCAAATATGGTGTGCCACGTCATGTGTTGTTGGCGTTTTGGGGAATGGAATCTAATTATGGCGCCGCCAAGAAAGCATACAGATTAAAAGATGCTTTTCTCACATTGATGTATGATGGTCGGCGCGAGGCATTTTTCACCAAACAATTATTATCATTAATGAAAACCGCCGACAAAAATAACCTGGACATAAATAGTATTTATGGCAGTTGGGCCGGCGCAATGGGGCATTTCCAATTTATTCCAACAACACTTTCTCAATATGGTGCCGATGGAAATGGTGACGGTAAAATCGATATAATTAACAACATCAGTGATGCAATGTTCAGTGCCGGAAATTACCTTAATAAACTTGGTTGGAATCCGAACGAAGAAATCGCAACGAAAGTTTTAATTCCAACTGATTTTGATACAGATTTGCTGGGGGGCGATAAAAAATATACTTTGACACAATGGGCGGATCGTGGTGTGTTGAATATCGATGGAAGGCCATTAAATGCGGGCGATATGGTTGTTGGTTTGGTTGCCGATACAAATGATAAATCTTCGTCAAATTTGGTTGCGTCCCCCGACAATGATGTTGAAATGCAATCGGTCAAGGTGGCGTATTTGACATATCCAAATTTTTACCGTATAAAGCGTTGGAATAATTCTAATTGGTACGCAATTGCAATTGCGGAATTGTCTGACAGGTTAAAATAAAACTGTTGATATAGGGCTTTTTCTCTGCTATTCTTTTATACAAACTATAAAAGGATAGATAACAAATGGCTATAAAAGTTCGTGATTTCGAGGTTCGTTTAACCAGAACCAAAGAAGAACGCCGCCAGGTGCGCGCGTTGCGTTATACCGTTTTTGTAGAGGAAGAGGGCGCATCCGCCACCGAAGAACAAAAACAATTACACGAAGAATACGATTCTTACGACCGTTTTGCTGAATATTTGGCGGTATTTCACCAAGGTCGCGTTGTGGGTACATACCGTATTATCAATCGTGATGCGGCCGAAAAAATGGGCGGATTTTATACAGAATCTGAATTTAATATTTCCAAAATTAAAAATTCTGGTGCGAATATCGCGGAAATGTCACGTGCATGTGTCGATCCTGCATATCGTGAAAATGCACTGGTTATGCGATTGCTTTGGGTGGGACTGGGCGAATACATTGTGCGCAATAAAATCGGTATAGTATTCGGTGTTGCATCGTGGGCGGGTACAAATCCGGCCATGTCGGCCCAGGCGATTTCTTATTTGTATTATAATCATTTATCGCCATTAAGTTTGCGTGCAACGGTTGATGCAACAAAATTGGCCGAAGGCGTCAATCCAAAATTAACCAAAATGAATATTTTGCCAGAGGTATTTGTTGACGAGGCCGAAGCCCGCCGCCAAATGACCCCATTGGTAAAGGGCTATTTGCGTATTAATGCAACGTTTGGTCGCGGCGTGTTTATTGATAAACCATTTAATTCATACGATGTGTTTGTTATGTTGCGAACCAAAGATATGGATTCCGTGTATAAAAAACGTTTCTTTGGTACAGATGAAAGTTTCGAAGGCGAAGATTTCGAATTGCCCAGCAACTTTATGCAAACATTGGGCAAAATTATAACATCACCGGCCAAGGGCGCAATGCGCGTTGTGCGTTCTGTGTTTTCATTTATGTTACGTGAAGATGCCGCAGATGCCGAATATATCCAAGATAAACCAAACGAAGAAGAAGAGGCCGAATAATGAAAGTTTTGGCGGACAGATGCAAAACCAATATTTTCGAAGATGCAATCGCTTTATTACGTGCGGCGTTGTTTGTTGTAATTGTGTTATTGCATGTTCCTGTATTGATGTTGATACCGATTGGTCGCTTTTCTGTGAAATATATGCGTTTTTTTATGTGGACAATCGGCAAGGCCGCCGGGGTCACTGTTCATACACATGGTAAATTGTCTAAATCGCGTCCATTATTATGTGTTTGCAATCATATTTCTGTGTTTGAATTTTTCACGGCACCAATTGGATATGGTTGTTCGTTTGTTGGAAAAATAGATATTGCGTCATATCCATTGGTTGGTTGGATTGCAAAAAAATTCGGTGTTGTGTTTGTTGATCGTCGCCCGTCTCATGCTGCCGAAGCTTTGGCGGTTGTGTCAAAACAAATGCATACGGCGTCTTATCCTGTGGTATTGTTTCCCGAAGGAACAACAACAAACGGTGCATATGTCAAAGAATTTAAATCTTCATTGTTTAATATCGCCGAAGAAATGCCTGATTTGACTATTCAACCACTTGTTATAACATACCGTACTAAACGCAATAAATGCGTAAATGACCAAGTTTTGGCAAATGAATATGCTTATTTTGATAATGCAAAACAAGATACTGGTCCAAAATGTCGGGTCGAACGCAGTGCATTTGGGCAAATATTTCATGTTGCGCGATTGGGTGGAATCACAGTGCATATCACGGCATTGGATCCTGTTCCCGTTGTGGGTATGGACAGAAAACAAATCGCAAAAACATTGCACGAAATCGTATCAAACAAATATATGGAATTAAAAGATAAAGAATTAAACAAGAGATAGAAAAATGAAAACAGCAATAACACCGACACGTGAAGAAAATTTTAGTGAATGGTATCAAAATTTAATAGTTGCCGCAGATTTGGCTGAAAATGCCCCTGTGCGTGGTTGTATGACGATAAAACCGTATGGTTGGGCAATATGGGAATTGATGCGCGACCAAATGGATAAACGGATTAAGGCCGCCGGTGTCCAAAATGCAAACTTTCCATTACTGATACCAATTGAATATTTTAATAAAGAGGCCGAACACGTTGCAGGTTTTGCCAAAGAAGCGGCGGTTGTCACACATTATCGCTTAAAAATGATTGATGGTAAATTACAACCGGATCCCGAAGCAAAACTGACAGATGCATACGTTATTCGTCCCACATCCGAAACAATAATTGGCGAAGCAATGTCCCGTTGGGTGCAATCTTGGCGTGATTTGCCAATGAAATTGAATCAGTGGGTAAATGTTATGCGCTGGGAAATGCGCCCGCGTATGTTCTTGCGCACTTCTGAATTTAATTGGCAAGAAGGTCATAACGTGTTTGCAACCCATGAAGAGGCTAATGCAGACGCGTGCAAAATGCATAAAATGTATGCAGATTATATGCGTGATGTTTTGGCGGCACCGGTTGTGGCGGGTGAAAAAACACCCGAAGAAAGATTTGCAGGTGCCGACCACACATATACGGTTGAACAAATTATGCAAGACGGCAAAGCGTTGCAGGCCGGCACGTCGCATGATTTGGGACAACATTTTGCAAAATCGTTTAATATTCAATATCTGGGAACAGATGGAAAATTACAATATGCCTGGACGACCAGTTGGGGAACATCAACACGTATGATGGGTGGTTTGTTTATGATTCATTCTGACGATGATGGTTTGGTTTTGCCCCCGGTTGTTGCACCATACCAAATTGTTATTATCCCAATTGTTCGCGAAGAAAGCACAGAGGTGTTAAATAAATATGCCGAAGAACTTGGTGAAAAATTGCGTGGCGTGGGATTGCGTGTTTTGGTGGATACATCTGATATGCGCGCACCTGACAAAATGTGGAAATGGATTAAACGCGGTGTACCATTACGTGTTGAAATCGGTTCTCGTGAAATGTATAACGGTACCGTCACAATTACACGTCGTGACATTGGTAAAGAATCAAAACGCACGATAAGTGTTGATGAATTGGTTTCTTCTGCGACTGATATTATGACAACAATGCAAAGTGAAATGTATGAACGCGCATTAAAACGTCAAAACGAAAAAATCCATAATGTTGCAACACTTGCCGATTTAGAAAAAGAGTTAGATAAAGGCACAATTGGATTTTTCCGTATTAAATATGATTTAACATTAAATGAAGAATTTAATGGTTTAATAGAAAAGTACAAAATATCACGTCGTTGTTTAGACCAAAATGACCCAAGTTTTGTCTATGTCGCAAAATCATATTAAAAACAACAGGGATGAAAATCCCTGTTTTTTATTGGCTCGATACCCACAAAATATGATATAATAAAACCAACAACAGGAGATTAATATGAAAGTCGCAATAATTGGTACAGGCAGTGTTGGTGCCGCGGTTGCAACCGCGATTAAAAATACAGGATTGGTTCATGAAATGGTTTTGTTCGACCGCGACGGTATTCGTGCCCAAGCGGCGGCGGCGGATTTGGGCCATGCGGCAGCATTTTCTTTTGATGTTAAAATAACGGCGGCAAATAATTATCGCGAAATCCGTGGTTCTGAAATTGTTGTAATTGCGGCGGGCGCAAATCAAAAGCCCGGCCAAACACGCACAGATTTATTAGAGGCAAATGCGGCGGTTGTATCTGATATTGTTCCACGCGTTATGGCAAATACAGATTCTAAACGCGTCAAAATAATCGTCGTCACAAATCCGTTGGATGTTATGGTTATGTTGGCGCGTGATTTGTCCGGGTTGCCGGCATCGCGTGTAATCGGTACTGGCACAATGTTGGATTCTGCGCGTTTGCGTACAATATTGGCACGACAATTGGGTGTATCGCCAATGTCCATCAATGCGTATGTGTTGGGCGAACATGGGGATTCGTCCGTGGTAAATTGGGAATCTGCGACGGTGGGTGCAATTCCATTAAGTGATTTTTGTCGGACAACAAAATTGTCGTTGCCACAAACAACACGTAAAACAATTGAACATCGTGTTCATAATGCTGCATACGAAATTATCCAAGGGCGCGGTGCAACATGGGACGGAATTGCGGCGGCGGTAAACGATTTACTGCGTTGCATTATCAACGATGAAAAACGCATATTGACGGTCAGTACTTGTAATCCGAAAACAAACCTGGCGATGTCATTACCATCAATCGTTGGTGGTGATGGCGTGGTTCGTGTTTTAATGCCAAAGTTGTCGGTCGCAGAATCAAACGCATTGCGTGCGTCTGGTCGCACAATTTATAAAAATTATAAAAGCCTGTAATGGATTTTAATCGTATTTATTCCATATAATTTTGCGTTTATAGTGAGCCTTAGAAAAAAAGGCATAACTTATGAACAAAATTGAATACGAAATTTTGCCGGATGGTTGCGGTTTTTGTGCTAAATATGATGGTCATAATATTGGCGAAATAACATTTGTAAAAATCGGTATAGATAAATTGATGATAGATCACACCTTTATCGATGACGGCTATCCAAAAACACAAATAGAATTTAACTTGGTCGCGCGTGTGGTAAATCTGGCGCGTACACAACATAGAAAAATTTTGACGATATGTCCATCTGCCATGGATGTGTTTACCGGACACCCTGAATTTGATGATGTTCGGTTGATGAATTCGCGATAAAAATAAACACATTTTTTCATAAAAAATTCTTGCGTAATTTGGATTATGTTTTCTATAATCAAATCAACGAAAAGGAGAATTTATGAAAATAACATTTTTATCAGCATTATTGGGTTTATGTTTTATTGGGGCGGCAACCGCGGCGGATATGACTATTTATTATTCACCAACATGCCCGCATTGTCATCATGCCAAGGATTTTACAAATAATAATTTTATATATGAATATCCAACAATGAATGTGACATTGGTTGACGTTACGATTCCTGAAAATCGTACAATGTTTATAGAGGTTCTGAAATCTTGTGATTTTTCATCTGGTGGCGTTCCTGTAATTAAAATCGGCGAAAAATGTTTCCAGGGTTTTGCCGAAAATATGGCGGATGAATTGCGTGCCGCAATAGAAATTGATATGAACGCGGATGCGAAAAAATCTGCGGCCGACGTTAAAAAGGCGATCGCGGACGACGGTGCAAAATATCGTGAAGAACATCCAACCCCGGTTGCGAACGTTTCTGAATACACCGCACCGGCAACGGTGGATGATGCGGAAAAAAAAACTAACGCAAGCGATAATAAGTTAGCATCGTGGACATTGGGAATTTTGGCTTTTATCGTATTAGTGCTCAGTGTTTCTATGTCTCGCAGAAAATCCAAAAAATAAGGCCTGAATCATGTTTGATTTAACAAGTTTGGATTATGTATATATCATCGTTTTGTTGGCGTCCACCGTTTGGGCAACAATTCGCGGTGGTGTATATGAAACAATTGCAACATTGTCATGGGTTGCGGCCGCGATTACGGCGCGTTTTGCATCACCATGGTTGGATGGTTTGTTTCAAACGTGGTTCAAATTACCTGATTCTACGGTTGTGACATTGGTTGCGTCATATTTCTTGGTGTTTTTTGTGATATTGATTTTGGTTGGTTTTGTGAATCAAAAACTGCGCGACAAAATCCAAGAATCTATGATGAATGTGACCGATCATACGTTGGGTGTTATATTTGGCATTATTCGCGGCATTATCGTAATGGGAATCGTGTATTGGGTTGCGGTTTGGTATTATTCTGATATTCCACAAATGCCGTCATGGATTGCAAATGCACGTACGCGTCCGATAATGCAATTGACGGCGGTAAAGTTGGACAGTTGGTTTGTCCCGGGTGCCGAAAATAAATTGTTGGCGCGCGATGTTGCGGGTACAAAACAGGCGGACGAAATTTATAAAAATCTGATAAATCCTGCGGTTGCCACGGTTTCTGATATTAAAAACGGTGAAAATCGTGCAAAATCGGATTCTAAACCTGCAACAAAAGGCGACGCCAAACCATCGCCAACGGTAAAGGCGGATGCGGATACCGGATATAAATCTTCGGAACGCACGGCGTTGGAAAATCAATTGTTGCAAATTGAAACTTCGGCCCGTGCTGATAGCAATGCGGACAAAGAATAAAAATAAATTGAAAATAATTTGATTTTATCCCCCCGATTTTTTCGGGGTGTTTTTTCCTGGGGTTTTGTTCTTGGTGCATATTAATAACACTTGTGCCACAATAAAAGTAACAGGAGAACACAAATGTTATTAAAACCAAAAATATATATCACAATATTATTTGTATACGAAATTGTTGCAGTAATGCTTTTGCATTGTCAATATATGTGCACAACAATGTTGGGACAAACCGCATGCCAAGATTGGTTTCGGTATTTTGCCGCATGTATTGTTATTCCCGGCGTTATATCTTTATTATGGATGTGGCTGGAAACAATAGTGCACGCATATCACAATCGGTTCTTTCGCCGTGCGCGTCACGCATTCACAGAAGTGTTGGACGGTTTGTGCGAAAAATTAGCAAATAAAATAACCCGCGAAGATTTGGAACGTTATATCACTTTTGCGGCGATTTACGGTGTTCGTCATTACATGTCTCGCAATCCAAAGTTTCGCGAGTTATTACAAGAAATAATGCCGGAACTTGCAGAATGGGAAGAAGATGATGAAGAACCCATAACACCGAAATCAAAAACGCACAAAAAACGTAAATA
>Ga0310690_10005302_pt1 | contig 17598 bp, 15 predicted proteins | sample AusTroGonzalo_MG_2_FD_207661 | JGI IMG/M metagenome (GOLD analysis project Ga0310690, IMG submission 207661) | Bovine rumen microbial communities from tropical cattle in Woodstock, Queensland, Australia - Gonzalo_04 (v2) (version 2) | ecosystem: Host-associated > Mammals > Digestive system >...
GACCGAAGCCTTTCCACCACGGGCGATGCCGCCTGTGGTGGGCATGGGGTATTACCCGGCGTTTCCACCGGCTGTCCCCCGGAAGAGGGTTGGTTGCATACGCGTTACGCACCCGTGCGCCACTCTCAAGCCCCCGAAGGGGCTATCCCGTCCGACTTGCATGTATTAGGCCTGCCGCTAGCGTTCATCCTGAGCCAGGATCAAACTCTTCATTGTATTATTGTTGTACTTTTTCTTTTTTCCTGTTTTAGGGCTCCGCTATGATTCTTCATTGTTCCTTACCGCGCGGTGCGCGCCTCTTCGGCGCAACCGCTCGACTCTTGCTTCTTATGCTGGCCTCAAGCTTTCAAAGAACTTCCCAAACTTTCACTCTTCACAACCCTTCTCTCGTTGTTTGGGACGGCAAAAATACAGCAAAATTCTTTCCCCACAAGCTTTTTTTTGACTTTTTTTTCAAAAAAAATATAAGCTATTGAAGATCAGGGAAATATTTTTTCAATTATTCTCTTCGTTTAACTGAAAAAAGGTGCCTTGGCTCGTTAAAACCATCTTGATGGTGCCAATCAAGATGAAATTGATCAAGATGTTTTCAGCCCGTTTTTTATTAATAATAGGTGTAAGCTCCAAAAACTCGGACAAGGTGATGGAGGAGTGCTCCGAAAGGTAATGGAGTAGCGCCATCTCAGGCTCCGTAAAGGTCACCTTGGTGAATCGCTTGTTTTTCTGGTACTTCCACACTTTCAACAATATGGGATCCGCCACCAAGTTCTCGTCCTTGACCCGAACAAAGATCTTGTATTCCCCCTGATTGTCAGGAGCTTTGTGCTTTTCGTGCTCGTCCTTGGGAATGATGACCTCAAGCACAGTTTTCCCGTTAATCTCCCATTCCTCGGTGGAGTAGTTGACTTTGGGCTGACAATACATCTCGGCAGCAGCCTGTATCATGTGGATCTCTTCGTCACTCCTGACCCCGGCAATGGCACCGTTGTCTTTCACGCCAACCAGGAGCCGACCGCCATCGGTATTGGCAAAGGCTGCCAACGAACGGGCAATCCTCCGACTGTCGGAAATCTCAAATTTGAAGTCCAACTGCTGATGCTCACCTTCGGCAATCAAATTTTGTATGTGCTTGTCATGACTTTTCATCACCCTGCAAAAATACAAATTTGTCAGAATTTTGGAAAAATAGGGGAGTCGATTTAAGGCCGTTTTTAAGCCCTCTGAGCGACCCTGTTTTTTGGCCGACTAATACCTCAATCAGGTGCGAAATCGTTGAAAATAGGAGGTTGTTACAAATTGAATATTGTCAAAAGTCGAAATTTACAGACTTAAACCAAATATTTATAAGTAGCTATAAAACAAGTAGATATAAATTTGATTACATCGATAATTTACAGAAATACAATTGTAAAAACAATTATTTGAATAAAATATACATAAAAAACTGAAAAACAATAAATAAATAACAGAATATCAGTAAATTAAATCTAATTATCTAAAGAGAAATACGAATGTTTTGGCGTTTATCGATAGAATTTTCAAGATATTATATAATTTAAATAATATACTGAAAATCAAATTAATAAATACAACTAATTAAACTAAAACTTCACTGAATTACGGGAAATCAAATAATTTACAAAAATAAAATTCGAATCGGTGAATTTTGTAACAATTAATTTTTTACTTTTGTAACGGAAAACCAATGTAAAATCGAAAAAAATCGTGACATCATGAAAGACCGAATCGCTCATATCATGCGAGCAAAAAACCTAAAGGCATCCGATTTTGCCGCGCTTTTGGGAATTCAACCTTCTGGCGTGTCGCATATTTTGGCCGGACGAAACAATCCAAGTCTTGAGTTCATCAAGAAAATCAAAGAGACTTTTCCGGAATATAATTTGGACTGGATCATTTTTGGAACGGGTCCCATGACGACCTCAGAACCTTTCAAGGAATCGATAAAAGAGACTCCGACTCCATCCGCATCACCGTCCGGAATGATCCCTTTTGACTACGACGACCCTGTCGATGAATCAAGTTTGACCGATCCGATTGACGATTTGGTGGATGAAAAGCCCCGTTCAGGCATCAAATCAATGCTCATTCTTTATGAAGATGGCACCTTTGACTCATATTTGCCCCGATAGCTTTCGCTTCTTTTATTTAAAATAGGTGTATCCTTATCAAGAATAATGCTTACCTTTGCAGATTATTTCCGCTACAATGCAAAGAGAACTGTTTTTTGATACCTTAAATGCTGTAATTCAGACTCCTAAAAGGATCGCCATTGTTTCTCATGTCAATCCCGATGGCGATGCCATTGGCTCCTCGCTGGCACTTTCACAGTTTCTTCAAAAACTTGGACACCAAGTTGATGTAATGGTCTCCAACGACTATCCAGGGTTTTTGGCTTGGATGCCTGGAGCCTGCAATATCCATATCTACGACAAGGAAGGGGCTGTTTGTGACCAAATCCTGGAATCTGCTGATGTTCTGGCCATCCTCGATTTCAACCACATTTCCCGTTCGGGATTGATTCAAGATAAGCTTAAGAAGTTGGATACCAATAAGATATTGATTGACCATCATCGCGATACCGATTTTGAAAAGTTCTATTGTGCCTTGTCTGACACCAATGTGTCAAGTACCTCTGAACTGGTTGCCGAAGTCGTGTTACACTATGGTGAGCAATACTTCGATGAAGCCATCGCCACGAATTTGTTGGTGGGCATTATGACGGATACGGGATCATTTGCACATTCCATATACCATCCTGAGACTTTTTCAATCTGTGCCAAATTGATTGATAAGGCAATGTCTTACAATCAGATACATAGATTGGTGTATGATACGGTTTCAGAAGACAGACTTCGCCTTTTGGGCTATTCCATTAGCAATAAGATGGAAGTTTTGGATGAATATGCCACGGCGATCATCTCTTTGAGCAAAGAGGATTTAGCGCATTTTAATTATCAAGTTGGTGATACTGAAGGAATTGTGAATTATCCCTTGTCCTTGAAAAAGGTTCGGATGTCCGTGTTGGTTACGGAACGTCAAGGTATCATCCGCTTATCGTTCCGTTCAAAAGGAAGTTTTTCGGTTCATGAATTTGCTAACAAATATTTCAATGGCGGTGGACATACCAATGCGGCGGGTGGAACGTTAAATTGTAGCTTGGATGAAGCCTTGGGACTATTGCATCAAGTGCTTCCAGAATACAAGGATTTGCTGAATCAAATGGAATAAAGGGGTATGAACGTCGTAAGGATCATCGTTTTCGTAATGGCGGTTTGCATGCTCGCCTCGTGTGGCGAACAACCGCAAAATCAGCCTAAAGTCTCTGATTCTCAGCTCAAAGAGAGTCTCGAGAAGGCCAACCGTTATCTGGTAAATGATGAGGAGGAAGATATCAACAATTATGTGAGGCGGCATCGGTTGGAAATGGAGTCGTCGGGGACGGGCATGCGTTATCAAATCCTTACTGGAGGCCAAGGGCCGTTGATTCGACCAGGGCAGACGGTGACCATGGAATATGTGTTGAACGATATCATGGGTGATATTGTATATTCGTCTGAAAAAGATGGGATTATCACCGCTGTGGTAGGATGTGGAGATGTGGTTTCGGGATTGGATGAAGCTTTGCAACACCTTCATCAAGGGGATGTGGCCAAGGTAATCGTTCCATCACATCTGGGTTATGGCTTGTTGGGTGATCAGAAGGACATCCCGGCCCGATCCACTTTGATTTATACGGTAAAAATAGTAAAAGTGATAGATTAATATACTAATTAACAATAACTTAACAATTATCTATGAAAAGAAACTTCTATTTGGTGGCGATGTGCCTCCTGTTGTCCGCAACCGTAATGTCATGCGGACCGAAGTCTCCGTTCCCAGGCTACAAGCCTACAGGAACCGGTTTGTATTACAAGGAAATTGTCAAAGGTACGGGTGATGCATTGCAGATGAACGATGTCATCAAGGTGACTTTGGCATATTACATCAACGATTCTTTGCTTTTCACCACGGACAACCTCCCGGAGCCTGCTTACGATCTGATTCATGAATCGATCTTCAAAGGTGATGTGTATGAGGCATTTAGAATGATGCATGTAGGCGATTCCATGTCGTTCATGATCAATGCCGATTCTGTTTTCCGCAAACAGTTCCATGCACCCATCATTCCTGAATTCGTCACCCCAGATGCTTTCCTGCGTTGGGAAATCAGGGTTGACGAGGCAATGACCGAGGAAGCCTTCCAGCAAATGAAGATGGATGAGGCAGCTGCGTTGCAGCAAAAGGCCAACGAAGAGATGAGCGCCTATCTGGCAGCCAACGGTATCACCACCGAGCCTCAAGAAAGCGGCCTTGTTTATGTCTGCACCAAGAAAGGCAAAGGTCCCAAGCCGGGTTACAAGCAGAAAGTGAAGGTTCACTACACTGGCAAACTGCTTGACGGTACTGTCTTTGATTCCTCGGTTGAGCGTGGCGAACCCATTGAATTTGAATTGGGTGTGGGTATGGTGATCCCAGGTTGGGACGAGGGCATTGCCTTAATGTCGAAAGGAGAGAAGGGCATGCTTTACATTCCTTCCAATCTGGCCTACGGCTCACGCCAGGCTGGTGAGTTGATCAAGCCTTACTCAAACTTGGTGTTTGAAGTGGAATTGGTTGATTTCAATTGATTTCCTCAAACTTCTCTTGGTTTGCGTAATACAAATCAATGACCACGATGAGTGCGGCACAGCTCCAAATAGGAACGGCCAACTTATCGGTGTCGAGGAAGTTGTTCAGGAAACCGTGAACAAAATAACTGAAGAAAGCCAGGGTTGCTCCTAAAACCAGCACCTTGGCTTTTTTGTTTTTGGCCTTGCCGTAGGCTTTCAAGCCTGTGTAAACCACGGTGATCACGAAAGCCAGCATCATGATGGTACCCATGAAGCCTTGCTCGGCCAATGGTCCGATAAATTCACTGTGAGCATTGCCTCCGTCACCGGCATTGGTGCTGATGATGGTTTTTTCCTTGGCCCTCTGGTAGGGAGCATAAACGAATTGATAAGTTCCTGGTCCCCAGCCAAATATGGGTCTGTCGGCAAAAAGGCGGAATGCTGATTGCCAACGGTTGATACGTTCCAAGTTGGAGGCGTCGGTGGAGATGTTGGTGATGGATTGGATGTTTTCGACCAAGTCACCCGAGGCATCTTGGTTGTTATGCTCCAATGAATCGATAATCTGGGCTTGGAAAGTGATGAAAAGACCCACGAGAACCACGATTGTGGCAAATACCCACCTGAATTTAATCCTGAACAACACGCACAACAGCACTGCAAGGGCTGCAGCCAAGCTTAACCATGCCGCACGGCAACTGGAGAGTATCATGGCGATGCTGAGAACGGCAATGACGACCAAGATCAGGATTTTTCTGGTTTTCTTAATGTCGGGGATAAAGGCGTAGGTAATGGCGTAGATCAGATAGATGGCCAAAGCTGCACCATAGGCAGTGTGGTCGTTATAGAATGGCGACATGACCCAGTGGGCTGAGTCGTTGTCAAATCCGTATTTGGCATGGGTGACGGTAGTGTAAACAACTACGATGCAAAGGCTTGCAATGTAAAGCCAGATAAACCAATCAATGTTTTTCGGCTTTTTGAACATCAGTGCACAGAAGAAGAACGATGGCACGACAAACCAGAGACGGGAGACGATAAACTTGATGGACACCACCGGCATGGAACTGGTGAAGGTGGTGACAACCATCCAGGCAAACATAAAGTAGATGGAGATGGCCACCGGATGCCGTGCAATGCTCATGTCATACTTCCCATCGTAAAGGAGTTTGGCAACAAACAACACCAACACACCGGCCAACATCGGCTCTGCCGGAAGCGAAACCGCCAGTTCCTCAAGGCTGTCCAAAACGACCGAGAGCGGAACGGCAAAGCTGACGAACAGCATCACCTTGTCAAGGGAAAAAACATACAGTAAAAGTACAGCGAGCACCGCTGGGACGGCGAAAAACAAGTAATTGTCAAAATTGATAAGCAACCACATCGCAATAGCGACAAAGAGCGCCGATGCGACGTAAAGCCATCCTATGTTAGCCTTCTTGTTCATTTTTCAGCGGAAACGAATCTTTTCCTGTTTTCGTAAACGAAGAGGGCAAGAATAGAGAAGAAGAAGGCTGCGATACCGCTGATGGCCACAATGACCCAACGTACTGGATAGGACTTCTTGTCGGCCGGATATGGCTCGGAGATGACGTTGACATAGGAAAGGTAACCGGTGAGGAAACGCAACTCACGCTCGAGATCGCATTTGATGGCCACGAAGGTATTGCCCTCGGCAGCTATTTTGGTATGCAAATCAATGATCTCTGAACCATAAAGCTCCAAGTTTGATTTCAATTCGTTGGCTTTGGCAGAACCTGAGATATAACCCCTTGTGACCTCACGGGACTGACTGCCGACATCAGTAACGCCATAGTTTGTGCCAATTTCAGCCATCCTTTGTTTTAAGGAATCGATGGTATGTTGTTTTTCCAACAGCTGTTTCTCAAACATCACAACCACTTCAGCCTGTTTCTCCCTATGGAGTGTCCTGACCTTTTGCTCGTAGAAATAAAGGATGTCGTTGGCGATATTGCAAGCTACATCGGGATCCTTGTCCATAACCACGATTGAAACAGCCTCGTAGGTCGTCTTGCTGATCTTGATATTGCTCCTATACTCGTTGTACATATAGGCTTTCGCGGATTCGTAGTTCTTGTCGATCTTATAATCCGTCCAAAGGTCGTATTTTTCAATGATCGAGTCTTTGATGGATCGGGAATCCATGATTTCCAGCATCTGTTCAGTACGGCTTTCTTCCGAATAGGGGCTTGTGTTGGCCGGATAGGCGATGGCCTCGGACTTGTAAAGCGGAGTGATGAAAATAGAGCTTGAGAAGATTGCACCGCAAAGGGCTGCAATGACCGTAATGATTAGAATGTGCCACTTCCATTTGAGAACCAACTGGATGAGTGAGAGACTGTTGAAATTGTTGTTGTCCATATTGATTTGTGTTTTGTTTTCGATATTATTGCTCAATGTTTTCCTGGGTTTTTTCTTCGGCACCGTTGGCCTCTTGGCGAAAAAAGCACCTATATTGGTGAAATGCCGCCAAAAGCAGTATCAGCAACAGGAAGGTGGCCAAAACGGTGATGGTTACAATGACCCACCTGATTGGGTAGCTTTTCCTTTCTGCCTTAAAAGCGGAGGTCACTACGAATTTATGGGGAATGTCCTCGGTAGCGTCCACCTTGGCCTCTTCGTATTTGGTCTTGACCAAGGAAAGCTGCAAACGGTCGTGGTCAAGCTTCTCGCTGATGGCATAGTAGGCGCCTCCATATTGAGCCAAGATGTCAAGTTGGCTCTGAATATTCTTTACGCCTTGGTTGTTGCCTTTTCCCAATTCAACGGCGAGTTGCTGGCTGAGCATCTCAACCTGCGATTCGTAATCAAAAACGCCAAGAGCACGGAGGGTGTTCAGTGAATCTTCCAAAGCCGCCATTTCGGCGCAAAGGTTGTTGTATTCAGTTTCCACCAGCAGAAAAGCCTTGACAGCCACCTCTTTTTGCATAGCGTTCATGGTGGTGTCGAACAACTCAGCGATATCGTTGGCCATCTTGGCAGCCAACTCGGCGTCAGAGTCCAATACGGTGATCCTCACGGCATTGTATTCAGTCCTGCGGAAAGTGATGCGGTCATCGTAAAGCCTGTTTAGCTTGGTGTAGGGGTATCTTTGGGTTGGGTCGATGCCATAATGTTCCATGAGGTTGAAGCGCTCGATGATCTTGTCCCTGATACGGTTCGAGTTGAGCACCTGAAGCATCTGTTCGGTTTGCTCGCTCTCACCAAATTCCAAGATGTCCTTGTTCGATTGATAGGTAGTGCTAATCAATACCTTGGAGATGGAATTGCTTGAAGTAGGGTAGAGGATCACCGTTGATTTGTAAAGCGGTGTGATGAATAGCGGGGAACTGAATAGAATGGCCAGCAGGGCAGCTGCGATCAAAATAATCAGGACGCTCCTCCTATTATCTAACAAAAGCCTTACCAAATACCTCGAGTTTAAAGTGTCCTTCTGTTTATCGTCCATAAATTGCCTTTTTTCGAAAAAGATTGACAAAAATAGGAAAAATCTTTGAAATGGCAATAAAAAAACAGAAAACGGCTATTTTTTTTCAGCGGGGATGACCAGCGAAACGATTTCTTTCAGGCTCAACAATTTGGTGATGAAGATCAAGCCGACGTTGATGGCGAACCCAATGGCGAAGGAAGCCATCCAATTCAAGTGGAGCATCTTGATCAGCCATGTGCAGATGGCGATACTGCCAAGGAAGAGCAGCAGATGCATCCAATACCCCGCTCCCAGTTTCAGTTTGAAGACCTTTTCGGAGAGGAGATACTGGGCAAATGCGGTGATGAACTGTACGCAAAGACTGGTACAGGCTGCACCCACCGCATGGAATCGAGGAATGACAATGAGGTTCAGTATGATGTTGACAACCACACCCGAAGCGGCAACGATGTTGAGCTGCCTGAGACTTCCGTTGGCGGTGAGCATAGTGCCAAAAACATAGGTCGTGGAGAGGCAGAAGAAACTGCCCATCAGTATAGGGAACACCTTGGCATACTGTTCCATGCGGAAAACAAAGGCGGCTTCAGTCTCGCCAGGCTCAGGGTGATACATCAAGGTCATGATTTCTTGCCGATAGAAGATGCACATCACCGTGACGATGCCTGTCATGGCTACCATGGTGTTGAACGAGGTCTTGGTCAAGTCGCGCAGGTCAGCCTTTTGGGCGATGGCGTTGGCAAACATGGGCAAGAGCATGATAGCGAAGAGGTTGGAGATGTTGTTGCCCGCGTCGAACAGGCGGTAGGAACGGCTGTAGATGCCCGCTTGCACGCCTTGGTCGTCAAGCATGCGCTCCAACAAAAATGGCTCGATGCGGCTGTAAACACTCATGAGTAGCACGAGAATGGCAAAAGGCAGGCTTTGCTTCAGGATCTCCTTGACGAACTTGAAGTTGATCCTAAAACTAAGATGGTCAACATGTTTGAGCACGAGGAACATGGCCAGGGCGATGGTGCAAACGTAGGCAAGGGTCTGCACTTGCAGGAACCAAACCACATTGAAGCGATCCAGGTGGAACCACCCCGTCCAAAGGATGAAGGCCATCAGTACGATGGAGAGCACACGGTCGAAAACGGAGAGGAAGCTGTCGGCCTTGAAAAGCAACAGCCCTTGCATGTTGGATCGCAAAAACAGTACGAAAGAAAGCAGGATCTGGTTCAATCCGCACCAAAACAGCATCTTCAGCTGGTAGCCTTCTCGGAATCCGCTGAGATAGCCTACCGCAAAAATGACCGCAGCATAGATAACGCCAAGGATGAGCTTCATCTCGGCCAAACCTGCGAAATGGCTTGAAAGCATCTTGTTGTCGCTGGCGATGTTGCGACTGTTGAAATTGGTGATGCCAAGATCGAGCAGGATATAAAAGAGGTATGAGAAGTTGAAGATGGAGAGATACTGCCCGTAGAGCGCATCGCCAAGCATGTTCTGCACCTCGCGGTCGATGCCCAAAATCCAGAATGGCTTCACCAAAAGGTTGAGAAACAGCAGGAAAATGATATTCTTGATGAAGCGGTTCTGCATAATTTTTGTATTGAATGGCAAAAATAGAAAAAAATGTCGTATCTTTACCACGGAATTTTTTATTGCGATGAACAAGGAACAGGAATCCGTCGATGTGATGACGGAAGAATTGATTGAAGAAGAAAAAAGTCTGTTGCTCCACAACGACGACCACAATACATTCGAATACGTGATACAGACCTTGGTCGAGGTCTGCGACCATACTTACGAACAGGCTGAAACATGTGCCTGGATCACCCATTACAAAGGGAAATGCGCCATCAAGCACGGTACTTTTGAGGAGTTGAAACCCTATTATGACGCCATGCTGAACCATCAGCTGTATGTCAGCATCCAATAGTTCAGCATATGCCCTACACAATAGAAGAACGGGAAGCCATACAGAGGGCGTATGAGTCGATGTTAGTTGACATTCGACCGAACGTGTATGATCCTCAAAAACTTAAGGTTGTCGAGGATGCCTATCAATTCTGCTTGGAGAAGTATGATGGCAAGTACATGGTCTCAGGTAAGGCCTATCTTTTCCATTTGATCGAGTTGGCACGCATCGCGGTGTTGGAAGTCGGTTTGGGCTATATGTCAGTGGTGGCGGCGTTTTTGCACGGCATCACCTACAAGGAAGGGGTTGACATGGCCTATCTGGAGGAACGGTTTGGCAAGAGAATAGCCGCTGTCTTGAAAGGATTCGACAAAATCTCGGCGTTGCATACCGAGAGGGTGGCCTACAACTCCGACAACTTCCGCGACCTCTTCCTCTCGCTTGTTGAGGATATGCGTACGGTCTTGCTGAAAGTGGCGCACCGCGTCTATGATGTGCGTAATCAGCAGGATGTCGATGCCGACCGTCTCGGGAAGTATTTTCACGAGATCAAATACATCTACATACCGATAGTTCACCGTCTTGGCCTCTACAAGATCAAGGCGGAACTCGAGGAGAAGCTGATGTTGTTCGAGAATCCGGAGGTGTTTCAGGAGATCAAGTCGAAGATCGAAGCCACTGAAGAAAGCCGGAGACATATTGCGGAACGTTTTTTGACGCCTATCAGAAACCGTTTGGATTCAGAGATCAAAAACGGGAAATATAAGTTCACCTACCAGATCAAATGGCGTGTCAAGTCCATCCCTTCCATCTATGCCAAGATGAAAGCCCAAAACGTGCCGTTCGAGAAGGTCTATGACCTTTTGGCCGCCCGTGTGATCATCAATTGTGCCCCGAAGGATGAGATCGGCTATTGCTGGTGTGTTTATGCTGACATCACCAATCTCTATGAACCCGTGCCGGAACGTATGCGTGACTGGATCACTGTCCCCAAAGCCTCTGGTTATGAGTCGCTTCACGCCACGGTGAAGTTCGACGAGAAGGTGTTTTTTGAAGTCCAAATCCGAACAACACGGATGGACGAGGTCGCTGAGACGGGACAAGCGGCGCACTATCTTTATAAAGGTGACAAGCAGACTTCGGAGGATTGGCTTGTAGGTGTTAGGCGGGTGCTTGAAAACCCCGAACTGGTGTCGCTCGATAACTCATACAAGAAAAACTACAAGTCTGACAAGATCTATATTTTCACGCCGGAAGGCGACCTGAAGCAGCTGCCTCAAGGCTCCACCGTGCTCGACTTTGCCTATGAGATCCATACCCGTGTGGGCGAGACCTGTAACGGTGCCAAGGTCAACGGTCGGGTGGTGCCCATCCGTCATCTGCTCACCAATGGCGACAAGGTGGAGATCATCACCAACAAGAAGCAGTCGCCCAATGCCGACTGGCTCAATTGGGTGAATACCGAAAAGGCCAAAAACAAGATCAGGCGTTTCCTGAAAGAGGAGGAGCTGAAGGAGTCGGAGCTGGGTAAAGGATTGTTGTTCAGGAGGTTGAAGAACTGGAAACTCCCGATGACCGAAGAAGTCATTGAGTCGTTGGTGAAAGAGTTCAAGGCGGAAAACACCTTGCAATTGTATCATAGGATCGCCACGGAAAAGATCGATTTGACCGACATCAAGCATTTTCTGGAGACACAGCAAGGACACAAGGAAGAAAAGGAAGAACGTCCCCAACCCGAGCAGAACGAAGCCAATCAGAAAGACAACGGTTTGGAGAATGGCGAGTGCCTGTCCATCGGCGAGGATATCAAGAACGTGAAGTACAAACTCGCCAAATGCTGTAATCCCATTCCTGGCGACAAGGTTTTTGGTTTCGTCACCAATGAGGGCAACATCACCATTCACAGGGTGAATTGCCCCAATGCCAAGAGCTTGCAGGAACGTTACGGCTACCGGATCATCAAGGTGCGATGGAACGGCATCGAGAACGGCGTCTCGCAAGCAACCATCAGGATTTATGGCAATAACATGCACGGACTGCTTGGCAAGATCACCAAGGTGGTCTCGGAAGACATGCAGGTGGATATGAAAAACGTGTCGTTCAATGCTGACAAGGAAGGCTTTTTTGAAGGAAAAGTTGTGTTGCAAATATCTGATATTGAATCACTTGAATTATTGATGGATCGCATCCGTGCCATTGAGGGCATTTTGGAGGTGGTCAGAATTGACGAATGAATTTAAGAATTGAAATACCCCGTAGGGGTTAAAGCTTGGTAGTATCGATGAAAAGAGTTGTTTTTAGTTTGATTTTGGTTTTGGGTTTAGCTGGGGCAATCTTGGCACAATCATCCATGCCAACGGTGACCATCGTCACGGATGGCCCCATCGTGAATTCGCCTGCTGTGCATGGCACCATTACCGTGGACGACCATAACGGCACCGTTATTGTGATGCATGCTGGTTTCAAGATCAGGGGTACTTCGTCGCAACAATATGACAAGAAATCATATCGAGTCGAATTATGGGCCGATGAAACCGGAGTAACGATGGCCGACACTACCTTTCTAGGATTGAGGAGTGATGACGATTGGAACCTTGAAGCCATGTGGTCTCAGCCTTTGCGCCTTCGCGACAAAGTGGCCAACCAGCTTTGGATGGAGATGTACCAATTGCCGTATCAGGACAATGAGCCAGAGGCCTTGCCGGGCATCCGCATGGAGTATGTGGATCTCTATCTTAACGGCGACTATGTCGGCATTTATGCGCTTACCGAACGCATGGATCGCAAACAGCTGGGCTTGAGGAAATACAATGGCAACATCCGGGGTTTGCTTGTCAAGGGGAATGGCCCAGGTGCGCCTACTTTCGAGAGCCTTCCCGATTACGACAACACCTCAGGCATTTGGGACAACTATGAGTGGATGTATCCCAACGAGAGCGATACCCTTTATGATTGGAGCGCATTGTATGGCTTTACCAATTTTGTGATGAACGCCACCAACAATGCGTTCTATTCGCAATACAACACGATTTTCGATGCCAACAATGCCATTGATTACTTCTTGTTTATCAATGTTTTGAAGGCTATGGACAATATGGGGCGCAACCTTTTCGTGGCAAGGTACAAGAAGTCGAGCGAGTTCCTTTACATGCCTTGGGATTTGGATGCCATTTTGGGCTTGGACATCAATGGACAACAGAACTCGGATGCCACGGGCTTTATGACCAACGGCTTCTATGACCGCCTGTTGGACGATTGCAGTGCCAATGGTTTTGTCAATACAGCTCGTGCCCGATATAATGCGTTGAGAACTAATGTGTTGACACGTGAGCATATCATGGAGTTGGTTCAGGCGCAGTATGATGCCTTGGTGGCCAATGGAGCCTACGCCCGCGAGCATCAGGCTTGGCCTGAGTTCACTGTTGATCCGAGCCAGCTCGATTATTTGAGCAATTGGCTGGATGCTCGGTTCGACTATCTGGATGAGCAGATCAACTCCGCCTGTGGTACGTGGGGGAGCGATGAGATGCCTGAAAACAGTAGGGTAGAGGTCTTCCCGAATCCCGCCAAGGATAGGATCAATGTTCGTTTTGCCGAGGCACAATTTAGCAGTGCGTTGGTCAAACTGTATGACATGACGGGCCGTTTGGTTTATGCTGTCAATAGTGCTGATCAAGCGATATACATCCCTACCCAAGGTTTCTGCCGAGGCATCTATACCATCCACATCATAAGCCAAGGAGATCAGTTCTTTGAACGCATCCTCATTCAATAATCCTTACTTCTGAATTCTAAATTCTAAAATCATGGCAACAATAAAAGGTATTTATCGGGGCAATCTCCGCAATGAGATGACCCATGTTCAGTCGGGCAACACCATTTTTACCGACGCACCCACCGACAACCATGGCAAGGGCGAGGCTTTTTCGCCCACCGATTTGGCCTGTGCGGCTTTGGCAGGCTGCATGATGACCATCATGGGCATTAGTGCGCAAGGCCATAAGTTCAACATCGATGGCACCACCTATGAAGTGAAAAAGACCATGAACGCCGATCCTCGTCGCATCGGTCAGATCGACATTGTGTTCAACTTTCCGCCAAGGGATTACACTCAGGCGCAGCAAAAACTGTTATGGGCCGCAGCCAAGAGCTGTCCTGTGGGGCGTTCCTTACATCCGGATGTCATTGTCAATATCACGATGAATTTTCAGTTCTGATGGAATTTGATGTTTTGAAAGGCCTCTGCCACAGCGAGACGCTGGTGGTGGAGCATAAGGATACCGCCGCTGTTTACGGTTCAGGTGCTTTGGAGGTGTTTGCCACTCCCGCCATGATCGCCTTAATGGAGAAGACCTGTCTGGAAGCCGTTGCCTCGAAGATAGGGGAGGGTAACACCACCGTAGGCATTGCTGTCAATATCAAACACCTGAAAGCCAGTCCCATTGGGTCATTGATCCGTTGTGATGCCAAGCTTGTTGAGGTTGACCGTCGGCGTCTGGTCTTCGAAGTCCGTTGCTTCGAAGGCGACACCTTGATTGGCGAAGGCATTCACGAGCGTTTTGTGGTGGACAGCGAGAAGTTCATGGCGAAATTGGGATAAATTTTTGCAAAATAGAAAAAAAACATGAGAAAATCTTGTGTGATAATATACATTTGTATATCTTTGCGTTCATGAATCTATCAGCTTTTATCGAAGTAGGAAATGATGGTTTGTTTGCGGTATGTACCGACAGCAATCCAATCTGTATGATTTCTGGCTTTGGCGACAGTGTTAAGGAGGCTATGGAAGACTTCCATGAATGTCACAAGGAAGTAAAAGAGCTTTGGGCAAAAGAAGGAAAACAACTCCCCGAGCTGGATTTTACATTCCGCTATGATACTGTGAGCTTCCTAAAGTACTACAGCAAGATCATCAGCCTTGCCGGCCTCCAACGGCTCACCGGAATTGATCGCCATCAATTAAGCCATTATGTGACTGGCAAAAGCAAACCATCACCCAAGACCATAGCCCGCATTCAAGAAGGAGTGACTTCTTTGGGCCGCGAGTTGAGCAAGGTTAGTTTGTATTAAACCTAAATGAAATGTAGAGTTGGCGAGTGCGGCCACATGGAATAGTTATTGAACAGCGTGAACGAGACGAACGCAGTGACCAAAGTAACGTTCGTGATAGTTTTGAGGATTGAACCAACTATCATTGAAGTTTACATAATTTACTTGTGTGCTAGGAGCATACGATGCTGCCCAGTAATAACCGACGGGTTCATTGGGATTAGAATTCCAAATTGTTGTTCCATTTCGGTATCCTGTAACAGGTAGAAAAACAGCACCATGTTGCTCCATATCAGCCCACTGTGTGCCGCTGATGACATTGCCATTGAAGTCTGCATTGCTACTGTTGGTATTGTTCAGGTTGTAATAACTACTATTCCAGTTGTCAGGCAATATTATCATACCTTTCACGTTGTTGACCTTTGCTTTGGCATAGCGGATTCCTGAAGGTGTTGTACGAGTGTTGAATATATACACCCATTCGTCTTTGGTAAGGGTTCTCCAGGTGTTTATGGTGTTTCCTCCATTGCTTATCGGATTATATCCCCAGTCAGCCATTCCTGTTTGGTCGTTTAGGTTGTAGGTAGAGTTTCCATAGGCATAATATTGGTTATTGGTTTGGCTTGTGTTCCAGGGTTGATAACAAATGGCGCCATGGTCGTATCCGCTCGTGCCCCAACCGAATAAATCAATCCATCCACTGTAGGAAGAAGAAATGTTGCTGTTGGCACTGCCGACATAATCACATTGGTTATCGGCGAACTTCCAAGTATTGGAAGATGCTTGGTATTGAAGGTTTCCTTGTGAGAAAAATACCTGTTGGTTAGCACTCACAGAGAAAAGACCATTGATCGCGCCTGTGGGGACTTGTGGAGTAAAGGTGAAATTCGCCACCAAAGTGCGGTTTTCGGTAACTGTAAAAGAATAATTGATACTGGTAGAAATCACGCTGCCGCTTTCAGTCCAATTGGTAAATGTGTAATTAGAGTTAGCAATAGCCGAAACCGTGCAATTTTGTCCATAGTTGAAGCTGCCACCTCCCGAAACGCTTCCTCCATTGCTGGGGTTGGCCGAAACACTAATCGTGTAGCTTTGCAACGTAAAGTTGGCAATCAGGTTTCTATCGGCATTTACGGTGAAAGTGTAGTTGGCATTGGATGAAACCTCATTGCCGTTTTCCGTCCAATTCGTGAATGTATAACCCGAATTGGCTACGGCATGAACCGTGCATGATTGGCCTTGTTGGTAGTTGCCCCCGCCAGTTACTGAGCCTCCATTCGTTGGGCTGACGGACACGGAAATAGTAAAGCTTGGTATTTGTTGGGTAGTGAAGCTAACCTCATTGCCATAGCTTGTGCCTTGGCTATTCGTGGCATAAGCTCGAACATAATAGGTGGTATTGTCGGTCAGGCCTGTCATGTTCACTATGAAGCTTCCTATGCCACTGCTACTTGCTGCAGCGTGGCTACCGCTGGTGGTGGGGTTATGGCTGGTACTCCAACAGATGCCTCGTTCCGTCACCGTCGCATTGCCGTCATCGGTCACGTTGCCTCCGCCTGTGGCAGTAGTTTGTGCTATGTTAGTCACTTGGCTGGTCGATACTGTGGGTGTGGAGAGGTTTTGCAAAGTGGTAAAACTCACTTCGCTGCCGTAACTTGTGCCTTGGCTATTTGTGGCGTAGGCTCGGACGTAGTAGGTGGTGTTGGCGGTCAAGCCGGTCATGTTCACCGTAAATGAACCTGTACCGCCGCTACTGGCCGTGGCGTGGCTGCCGCTTGTGGTCGGGTTGTGGCTTGTGCTCCAGCAAATACCGCGTTCCGTCACCGTGGCTCCTCCGTCAGAAGTCACGTTGCCACCCCCTGTGGCAGAGGTCTGAGTGATGTTTGTCACCTGATTTGTCGTAACTGTTGGAGCGGTGACGTTTTGTGAAGTGGTAAAGCTAACTTCCGTACCATAGCTCGTGCCTTGGCTGTTTGTGGCGTAAGCACGGACGTAATAGGTTGTGTTGGCCGTCAAACCTGTCATGTTCACCGTAAATGAACCTGTACCGCCGCTACTGGCTGTGGCGTGGCTGCCGCTTGTGGTCGGGTTGTGGCTTGTGCTCCAGCAAATACCGCGTTCCGTCACCGTGGCTCCTCCGTCAGAAGTCACGTTGCCTCCACCAGTGGCAGAGGTCTGAGTGATGTTTGTCACCTGATTTGTCGTAACTGTTGGAGCGGTGACGTTTTGAGAAGTGGTAAAGCTAACTTCCGTACCATAACTTGTGCCTTGGCTGTTTGTGGCGTAAGCACGGACGTAATAAGTGGTGTTGGCCGTCAAACCTGTCATGTTCACCGTAAATGAACCTGTACCGCCGCTACTGGCCGTGGCGTGGCTACCGCTGGTGGTGGGGTTATGGTTGGTGCTCCAGCAAATACCGCGTTCCGTCACCGTGGCTCCTCCGTCAGAAGTCACGTTGCCTCCACCAGTGGCAGAGGTCTGAGTGATGTTTGTCACCTGATTTGTCGTAACTGTTGGAGCGGTGACGT
>Ga0310690_10005303_pt1 | contig 17598 bp, 16 predicted proteins | sample AusTroGonzalo_MG_2_FD_207661 | JGI IMG/M metagenome (GOLD analysis project Ga0310690, IMG submission 207661) | Bovine rumen microbial communities from tropical cattle in Woodstock, Queensland, Australia - Gonzalo_04 (v2) (version 2) | ecosystem: Host-associated > Mammals > Digestive system >...
ACTTTGTCAATAAAAATGAAAAGTAATGTTGACAAGCATCCTACATATCGTTATCATCCTGCTGTGGTTCATCATAGCAGCCTCCGTTATGTATGTATGCTTCTATGCAGTAGCGTCATTAATTAAGAAAGGAAAGAGGAAAGAGGAGATAGGAGATAGGAAAGAGGAAAGAAAGGCAACCTTCCTCGTTCTTTTTCCTGCCTACCACGAGGATGCCGTCATCGTTCATTCAGTCGAAGAGTTTCTGAAAGCCGACTATCCCAATGACCTTTATCATGTGGTCATCATCTCCGACCACATGGCTGACGAGACTAACCAGAAACTGGGCTCTTTACCCATTACACTCCTGCAGCCCACCTTCGAGAAGAGTTCCAAGGCCAAAGCACTACAACATGCTATAAAGAACGTCAAAAATATCGGGAACATTGATTATGTCGTAATTCTTGATGCCGATAATGTAGTACGACCCGATTTCCTTACTTGTCTAAACGAAGTATGCCAGCGGGGCTATCAAGCCATCCAGTGTCACCGCTGCGCCAAGAACTCCGATAACGACATTGCTGTGCTTGACGGTGTGAGTGAGGAAATCAATAACACCATCTTCCGTCGTGCCCATAACAACATCGGACTTTCGTCAGCCCTTATCGGTTCTGGCATGTGTTTCGACTATCACTGGTTCTGTGAACATGTTGGTCTGCTCAATTCCGCTGTTGAAGATCGCGAATTAGAGGCTATGCTAATGAAGGAAAATGTCTTCGTCAAGTTTGAGAATGACATCCCCGTCTATGATGAGAAGGTCAGCAACAGCGACAATTTCCAACGTCAGCGTCTGCGCTGGATGAACGGTCAGTTCCAAACGCTTCTGCTTATGTTGCCCTACCTTCCGAAAGCCTTTGTCAAGGGCAACATCAACTACATTGACAAGACTGTACAGCAGGCCCTTATTCCCCGCTCCATTCTTCTGGTATTAACAATAACGCTAACGATCACGACAACGATTCTAACATTTACGGGAACAGTCTCGTTAACGTTGACCATCATTTGGTGGGCTTTGTTCATCATCTTGTGCTTGTCCCTGTTTATTGCCATGCCAGCCCGTCTGCGCAGCCATGCCGTCTTCAGTCGTCTGGCCTATCTGCCACAACTCGTATGGCACATGTTGGCCAACCTGTTCAAGATAGACCATAAAAATAAAGATTTCCTGCATACTACACACGGTAAAAAAGATTAGATAAGTCTATGATAGTAATAAGTGATGCCCCCGGACAGACCTGTAATCGTCTGTGGTCCTATGTACCCAGCGTAGCCCGTTGCATTGCCGAGCATAAACGGTTAATTATTATCTTTCACGATGAGACCATCGAGGATTTTCCCTTTTTCCTTCATTGTCCATTCATACATTTTCCCTTGTGGAATAAGTGGTTTCTTGAACACTGTAACGGTTGGAAATACTATAAAGGATTGACATGGAGGGTCAAGTTCAAGTACAAGAAACAATGCGACAAGATATCTCAATTGCTGGGCTTCACTAATGGATGGCAGACTCGTTCTGACTCCAAATATCTTCAGCAGACATTGCCTGAACTGAAAAAAATCTTCCGCCCTAAAGAAGCTATCATACAGAAAGCAACTGCAATGATTGAGGAGATGAAAAAGGATGCCGACATCGTAGTAGGCATACATATCCGACGTGGCGACTATGCTACGTGGCACAACGGCCGTTTCTTTTATGAGCTCGAAGACTACCATCGGTTTATGCTCCGCATACAACAACTCTATCAAGATAAAAAGGTCAGTTTCTTCATCAGCTCCAACGAGAATTTCCAAGCCGAGCTATTCGAAGGCTGCACCTGCCGAAGATTTGGCAAGGAGCCTTCTGGAGCCATACTCGATCTATACACCCTATCTCTCTGTAATCGTATCGTTGGTCCTTTTAGTACCTACTCACGGTGGGCCTCCTTTATAGGTGAAGTACCACTGTGCTTCATAGAATCCAAAGACCAGCAATTTACTAAAGACAGTTTTTCACGGATTGTCGATTTCTTCCATTTCGAAAACGGCAGGGAAATATTCGACTGGTAAAAACATCATCATCTATGGGAGAACGGACACATAGAAGCGTCATGAACATCAAAGTAGGAATGCTATTCTACATTCTTACCATCATCCTTACGTTCTTCTCCCGTCGTGTATTCCTGGAGTGCCTCGGCACCGAGTTCATCGGTCTGACAGGCATGCTCATGAATATCATGTCGTTCCTCAGTGTTGCGGAATTAGGTATTGGCATCAGCATATCCTATTTTCTCTACAAGCCCCTGCAGGAAGATGACCATGAGAAAATCAACGAGGTCATGTCCATGTTGGCTTATCTCTACCGATGCATCGGCTTTTTCATTGGTGGTGTAGGAATCCTCATCAGTCTGTTCTTCCCCTGGTGGTTCAACCATCTTTCCACAGGGCTGTTCCTCGTCTATTTTGCCTTTTATGCATTTCTGGGACAGTCTATGGCAGGCTATATTTTCAACTACCGTCAGTTGCTTGTTTCGGCCAATCAGAAGCAGTATGTGGTCAATGCCTATTTCCAGACCATCAATATCCTACAGATCATCACGCAGATCGTTTTGGCCTACTACTATCGCAATCTTTATCTCTGGGTTATCGTCGGTTTTGTGTTTACGATCATTGGTTGCATTGTTTTCAACTATCGCATCCGTCAGGTTTATCCATGGCTGCATGTCGATCTGAAGGCTGGCAAGCGCAACTTGAAGCAGTACCCCGAAGTACTGAAAAAGACACGTCAGGTTTTTGCCCTCAAGATTAAGGATTTCATCCTCTACCGTAGCGACGAACTGATGGTCGGTGCTTTTGTTTCCGTCATGCAGGTAGCTTTCTATGGCAACTACACCATGATTATTAACAAGCTCATCTTCCTCGTCAATATTTTAGGCGATGGCATGAGTGCCGGTGTGGGTAATCTAATTGCTGAAGGGAACGAGAAGAATATTATGAAAGTTTTTTGGGAAATGACTGCTACTCGTTTTTTCATTTCGGGCGCTGTTATCTTTCCGTTGATTATGTTCTTCCAGCCCACCATCAGTTGCTGGGTGGGTCCCCAATATGTGCTTCCCTCCATCATCGTATATCTCCTGATTTTCAACCTTTTCTTACGACTGCAGTACATCACAGTCAATATGTTCATTGTTGCATCAGGGCTTTACGACGACGTCTGGACCTCATGGGCAGAACTCATTATCAATTTGGCAGTCACCTTTGCCTTAGCACCCACCTACGGCATTGTTGGAATTTTGATGGGTAAGATTATCAGCGTTTTCTTCTTCAATGTTATCTGGAAGCCCTACTTCCTATTCTCACGTGGTTTCCATAAAAGCGTGTGGGAGTATTGGCGCCCCATGACCACCTACTTTTTCCTTTTTTTCCTTTTTGTAGCCTTTTCGGTCTGGCTAAGGCATTCCTATTTGGAGGACCATGTCAACTCTTGGCCGACACTTATCGGTTATGGTTTAGCCGTTGTACCCCTGTTGCTCCTTCTCTATTTCATGGCCATGTTCGCCTGTACTCGGGGCATGAAATACTTTGTGGCCCGCAAACCCGCCATCTACAACAGGCTGAGCAAGTTCGGAATGAAATAGGTCTGAAGATGTCAACATGTGACTTTTTCAGACAAAAGCTTTGAAGTTTTATGAAATGTTATTAAATTTGCAGTCAGAATATTTACATATCACCATTCACAATGAAAAAGACTTTAGCAATCGTTGCACTGTTAGCAGCAACTCTGCCAGCATTGGCTCAACAGACGAAATATTCCGTCAGCGGAATCAGTTCTTTCAATGGTAAAAAGGTTTTCGTGGTTGACAAAGTTACTGAAAGGAACATTGACAGCACTGTCGTGGCCAACGGGAAGTTTGCCATGGAAGGCACTGCAGAGAAAGATGCCTTTCTGGAACTGACCATCGAGAATTACGGGTGGAAGACTCCGTTCTTCAACGACGGCACACCCATCATCATCAACGTCAACGACACTACTCTGAAAGGCTCACCCATGAACGAGCGTCTGACGAAATATGACAAGGAACAGAACGCCATAGCGAAAGCTTTCGAGAACAAAGTGGCAAAGATGAGCAAAGAGGAACAACGAGCACATATCGAGGAACTGCAAGAAGAGATGAACAAGGTGCTCGATGCACAGATTGCCTATGCAAACGTTATCTTCCAGAAGGAACGCGAGTCTTTGATTCCGCTGGCCTTTGCAGAGCTTTACCTCTACGACAATGGTATCGGTACATACGACGAACTGATGAAAGAACAGGCAGTATTCACCAAGCATCCTTACCTGAAGAAGGCCAAGGACGAGGTGAAAAAAGCAATGGGTCTCACAGAGGAGAAACTGGCCTTCATCGGTCAGCAATTCACCGACTTGGAGATGGAGGATGCCAACGGAAAGATGCATAAGTTGAGTGAATATACGGGCAATGGCAAGTGGGTGCTTGTGGATTTCTGGGCCTCATGGTGCGGTCCATGCCGTGCAGAGATGCCTAACGTTCTCGCAGCCTACGAGAAATATCATGCCAAAGGCTTCGACGTGGTTGGCGTGTCCTTCGACAACAAGAAGGAAGCCTGGGTGAATGCCATCAAAGAACTGAAGATGCCGTGGCCACAGCTTTCAGAACTGAAGGGTTGGAAAAATGCTGCGTCTCCGGCCTACAAGATTGATGCCATACCTGACAACATTCTGATTGACCCTCAGGGCAAGATTATTGGCCGTGCCCTTCGTGGCAAGCCTCTGCAAAAGTGTCTGCAGGGAATCTTCGGAGAATAACATTCTGACGATGTACGACCTGATACGGCTGCTACGACCACTGCAATGGTTCAAGAACGTGTTTGTGCTGGCTCCATTGTTTTTCAGCAACAACCTGCTGAACCAGGAATTGCTGTGGCCTACCCTACTGACATTTGTAGCCTTCTGCCTCGTATCAAGCAGTATTTACTGCTTCAACGACATCTACGATGTGGAGGCAGACAGGCAACATCCACGTAAGTGTAAACGGCCTATCGCATCGGGAGCAGTCAGCATACGCACCGGATACATCGTCATGACGGTGTGTCTGGTGGCTTCGCTTCTGCTCACCCTTGTTACTTCTCACTTATACCTTGTCACTTACCACCTGTCACTTATCATCGCCGGCTACTGGCTGATAAATGTGGCATACTGTATGAAACTAAAACAGTATGCCATCCTTGACGTGTTCCTAATTTCAATGGGCTTTGTATTACGCGTACTCGTCGGCGGATTGGCTGCGGACATCTTCGTATCAGAGTGGTTGGTGCTGATGACATTCCTGTTGGCGCTGTTCCTGGCCTTTGCCAAGCGTAAGGACGACTACCGCATCTTTGAGCAGACGGGTGTGATGCCACGAAAGAGCATCACCGGCTACAACGCACAGTTCATTGACCTCTCAGTGACCATCGTGGCCACTATTACCATCGTCTGCTACATTATGTACACCATGTCGGACATCGTCATTGAGCGCATGGGCAGCCGCTACCTCTACCTGACGAGCATCTGGGTAATTGCCGGACTGCTGCGCCACCTGCAGAACATGCTGGTGTATCAACGTAGCGGCAGTCCCACGAAAGCACTGGTGAAGGATCACTTTATCCAGCTATGCATCGCGGGTTGGATAGCGTCATTCGTCGCTATTATCTATCTCTAACCTTTGTTCTTCAGGAAATTGTCGGGAGCGTCCTCGTAGTGGTCGGTCTTCGAGAACAGACGGCTTACGCCGTAGAACTTGAGACGGTTCCACATGGCTTTCAGTATGGATTTCTCCTTAAGACCGCCATAGCCTGTGATGACACGACAACGCTTGTCGTAGACAAACTCAATCTTTCCATACTTCTTCATGGCCAATGCCATAGAACCATCCTCACCACGCAACAACTCCACACGGTAACCTTCCTTCTTGGCATTCTCTGTGTAGTAACCAAAGGCAAGACCACGTACCGTCAGTTCGGGACGGTTGATGTTCTGAATACGAAGATAGATGTCGCGGAAGAACTCGTACATCTTCATCTTCAGTTTTGAATGGTTCTCATCAGGGTAGTAGCTCCACATGCCAGCAACAGCAGAAACACCAGGTTTCTGTAGGTGGTCAATCATAATCTCTATGTAGTGTGGGGGATACAACGTATCGCAGTCAATACACATGGCAAATTTACCCTTTGCCTTATCAAGTCCGCACTGACGGGCGTAGCCACAGGTGTGCTGATGCTCGGTATAGTATGTCACGCCAAACGCCTCATAGATTTCAGCCGTGCGGTCCTTCGACTCATTGTCAACACCAATGAACTCTACTGGGTATTTGCACTGCTGCTCACTCAACGACCACAGACAGGCGGGCAGACGTTTCTCTTCATTGTATGCAATGATAACGATGGACACTAAAGGTTCCTCACTCTGAAGAGCAGCCAAACGACTACGCGTCTCCTCAACAACCTGTTGCGGAACCTCACTATACGGTTTCTCGTAAATGCTTAAATATTTCTCGTACCATTCCATAATTGAATATTTTATTTGCAAATATACGCATTTTTTCTGAATTGACAAGTGTTTTTCTTTTTTTTTCGTAACTTTGCAATCAACTAAGCATCACGAAAATGAATTTAAGTATTATTGTTCCTGTTTACAATGTGGAGAAGTATATCCGCGCCAGTATAGAAAGTATCTACCGGCAAGGGCTTGATGAGGATACGTTTGAAGTGATTATCGTCAATGACGGGACGAAAGACCGAAGCATGGAGGTGATTTCCGACATCATCAGCCAACATAAAAACATCACGGTTATCAATCAAAAGAACCTGAGTCTTTCAGTAGCTCGTAATAATGGTATTGCTGCAGCCCAGGGAGAATACATTCTGATGCCCGACAGCGACGACCTACTGATTGAGAATAGTCTGTCTCCACTATTAGAAAAAGCACTTGAATTAAAAGCCGACCTGGTGGTTGCAGACTTTTTGGAAATGACAGATGAAGAAATTGAACGTGGAACATGGAACGTTGAACATGGAACGTTGAAGGAGAAGACAGGCTTCGAGCTGTTTATGGAAGATCTGAACCCGAGACAGTGCTACGTGTGGCGAACACTCTTCAGAAGGGCGTTTATTCAAGACAATAATATCACGTTTGTTCCAGGAATCCGCTATCAGGATGTTCCCTTTACACATGAGTGTTATCTTAAAGCGAAAAAATGCCTGAGGGTGAACAGTCTGCTAAATATATATAGAAGAGGTCATGAATCAGCAACCTTCTCATTCAACCTTCGGAAAGCGAAAGATCTGTGTATCGCTATTGGCAGCACATGGAAACTGAAAGCGTTAGAGGGTCTCACGACAGAAGTAAGAACCAAGCTGAACGACAACCTCTTTGCATCCTTTTCACTATTGATTTACTGGATGCTACACAACATCAAAAACGAGAAGGAGAGAGATGAGATTTTCGCATTCCTACATAGCCAAGTGCCTGACATGAAATTCACGAACGGAATGAAACAAAAGGTGACTACCTTCCTATTCAATGCATCACCTACGTTCTATTTCTCCCTCCGTCAGTTGCTGAAATAGCGTCTTCCACCGTTGAGCAATCTGATCCATCCGGAACCGCTGAACACTCTTTGCAGCTTTTACAGCCATCGATCTCTGTTTCTCGGGACTACTGATAACATCATCAAGGGCTTCTGCTAACAAATCGACACGCCCATTCTCCACAAGGATGCCGTCCTCGCCGTCTGCGATAATACTGCCTGGTCCCCAAGGACAATCGAAGGAGACAACGGCCAAGCCACATGCCATAGCCTCAACAATCACCATACCGAAACCTTCGAAACGGGAACTGCATACAAAAACTGAACTCTTCAGATATTCCTGTTCTATAGCATTGGTACGTCCATTGATAATACAACTACTGGCTGGTATGTTTAGGTCGTCACGTATTTTCTTATAAACTTCTGTGTCACCATCACCAAAGATTTCCAAACGCCAGTCTGGATGTTTAGCATATACCTTTGACCATGCCTCCAACAGAAGGTCGAAACCTTTTTCTTGATAATAGCGGCCTACGGCAATTACCCGTTTTTCCGAAAGCGTACTGACAGACTTCGGCATAAGAGGCAATGGGTTTGGAATAGCAACTACATTATCAAGATCATTCCATGCCTTACAGTCTTTCTCCGTCAGAACAATCATACAATCCAGTGCACGTAACTTGCCTATTAAGCGATAGTTCCAGTACTTTGAGAAAAGTTCCTTCCAGAAATTGGTCTGGTTCTTCTCGAAATTACGGAAGTGTGATCGAAGGATGTGCATCTCACCTATTTTACGGCTACCATCTTTAATGTCATTAATGAAATTTATCTCACGACGTAACAACGTCACCGTAATGTCTGGACGGATATTCATGAGCGTTTCTGTCAGCATGCGTTTATACTGACGTTGCTTCTTCAGATATAAAAGAGTCTTCTTCGCAAACGAACAATGCCATATCTCTTCAAAATTCAGGTTTAGATTGATGACATGTATCTTGTCTGACAACTCATAGAACAAAGGCTTCCCCTTTCCTTCTGTCAAGATAACTGTAATGTCATACCCGTAATGTTCCACAAAATAGTTAGCCTTCATTGTCAGAACACGGGCAACTCCGTCTGCTGTATAAAGCTGCGGCGTTACATAGACTATCTTCAATGCTTTAGAATTCATCATTGGTTCCTTTTCCTGCAAAATTACTGTTTTTTTTTATTATTACCAAAATTATTTGTATATTTGTAGCCAAATATAAAACTATAAAGGTTATTGAGCTATGAAATACGATTATTTGATTGTCGGCTCCGGATTATTTGGTGCTGTTTTTGCACATTGTGTTACCAAGCAAGGAAAGAAATGTCTGGTCATTGACAAACGGCCAAACTTGGGTGGTAATCTGTATTGCGAAGAAATCGCAGACATCAACGTCCACAAATACGGACCACATATTTTTCATACCTCAAACAAAAAAGTGTGGACATTTGTCAATTCCATTGTGGAGTTCAACCGCTTCACGGAATCGCCTGTGGCATTCTACAAGGGCAAGGCCTACAACCTACCCTTCAACATGAATACCTTTACCCAGATGTGGGGTGTGCTTACGCCTGATGAGGCAAGACAGAAAATCGCAGAACAACGTAAGGAAATGGAAGGCAAAGAGCCAACGAACCTGGAAGAACAGGCCATTTCCCTGGTTGGCCGCGACATCTACGAAAAGCTCATCAAAGGCTATACAGAGAAACAGTGGGGACGCAAGTGTACGGAGTTGCCGCCGTTTATCATCAAACGTCTGCCCGTCCGCTTTGTCTATGACAACAACTACTTCAACGACTCCTACCAAGGAGTGCCTATCGGTGGTTATAACAAACTGATTAACGGACTGCTTGAGGGTATAGATACTATGGTAAACGTGGATTTCTTCGAAGAGCGGAAACGAAGCGATTCTCCTTTCTCCATTCTCAATTGTCAATTCGACAAGATTGTATTCACAGGTAAAATTGATGAGTTCTATGACTACCGATTTGGCAAACTGGAATACCGAACCGTCCGGTTTGAGCATGAAATAAAGGATACTCCTAACTATCAGGGTTTGGCACAAATCAACTACACCGATGCAGCCATCCCTTATACCCGCATCATCGAGCACAAGCACTTCGAGGCCTTTGCCGCTGATGTGGAAAAGAATCCGAAGACTGTCATCAGCCGGGAATACTCTGTGGAGTGGGAAGAAGGCATGGAACCCTACTACCCTATCAATGACGACAAAAACCAAGCTATCTTTAAGAAGTATCAGGAATTAGCCCAACAGGAGACAAACGTTCTCTTTGGTGGTCGTCTGGCTGAATACAAGTACTACGACATGGCACCTATTGTGGAGAAAGTTCTTCAAATAACTTCTTCCATTGTGCCATAATATGTTCCGCATCAAAAAGCTGGGCACGTTCGACAGATGCTTTTGAAAACTGCCTGCGCAATTCATCGCTTTCAATCAGGGAACAGAGCTTCTCTGCAAAGGTCTTGATGTCACCATCCTTGACGACATATCCGTTCCGTCCGTCTGCGACAACATCACTCGGACCGAACGGACAATCAAAGGTGACGCAAGGTAAGCCACTCTGCATGGCTTCCAACAGGACAAGAGCAAAGCCTTCGAAATGGGAAGACAAAGCAAAGATTGAACTATTGGAATACTCTTTACTGATATTCTCAGTAAAAGGGCGAATAATTACTTTCTGCTCCAAGCCATGACTCTGAATACAATGCAGCAAATCATTCTTCAAGGCTCCTGAACCAAAAATATCCAGTCGCCAATCGGGATGTCGGCTATTGACAATTCCCCATGATTCTATCAGACGATCAAAACCCTTTTGCCATTCCAGACGTCCTACAGCGATTACTCGTTTACTGTCACAAGCATTATGGATAATAGGCATCATCGTAAAGTTAGGGATGATTTCTATACGCTTTGCATTCACCCACTCCCTTGCATCACCTTTCGTCAAGGTAACCACCGCATCAGCATGACGTTCCACCTTCCGCAAATAGTATTTCCGATAAAGTCGCATAAAGGCCTTTGAAAATATAGAACGTGAAAAACCTTTATTCGACATCGTAAAAATACGGGCCTCATGCGATTCGATGACCTTTTTAGCACGGCATTTAATGCCGATGACAGCATCCGCATTAAAATAGCCTAATCCTACCAGGATATCCGGATCAATACGTTGCACTGCATCCGTCAGACCTCGCATCATCTGACGATAGATGGAAGACTTTACCCAAAGTCGAAAAGGATAATCGTAGCGATATTGTCCATAATAATGTATTTTCAGGTCTATCTGCTTGACCTTATCCGAAAGCACATAGACATTGGTATCTTCTGTAGGATTCTGATAACAGGTAATCACATAGACTTCATAGCCAAAACGGGTCGCCAGGAAATTCATTTTGTCCGTTAGGATTCTTTCCGCTCCACCCTTACTTGCCAAAGAGTCAATAACATAAGCTATCTTCATGGAAAAGAACGTTTGTTTACAAAGGAACTTGTCTAATAACCTCTGCCATTTGTTGTTTCCACGACAAATGTTCTACCGTCTTGCGAATCTCAGCAGGTGTCATCTGAAAACGTTTTACAAAATCAATAATCTGATAAATATCGATAGGTGACTCATCTGCTGGGGCTTTCACAACATATGGTTGAAGATCAAAATCACTATCCTGCTCACTATAGATAAAGGGTATGCCACGCGTAGCATACTCACGGTTCTTCAAAGTCTTGATGACCGTAATGCCGCTACGGTGACGACCCAATGAACCAATGGCAAACTGACACTGGTTGAATACATCGTCCAGTTCCTTTCCAAACAAAGTGCCATGGAATATCACTTTATCCTGCAACCGGTATTTCTCTATAAGCGGAGTGAAATAACGTTTCATCTGATTAGGATGAACGCCACCAACGATATGGAAACGTACATCTATATCACCCTTATAATGCCCAAGTCCTGCCACTACTCTATCAAACGCATGCCATGGGTGAACCTCAGCCACACCAATGAGGTGAAGGGATGATGGATGACGGATAACGGATGATGGATGATGTAAAGGGATGCTATCGAGGTCAACACCATTACTGATACGAATTGTACGCTGTCCGAAGATACGTTCGGCATCACTAAAGGTGACCAAGGCATCCATATATTGATATAATCTTTTGCGGAACAATTGGTCAATCTTCAACTCCATTCGCATTTGCCATTCAAAGTCCTTAAATTCATCATCATACGGATACGTCGGTATTTCCGTAACGGCATGAATGCCTGCCTTACGCAGTTTCTTAAAGAAATTGATGAGCCAAGGATTGGCATTCTGGAAGCAACGGGCATAGACAAATTCTATTCTTTCACGAACACAATAGTCATAGATACAACCATAATCTATGCGCTGTTTCAAGCCGGCCATGCGTCCGGAGCCATAGTCTTTTAACACTTCACCGTCAATATAACGGCAACGATGACCGTTCTCCGCAAAACCATAGTAGCATAAACGAACATCATGACCATTCTCACGCAGTCCTTTTACTTGATAGTGTATCTTCTTGGAAATTCCACTATGCTCCGAGAACCCATGATAGACTAAGAAAAGTATTCGCATGGCCAAATCTTTTAAAAATTGATGATTATTTCTTGTAGAACTTAGCGTACCATTCGGCAAAGCGGCGCAGACCGTCACGTAGCGATGTGGATGGTTTGAAACCGTAGTCACGTTCCAAAGCCGTCGTGTCGGCATAGGTTACAGGCACATCACCGGGCTGCATGGGCACCAGTTTCTTATGGGCCTCGAAGTCGTAGTCAGCAGGCAGCACACCGGCACGTACCAGTTCCTGCTGCAGGATATCAACAAACGTCAGCAGGTTCTCCGGCTGGTTGTTGCCAATGTTATAGACGGCGTATGGCGGCAAGGACAGTCCGTCGTCCCCCGTCTGTTTCTCTGGGGCACCCTGCATGATACGTACCACACCCTCCACGATGTCATCCACGAAGGTGAAGTCGCGTTTGCAGTTGCCGAAGTTGAATATCTGGATAGTGTCACCCTTCACCAGTTTGTTGGTAAAACCAAAGTAGGCCATGTCAGGACGTCCGGCAGGTCCATAGACGGTAAAGAAGCGCAAGCCCGTGGAAGGGATGTTATATAGCTTTGAATAGGCATGTGCCATCAATTCATTCGACTTCTTCGTGGCGGCATAGAGGCTGACGGGATTATCCACCTTATCGTCAGTGGAGTATGGTATCTTTTTGTTCGAGCCGTAAACCGACGACGAACTGGCATATACCAGATGTTCCACTCCTGCCCCACCCTCGTCATACGAATGGCGGCAAGCCTCCAGTATATTGTAGAACCCGATGAGGTTCGACTGGATATAAGCCTCAGGATTGGTGATGGAATAGCGGACACCGGCCTGCGCTGCCAGGTTGACGACAACAGCAGGACGATACTCACGGAAGATATCGTCAATCGTCTGTTTGTCGGCAATGTCACCCTTGACGAACACCCAGCGGTTGTCTTTCTGCCCGTCAAGAGTCTCTATCTCACGCAGACGAAACTCCTTGAGCGCCGGGTCGTAGTAGTCATTCATGTTGTCAATGCCCACGATGGTAGCACCCTTCACGTCAGTAAACAGGCGTTTGACCAGGTTGCTGCCTATGAATCCAGCAGCACCCGTCACGAAAATGCTTTTATGATCTAAGTTAATCCTTTCCATATTTCTCTACTGCTTCATAATAAGTATCAAGACTACCAATGTCAAAACGTCCGGCCGACATGGGCCAGGCATGCATCACGGTATGTTCCACCATGTAATGCGCCAGATTACCCGGTGCATCCTTGCCACAGCCGTTCTCTACTGCGTGGCGCACCTTCTCCAAATCGGCTTTCTGGTAGATGTAAAAAGGCGGGACAGCCCAATGCGACTTCGGCTCACGGGGTTTCTCCTCCATATTGAGCACCCGCATCTGTTCATCAACCACAATGACACCCGTCCGCTGGAGTTTCTCTATGCTGGGCTGCTCGTGGCACATGATGCACGACGTCTGTTTCTCGTTGGCAAAATCCACAAACTCCTGAAAAGAGAAGAACAACAGATTATCGGCAGCTACGACGAGCATGTCGTCATCCACCTGACAACGGTCCATGGCCAACAGCAGGTCACACACAGCACCGAGGCGCGTCTCATTGGTCTCTGTGCCGTCGTCAATGATGGTAATGGGTTTGGCATAATGCTGCTGACTCTTCCACTCCTCAAAGATGGGTGCAAACTTATGATTGGTCACAATGATATGCTCATCAATCTCTTTGATGCGGTCTATATCATCCAGCATTCGGCCAAGGATGGTGTTGTTACCTATCTTCAGCAATGGCTTCGGGAAGTTCCGAGTCAACTCACCCAGTCGCGTAGCATATCCAGCAGCAATCACGATATTCTTCATATCTCTAATCTTTACTCTTACACAAACCTTGCCCCGTCGTCAGGTTTGACGAAGTAGCACTTAAACGTCTTCTCGTATTCAGGGAACTGTTCCAGATAACGATTGGTCAGTTCCGACTCAATATGGTCCTTATAGGCTGGATCCACAAGGGCAACACAAGCCCCCTTAAAGCCTGCACCGGAGAAACGTCCACCCCAGACACCAGGCAGCGTCCGCATGATGTCATAGATAGCCACCAGTTCGGGACTGCCACATTCATAGTTATGGATGGAACTCTCGCAGGAGTCGAAGCTCAGCTTGCCAAACAGTTTCATATTACCCGTTTCCCAAGCCGTGACACCCTGACGCACACGGCGGTATTCACTGTAAAAGTGTTCAGCCCTTCGGGCAAAGCGCTGCGGCATGGCAATCTTCGTCTTGTCGAAACTGGCCTTGGGAATATCACGCAGGAACGTCTTGTCAAACGTCTTGAGCGGTTGGTCCATATAGGCCAACATGTTCCATGCTGCCGTCTTACACTCATAGACACGCAGGTTATAGTCACTATTCACCAGCGAACGCGTTAGACCCGAGAAGAAGATGCCGATTTCGAACTCAGGCATATCAGGATGACGACGAATGATTCGGTAGTCGTTGGTATCACAATCCAGGAACAGCAGACCATCCTTCTGACCAAGCGCAATACAGGCCTGATCCAACAAGCCATTGTTCAGTCCGATGTACTCACGCTCAGCCTCAGAAGCTATCTGAACCACCTCAAACGGCTGAAGCGTAATGCCGTTGGCCTTCGCGAACGCCATGACATAGGCAATGAGCACAGCAGCCGAAGAACTCAAGCCACCAACAGGCAGCGAGCCCTGTATCACGCCATCAATACCACGCGTCAACTGGAAACGCTTGCGCAAAGCATACTTGGCACCACGAACGTAGTCACCCCAATGATGCTCACGAACCTGCGAAGGAGTAGAGATATCGAAATCCACATCACCCTCAAACGTCCTCGATTCAAGATGTACACGTCCGTTGTCATTCACATTAAACCAGAAATCAACGCCTTTGTCAATGGCGAATCCCGTCACCAACCCGTGCTGATGATCAACATGGGCACCTATGGGACATACCCGATAAGGGGAGAAAATGTGATATTTATAGTTTGTCATGTTGCAAAAATACAAACAAAAAATGAAAAATGCAAATAATTCAAAATAAAATGCATTCTATGGCATTCTGTCGAGGAATCTTCCGTTCGAAAAAGTAAAAATTGTTTTGCTTTTTACTCACTTATTCGTATCTTTGCAGTCAAAGAACAAAGCAAATGCCAAAAGTAAGCATCATATTACCTGTTTATAACGTTGCCCCGTATCTGGACGAGGCCATGCAGACATTGCTTAGTCAGACATTCCAGGACTTTGAAATCATTGCTGTCAACGACGGCTCGACAGACAACAGCCTGGAGATTCTGGAGAAGTATGCAGCACAAGACAGTCGTATCTCCTGCTACACACAAGAGAACCAAGGTCAGTCGGCAGCTCGCAATCTGGCTCTCAAGCATGCACAGGGCGAATACATCTATTTTATGGATTCCGACGACACCATTGACAAGGATGCTATCAGGAAATGCTACGATTATATCAGTAGCACCAAGGCAGATTTCATCTTCTTCGATGCCGAGATTATGTATGAGGAGGGAGCCTTACCCGTTCCCTGGAACTACAAGCGGACACACCTGCTGGAAGAAAACAAGCAATATAGCGGTGACTTCCTGCTCAACATGATGCTGGACAATCGGAAACACAGCTGCGTAGTATGGGCTTTGTTCATCAGGAAGCAGTACCTGGACCGTATTCAGTTATCCTTCTATCCAGGAATCATCCACGAGGACGAGCTCTACACCACCATCCTGACATTAAGCAGTCACAACATCTACTGTCTTCAGCAATCGCTTGTCAATCATCGTGTTAGACGTTCCTCCACCATGGGCATCAAGTATTCCGAGAGGAACATCAATTGTTATCTGACCGTCATTGACGAACTGCTGAAATTCCAGGATACGCCCCTCATTCATAAGTTTGCACGTTACACGCTTAGCAAGGTTTTCTATACCGGTCATGTCTTACCCCTCCAGCAGAAAATCCGTGTATTCCTGCGTGCAGTAAAATCCGGCTACCTCCCTTACATAGGGTTCAAGTCCGCATGTGTCTTTTGGTTCAAATAACCGTTATGAAGGAGAAGTATTCCGAAGTCATCCGTTTTGGTATCGTCGGTGTCGTTGCCACGCTGATACAATATGCCGTCTATTATCTGCTGCTGCCCTACATGGATGAGCGCATCGCCCTGACCATTGGCTACATCGTCAGTTTCTGCTGCAACTACATCATGACTACCCGCTTCACCTTCCGTGTCAAGGCAAGTCCGAAGAATGCCGGCGGTTTTGCACTTAGCCACCTCGTCAACTGGAGTCTGCAGGTAGTCTTTCTGTCCTTCTTCATCTGGACCGGCATACCCAAGGAATGGGCACCCATACCCATGTATATGGTATGTGTACCCATCAATTTCCTGATGGTTCGTTACTTCTTCAAACATTAGTTTTTTTATTCGTTCAGTGCTCCGCAATTGGGGCATATTCCCTTAGTCAGCAAGGGACTACCACAGTTTCCGCAAACATAGGAATCGCGGAAGACGAAATGATAGCGCCACAAGGCCAATACCATATAGATGATAAACAGCGGATAGCCTACATACCAAAGGGTAGTAAGACTGAACACCACATAATCGACAGCACATACCGCAATCAATCCCGCCACATAAAGCAGGGCCTCACCCAACGGAAGACGACGATAAAGGTCGAACAACACCGCCACGCCCACAATCAGGATACACCAGACGGACGTGACAAACAGCCCCAGCACAGGAGGTAAGGTGAAGGGGTTTAGCGACGGGTGATAATAGAAGTGTCGCCACGTCTCGGGACCGAACATCTGGATAGAGGCGTATAATGTAGCCGAAGCTGCCACAAGCAGGCAAAGCAAGGTGGGATAGAACGAACCGATGTCGCGGAAATGCACGATATAAGCATTACGACGGTTTAGTCGGAAGAGTCCATAAACGGCTCCTACAACGACGATAAATGCCAGGAAAATCAGCAAGTGACTGTTAGAGAAGAAGTCAATAAACTGCGAGATAGGATCATCCGGAGACACGGCACGCAACATCTCACTCTCACGAACCCATCCAATGGTCAGTTGGTCACGCGCCACCTTCACCCATACGGAGTCTATACTATCCTGCGGCAGAATGTCGATGTCCGCAACCACCAGACGGTCATTCCTAACCACCTTGATGGAGTCACCGTTCTCATCATTCAGAAACAGCGAGTCAGCCCCTACTACAAAGTTGTAGCCCTGCGTGTAGTGATGGGTAGTAAAGAACGAGATGGAGTCAATCTGTTCCTCGGTTAAATCCCATGCATCAGGAGTCTGCTGACCGTGATTGTAGCAAGAAGTCAGGAAGAACAGAATGA
>Ga0310690_10005304_pt1 | contig 17596 bp, 23 predicted proteins | sample AusTroGonzalo_MG_2_FD_207661 | JGI IMG/M metagenome (GOLD analysis project Ga0310690, IMG submission 207661) | Bovine rumen microbial communities from tropical cattle in Woodstock, Queensland, Australia - Gonzalo_04 (v2) (version 2) | ecosystem: Host-associated > Mammals > Digestive system >...
CGCCCTTACAAGCGCAATCAGAGCCTCAAAAAACCACCCGGCCGGGAATGTGTAGGTCGGGTGGTATATATCCTATTGGTAATCTACTTCGGTAGTATCAAATCTTTGCCATTTGGTCCATGTAGTGTTAGCTACTGTGGTACTCCATTGGCCACTAGAAGAGCCTGTACGCCAATATACATTACCAGCAGTAAATAGGATTTGGCGGATGGTATCGTAATTCCTGCGTCCTTGCATGACCAGAAGAATCGCATTAGATCCACCGCCTTCTTCTGGCAAGTGTGAAATCGTGACATAGTTCGTGCCACCGTTAATCATATACTTACCAGGATAGATGTAGGTATCAGCATCTGCACTATCTGGAATTACATTTGGAGTCCAGCCAAGACCGTAATCATTCAAGACCGTCCAATTGCTCCAAGTTGTGCCGTCCCAGAGGAAGCGTTGGAGGATAAAGCGAGGCGAGCGGATAGTCTGTTTGATTTGGCCAGAGAATGGACCAATTTGTTCGTTAATTAAACGAATTGGGCCAATATCGGTATAACCGGTTGGCATATTAAGAAGGCTATTCGTAATGGCACTCGTTTTTGTGTAGTATGCGCCAACACTCTTAATCGAATCAATACTCGTACCAGCAGCAATCTCTAAGCCACCGCTAACAGTTTCAAGGTTGGATTTGAGGGTCATTGCACCGTTGGTCGTAACAACTTTGATATTGTTATTCTTGATGGTAAATTCAATCTCACCGGATTCATTGGAAGAGAAGACCTTACAGCCAATTGTGCGCAGATATGCACTAAATTGGTCAGTAACACCAAGAGCATTCATTAAATAGTTATCGGTTTCATCGTAAAGGTTCTCAATCACTTCGTAATCCGAATTCAACTTACGGAGCATGTCTGGATCACTATATTGATTCATTGCATGATGAGGAGCCGTAACGATATTCGCATAGTCAACATTGTCAACATTGTACTTCTGTGCAAGTTCTTCTGCATCAGAGAAGATTACAGTACGAATTTGGTCATTAATCAACGTCACGATCATTGAGAAGTTGTTATATAGACCAGATTCATAGTAATGCGAGTAATAGGTTGAACCGATGTTGTTAAACTTGAACTTGGTTTGAGAGTCAATCGTAAGCTCATCACCATCGTCTGGCTCTACATAGGTAATGTCAGCAGCAGTCAAAGCGGCTTTAATTGCAGTTTCAGCGGCCTGCATCACAGTAACATCTGTATAGTTTCCAAGCGTGGTCCAATTGATGCCCTTATGTGGCAAAATAACCGTCAAATCAGAGGTGTCAAAGTATTCATCTTCGAGGATTGCTTCAATACCTTCACCACTATCACCACCGATATGATCAGTATGGTAATGCGAAATGATAATGTAATCAATCTTCTCAATCGAATTTGCTTTGAGGTAAAGAATCAAATCATCAACAGCGCTTCCAAGGCCCAAGTCAATCAAAATGTTTTTACCGCCAGCGCGTACTAAACGACAAGAACCGGTATCACGACCACGATAGACGAAGTTAATTTTACATTCGTCAAGCACAGCCTTATCGAGTTGCTCAATTGCAACAGCATCAGGATTAAGAATACGGTCAGCAATCAAAGTTGCGCCGACTTCAACCTTCTGTACACCGTCACCGGTTTCACCTGGTTCTTTGGTACGTACTTTATAATAAGCACCATCACCAGCGGCAGCACTCGTATTACCGAGTACGCGTGCGATGCAGCCATTCGAGAGATTAGTCGAAGCGGCCATCTCTGCAATAGTGCTATAAGCAAATACAGGTGCGATTTCGAGGAATTGTGCGATTATACCAGCTAATTGACCACCCTCTGCCATCTCGTCAAGTTTGTTGTTAATTTCTTCTTGAACGTCGAGATTGTCAAAGTAATGATCAACGTACGCTTTTAAATCTTTGAGGCCCTCCTCTACGTTGTCGATATCGGTCGTATTCTTATCGATCGCAGGTACGACAACTTGTTCCAAATATGCGAGTAATTTGGTTAATTCCTCGTAATAGGTGAGCGTATTGTCATATACACTCGGAATGTTCGAAGCCAAGAAGGCTTTGAACGGAGGTAATGGGATTGGATTAGACATTTTAACTCCTTTCTAATAAATACCCATAAATAGAGATGCTAAATCCTTAATTATATCTCTATCTATCATTATAATATTTTCACGATACTGTTGCACCATCTTCTGAGCCGTAGCAGAAATGCCAGAATTGCCCTTTACATGCTTTGTAGAGGTTTGTGAGCCATTTGCACTACTAATATCCTCATTCGTGCTTTCTGCTTCATTTGCGCCCGTTGAGGAGGCATAGGAGCCATTTAGAATAGCACTCTTGCTGATTTGGCCTTGTGGTGTATCAGAATTGACATTTAGACCAGATGAAACGCCCTTGCTCTTGCCCTGCGAATTGCTAGACGAAGCGGAATCAATTTCTTCTGTATAATCCACGTTAACGAGTGGGTCGTATTTAATGGCAGCAGAGTAAATCAGAGGAAGTTTCTCTTCCATGATTTCCTGCATGGCAACTTTCGCTTTGAGCTTGAATAGGCCAACAGTTTCCAGGCCAATTTCGCGCATGTAGTAATGATCTACAATCTTCTGTGCAAGTCTTTCTTTCGACCAAGTTCCACGCTCCTCAATCACCGCAATTTCTTGCGGTGTGAGGTAGTCTTCGAGCTTGTAATCGGTAAAGAATGACTCTACTTCTTCCCGGGAAGTGTTTTCCACAATGTCCCGGAGTTCGACAGTATATCTACTCATCCTTTAACTCCATATCTTCTTCGGTGATTAAACCGTCACCGTTATAATCCGAAACAATCGACTCTTGTTCCTTGATTATATTATACAAGTCAGAGCGAACTTTGACTTCGACATTCGTACCAAATAAGCGGTTGAACTCTTCTGCGGCCTTCTGGCGAGGAACGAGGTAGGATTGGAGGTTCAAGTTAATCAACTCATTGTTAGAGTTGACCTCGTTAGAGATAAGACGTTCCTTCTTCTCAGATAGGTAGTTGATGCCGAGGAATTCGAGGGCCTCGTTGAAAATCTGCTTCTTGTAGTCGAGCAACTTATCTGCAATATATGGCGGATTTGTTGGAAGAACCTTGACCGCTTCCTTGAGGTTGCTCATAGTGTCTTTATCACCAAAGATGGCCGGTTTGTTAGCATCAATCTGGTTGAAGAGGTTTTCCATCGTGAGCCTCTGGTTCTCTTCGGTTGTGATAATAAACGGCATCTTATTGACCGATATGTTAATATCTGCGGTACGCTGTGCCAAATATAGACGATAAGCAAATAACTCAATCGTGTAGGCCGTTGCGGTGCGGTTGAGGTTGTTTAATACGTGTACCGCATAATCTTCTTCATTTGCACCCTCGGCAACGAATCCATCAAACACCTTCTTCGTCTGGTTGAACCCAACCGAGTAACAGTTGATTGAGGTTGGAAGTTCATAGATATTAATATCCCCAGCGGTACAGGCCTTGGTGTTAATTAGAACACCGGCATCGTTTTTAAGAAGAGCCGCTTGGCCTGTATAGTAAAGACAGAATTCGAGGAAGCGTGCATCCATGGATTCTGGCAACCCCTTCCACTCGAAGAGTGAGATTGCAATCTTCTTTAATCGTTCTAGGTAATCGATATACGTGTCGTCGTTGATATACATGAAGTCTTTGAACTTCGCGACGCGATTACCGACAAATCTTCTACGCATTTATTACTCCTATATAATATTATTATTTTGCGAATAATCGAGGTAAGTGCTGGCATTGTGCCAAATCGTTACACCGTTATTGAACATCGATTTAATTTGTTGTAGATCACCCTGAGGGATATTTGCAATAATGTTGCATCCGACAGTTTTGACGTAATTCCAATTCGCTCTACCTGTAATATTAGGTACCTTCATTCTGTTGGTCTTGTAACCAAACATTGAGAAGTAGGAATCGATGGCGATCGCGTATTCCTGTTTGATGCACATATTACGAACGGTATATTTACCGCCAGCAACAGAGTAGGATAGAGTTCCTGTTGCACCGTTACCTCTGGCCTGATCTGGAGTTGCTTTAGCGTTTCTGATGGCGTTTTGGGTATTAGCAACAGAGGAAGCAAAGTTTACAACGTTACCAAGCAAACTACCAGCATTGATATTCATTTTCTCTTCCCAAGGGAAGTAACCACGTTCTACTGCAGTATCTACGCCGTGTGCATGGGTTGCAGCATCAATTGCCTGGCCTGCACCGAACGCGAAGCCAACAGCAGAGAGTGCGCTTTGAATTTGAATATTCTTGCCATTCTGGGCGTTCCAATTCAAGTAGTAATTAGATTTCCATGAAACCTGTGGGAATTTACCACCAGGAACACCCTCAATCCATCCATCGTTTCCACCTGAACTATCGGAAGCCTTAGAGATATAAGAGTTAGTAGGTAGACAGGAAATGGCACCACCCTGTTCGAGGCTCCCTAGAATCTTAAACTTTGGCGTACCTTGACGGAAATCTTCGTAATGGAATTCTACATCTGCGCCGTTATTATTGGAAACAGTAATGAAGGAATACGGCCAGACCTTTAATTTATTATTCTTTGGCGTGTAACCGTTTAAAGTTGAAGGACCATTAAGAGTTATTTCTGTCTTGTACTGTTCAGCAACAGAATCCCAGAATTGCATCAACTTAGGAGTGTTAGAGTCAGCAGGTGCAAAAGTCTTAATGTTAGCGGCCGAGCCGGTGTTTGTCATCGCCGTCCAGGTTGTAATCTCACGGGGCAAAACGAACATTGAAACTAAGGCATCAGCCTGACCGTTAGTGTCATAGAGGCCAATCATAGTCCAAAGATTGCCAAGATAATATTTATCTAACGGTAAGGCAATAATGTGAAGACCCTGAGGCACAGAGTTAACGTAGGAATAGGCCGCGTTTGATGGCATAACAAATTGACCACCGTCGCGGAGTTTTAGGGTAGTTAACTGAATACAAACCATTAAATCTGGGTAATTACCCTGGCTCCAAACATCATTTATTGAGATCGTAGTTGGATCAGCATAGACTAGATCCGTAAGGGAATTACAGACATAAGGCCCTGTGTCTAATCCTTCCGGAATGGTGTTTAGACCTACTGTATCGTCATTCGTGTGTTCGCGTTCGACATAGGATGCTTTAAAGGTTAAATCGAACTGCCAGGTTTGCCAAACATCTGTTGAAATCTTGATAGAAGTCATTCCATCAGCGATATACTCCATGTTGTCAATAAAAGCATAGAACCACTTATTTCCGTGATTCTTGTTTCGGTACATGCAATAATTATATTCAATGATTGATTCCATTGAACCAGGCCAGCGGATAGTTCCATCCTTTCGCTGGAACGTAGCATTAGTCAGGCTCAATTTCGGAAGACCATTGAAATAGTTGTGTTGAGCCGTTGAGCTTGCAAAACTCAATTGGTTCAAGTTGTCTAATTCAATCGGGCATTTAATTAAATAAATTTCCGAATTTGGTGCTATAACTGCCATAATTTCATTATATCATAAGAAAAAAGCCGCTTTTTGCGGCCTTTTTCTTGAAATTCCGGATTTCCCTTCCGGTACGGGTCCGATTAGTAAGAGTAATCGGATGGCTCCTCGGTAGCGAACACAACAGCGTTTGCAAAGAGGGAGTAGTTGTACATCTTGACAACGTTGAGGTAGTACTGCCAGGTACGGTTGTTGGCATTGTAGAAGGTGTCCATTTCGACATCCTGGCTCTTAATCTTGAACCAGCTCTTATCTGCCATCATACCAAGGATAGCACCACCGTCGAAGACCTTTTCGCCTTCGTCGTTGTAGATATCGAAGTCCTTCACGCCAATGATGCGGCCGTAAAGCTTAGCCGAATCAATGTGGAATGCACTTGCCATGACCTCAATGTCGAGTTCAGCGAGAACATCGTTGCGGATGATGAAGACGACATCTTCTGGGTCAGTCCAGGTAATGATTGGTTTGCTATCATCGGTGTTGACCTTTGCCCAAGCGTTGTAATCGCTGGTTGGGGTCTGGAAGTTCATGAAGTACTCACGAGCAGCCTTGACGAATGCCTTAGCCTTAGTAGCATCGGTTGGAGCCTCAACAATCTTGTTGATGGTATGACCGTTGCGGTAAGCATTGGAAACGAGAGCTTTCGTCCAATTGTACTGATCAATGGAAGCACCAGCATAGAGGCTCGTAGTAATGCCGCTGATGAACTCTTCGAGTGCGCTCCAAGAAACGAAAGCGTTCTTGATTTTAGCGCGGGTAACAGTAACAGGATATTGAACATCCATGTTGACCGTCTGGTATTCAACCTTGACATCGGATTCGTACTTCTGCAAGAGGCCTGCGAAGTCGTCGACATCAAACTGACGACCACGCGCGCGGTTCACGAAGATATTCTGACCAGCGTAACCGAGTGGTACCTGCTCACCTTCGAGCTGTGCAAGAGGGTTATTAAATAGTTTGCTAGAAATTTGCGTATAAGCGATACGCTTGACCAACTTCGAAATGAATTCGTTGCGAACATCTTCCATTTCAAGAATTGGCTGGCCGAACTCACCAATAGAAGTCAAATCGGTGATGATCGGTACGTACTGATGGTAAACGCTGCCTTCTTTGACAGACATCTCACGCATCTTGTTGAGAGCGGTTTGTAGACCGGTAGATGGACCCATCTTTATTCTCCTATATTAATGTTTAAAATTACCATTAGCATCGAAAGCATCTTTAAGGCGAATATCCTTAGTAGGAGAATCGTCTACCTCGTCCGCTTCTTTGCTAGTATGGCCAACAGGGATTTGTTTGAAAAGTTGTGCATTTGCAGCAACTAACTTTTCATTCTTCGATTTAAGATCGGCAATTGTATCGTCACGTTCCTTGATGCTTTGTTCCATCACTTCACGACCGGTCATGATCGTGCCGATGTCATCAAGAATCATGGCGAAGGATTCCTCACCAATCTTATCTTTCATATTGTCATTGATTTTACTTAATTCTTCTTCCGTCATATCTATATTATACCACTTTTGTCAAATGTTATTTCCATCCCCAATGTTCCCATGCAATCGGCCACGGAAAGTCCTCTTCGGGCCATTCCGTTGTAGGTGTTGGAGTGGGTTGATTCTGCCATCGATCGTAGCGAAACGCTCCGAGGAAGGCAGTTCCGAGATAAGCATTCATAATATTAAAGGGCTTGCCGGTTTGAGGATTCGAACCGGAGCCAAAGTTTTGGGATAGTAAGGAAATATACTCTGTACCATTATAATCTTCATTTGCATAGCCAATATGACCGGTGTTTCCGTACCAGCCGGAATAGGTATTAAAGACTATAATATCACCCTTCTTAATATCCGTTTTAGAAATAACCTGCGAGAAATGACCAGAGGCGTTGATTGCTCTGGCGTTGGAATTTAGCCAACACCCTTTTGCTGTACCGTTGCCGGTAATAAGGTGTTGGCCAATGTCGTTCTGGGTATAGAGCAATTCCACGCCATCCCAACATTGATAACCGTATAAATTATCCATGTTATATCCATGGCCATTTACAGCATCTCTAAACTCGTCATAAGTAGCGTGTGGAACGTTATATTTTGCCATTAGTATACAAACCCATATTTCTTTAATGCATCATAGGTCTTCGGTCCGACATAGCCGTCAGCAATAAGCTTCGGTTTAACGTCTGCCCGTTTCTGAAATTCTTTGATTGCCTTTTCAAGATATGGCCCAAATTCTGGCCCGAGGGCTTTGGCCGAGGTATAGGAAGGGAAGGTTTGGCGCATAAATAGTGCTAGATCAGCAATGCGCTGGTCTTTATCCCCTCTACCCCAATAGCCCTTTGCTGGTAGGAAAGTCTTTTGAGCAGTTTTGCGAACTAGTCTGAAACCGTTGCAGATTTCTCCCCATCCGAGTACAATTCCAGGGTTCTTCGTTGCCTTGCCGTCGTTGTAGAAGGTAGTTTTATCATAAGCCTCGCAATGACCATATTTGCTCGTTGTTTTGATATATACAATCACAGCGCAATTCGTTGGAATATCGCTCATGCCCTTGTGAAAGGTTCCCTTAGATATATTAATATTCATGTCATCTTTTGCAGATTGCGAGGGATTTGCGCTCGGATATGCACCGAATCCCTTTGCAACGTTCTGCAAACAATAACCTTTTAGTGTACCCATCTTCTTCGGGTTGAATGGTTGTACTTGTTCCCAGGCCATATTCCTCCTTATCCTATGTATTGAATAGATATACTAGTAGTACGCTTGTCGGCACTACCAGAGTTTAAGTTAACTGATTCTGAACCGTTCTTAATAACATCAATAATATCCCCTTGTGTGCATGGGTAGATATTACTGATCGCCGTTAGACCCCAATAGCTTGTACCGGAAATGATAGATTCACCAATGGTGTTACCGTTGCGGCGGAGCCTCCACCAAGAGCGAGAGCCGCCGTTTTGGACCCACAACTGAATAGTAATCATATAATTACCGGTTTTAGGGATTGTTACTCTTCCGTTCGTCATCGAGAAGCTTCCAACGTTGACCTGTGTTGTGTTGAAAGGAATAGGGGTATCAGCAGGGAACGACGAATAAGTCGTATTATAATACGCGTTAAATTTTGGAACTGCTGTCAAATCCTCGATTGACCCATCTTGACCTTTTGGAATTGTAAAATCAAGAATGGCGGCACTCGATGTACCTGAGTTTGTAACAGATGCACTTGTTCCAGCCGCTCCTGTCGTAGTAGAGCCAACTGTGATAGTTGCAGCTTGGCCATCATTTCCATCGGCCCCGGCGGCACCGGTATCACCTTTTGGAATAGTAAAATTAAACACAGCGGCAGAGCTAGTTCCTGAGTTAGTAACAGAAGCATTCGTGCCAGCAGCGCCTGTTGTGGTAGTTCCAACAGCAATAGTTGCAGCCTGGCCATCATTGCCGTCCTGGCCGGCGGCACCGGTATCGCCCCGAGGAATAGTGAAATTAAATACAGCAGCACTCGATGTACCGGAGTTTGTAACGCTTGCATTTGTACCAGGGTTTCCTGTGGTTGTAGTCCCAACAGCAATCGTTGCGGCAGGACCTTGTGGACCTTGCGAACCGTTAACAACATCAGCGGTTGTCGTGCCATTGGAATCAGTAATTGATATGGCGGCGCCATATTCTGTCTGCGTGACGGTTGCAATCGGGGAGAAGCCATCGCTTCCATCAACCCCATCAACGCCATCGGCGCCCGCAGGGCCGGTTTCGCCAACGGCTCCCCTAGGAATAGAAAAATCTAAGATTGCATTAAGGTTTGTGCCGACATTGGTGACAATGGCATCGGTTCCCGGAGCGGTGGTTGTAGTCGAGCCAACTGTAACCGTTGCGCTCTGACCATCAACGCCATCTCTGCCATCTCTTCCCGCGGGGCCTTGGGGACCAGGAGGGCCAACGATGGACTCTGATTCAGATAATAGGTCTTGATCGCCGCCAACGAATACACCACTATCTTCGCCGAGCAAGATATTATCTGTGCTAATAAATAATTCGTCGTCCATATTAGTCCTCGAATACGGTTTCTTTTATCATCAACTTACCAGAAAGAGGGGTTCTAACAACATTACCGGTTTTCATTCTGAGGTCGTAGACATAGTTCTTTATTTCAAGCTTAGCCATGTCTTCGCTTGGAATATTGATTAAATACTTTGTTGTGCTTTGCTGTGTGATGCCATTACCGAGATATTTAATAATAGTATAAGAATCGTCAGAATATTTTTGCTTTACACCGAATTCCATCGCCGTGACAGGAGTGGAAGACGTAAAGGTGATGGTGAACGCTAACTGATCACCTCTTTTTACGAGAAAGTTTTTTATCATTTGATTTCCCTTTCGATTCGTTTTTCAACGACTTTAATGCTTTTTTGATTACATCTGGAATCGGAAGTCCTGCCTCGCCGAGATTTTCAATTACCGAGAGGCCTTCGTTCGCAACAAAATAATATATAACCAGCGTCCGAACCATTCCTGTTTCGCCGGTGATTTTGTCGATAAGAGTTGCGAGAGCAACAATCAACAGAACTCCGACCTTTTTGAGAAGCCCTTTCACGCCAATCTTGGAGGATAGTTCCTTATTAATAAAAGCTTTGATTATACCGGAAATATAATCTATTGCGATGGCGATTATAAGACATTGCAAAGCAACATCCCAATCACCGAAGACGAATGATAGGAATGTTCCGAGTCCAGCAGTTGCGGCACAGATAAATTCCTTCATGCCTACATTATAGCATATTACTCTAATGTAAGGCGGCCAGCATTTAGCTCTTCGATTAAGATATCACAAGCAGTACAAGCGGAATCGATTGAACGTGTCTTCTCAAAATCTTTTAATAATTTAATGATTGTCTTTTTCTTTATTTCGTTCATATTCATCTAACTTCTCCTGTAATATCTTTGCTGCCTCTTTGTTGTCTAGCATCGGGAAGTCTTCTGGATCGAGTTCGGAATGACACTTTAACACCTCGCAGCCGAGAGCCTTTGCTTCAACAGCACAGCGAGAAACAGCATAAACCTTCTTGTATGGTGCCATGAAGCGAAGTAAATCGTCACGCTCCATGTCCCAAGGTGCAAAATCTACATCGTTTGGCACGTACTTTTCGATATCCGCTCTACGCCAACCCCAGCGATTACCGACGTGACAAACCTCTTTCGTCTTTTTCGTTCTGAACTTCTTCACGTAGTCCAAATCTACTGAAACCGGAAGATTGATGCATGGCAGGCCCAGAGATTTAACATAGCGCTCCGTGCTTGGTTGATTAACCACAAATATCTGGTCAACATAGTTTTTACCTAGCCATCCGCCATAGATGCGCTCGTGGTCTGCGTTGTTATGTAAAAACACGATGGCGTGGTCAAAAGAACCGGTGGAACGCTTTCCGAGAAGGTCCCAGGGCCTATTAGTTTTGACTAACGGAATAATATTCTCTTCAATTTCCTTTGCGTAGAAATAGGCACCATTAAATTTACCGTGAATGAGCCTATTTCTAGCCTCTGAAAATTCTTTTGTGTCCGCCCCTATTATTTTCATTTTCAACCTCGTTAATAAAACTTTGTAGAATCATGGCGGCATCCTTATTATCTAAGATTTGCCAAACTTCCGGGTCTGGAAATCTTGGATCATAAGGAAGTACCTCACAGCCAAGAATCTTCGCTTCAATTGCAGTTCGACCTACTGCATAGACTTGTTTGTATTTACCCATCTCTTTGAGTAATTCGTCGTGTTCCATTCCTCCGAGTTTTGGAACGCCCTTTGGGACTAGATTAGAGTATATCTTGCATCGTCTGCCAGCATAGCAAACTTCTTTTGTCTTACGCTTTGGCTTAAACTGTTTGACATATTCTACATCAACCGAGAGCGGAAGATATAAAGAATGGCCCAAAGTCCTCACACGTCTGGCGGTCTCTGGTGTGCCGGAAACCACAATCACGTCTTTGTAATTTTTAATGAAGTTATATTTGTAAGGGTAAAGATTGTTATGGATGAAATAGATTGAATGGTCTAAACACTTCTTTCCGACCATGATTGTAATCCAATGGCGGTCGGTTTTGACCAGAGGAATGATATTTTCGCAGATATCTTTGGAGTAATAATATGCTCCGTTATGGAACGATGGCCCGAGATGGCTTCGTTCCTCGATTGATTCTGGGTCTTCGTGTGAGATTATCATTTCCTTGCCCTCCTTCTATTTTGACGTTCCTTCTTGCGCTTGGCCGTCTTCTTCTTTAATCTTGCACGTCGCAGTTCTGCACGATGCAGCATCTTCTTGTAAGTCCTCTCTACTGCTTCGTCAATGAAATCTTTGCTAATCGTTTCCATCCAACTTCCTCCTTAGTTGCCGCACTTTCTCTAATTTAATTCTAATTGATTGTGATATATCATCTATACCTTCTGTAACCATTTTCTCATAACTATTTTCTAATGTTAAATAATAGTGTTTGAGGGAATTCTTAATGGTGTCAAAATCGTCAAGCGTGAGGTCTTCTTCTTTAACCGCCAGCTTGTGATCTTTAACTTGAATGGTGTAGTGAGTTATCATAAATCTCGATTTCCCGAATCAACGAATCTATTCGCACGTCGACTCGCTGTGGTTTGTCGTTGTATTTAACAGGAATTTCCATCCTCGAATGCCTCCAATTTAGTCGCCACCTTATAGGCAACATCCCTAATATTGTTTCTTAATATTCTCTTATCTTCCTCTGTGATTTCGTCCATCTTTGATATAGCGGACATCGTATCGTTGAGGCAATGATAGATAATTGTGAGTTCCTTTTGGGTAAAACTTTCGTTATTTTTCATTCATTACTTCCTTCATTAAGTTGGATGCATAGTCTTGTAATAACTCTGCACATTTAAGTAATAATACATGTTCTGTGTTCCTTTTTGTTTTTAATGCTCTATCCTCAAATTCTGTTATCAGATTGAGTAAGATTTTTAGTTGTTCTTCTTTTTCGTTTCTAATGTTTCGCATGCTTTGCAGGTCCTCGTTTGGATTTTGACCCACCGATTCGACCGAGTTCGGCAGCGCGTTCAGGGTTGTTGTAAAAACCTCCGGTATGGCCATTTTTGCCACCTTTGCGGCCAATGTTAGCGTAGAACTCTTTACCATGCTTCTGCATATTGGTAAGAGCCGCCTTTTTACCACCTTCCTTCGTTCCGCTCATTTTGTCCTTTCGTTTAAGTTTATATTATCAGTATAACGGTAATGATTAGCAAAGTCAATAAAAATTATGTTGTAATATTTACAACAAAATGACTCCTCTTGACGAAACAGAGAGGAGTCCAAAAGCATCTATCTATTATAGCACAAGAAGGCCGCCTGCGGAATGGAAACTGCGGCGGCCATCTTAAACGAAAGTTATGTAGATCAATGAGGAACTACACGCTTATATTATAACATATCAGTTGATTGAGAAGTCGGTTGGAACCAGCACGACACCTCCTGGAACGTGCTTATAAGTGAGCTTACGACCTTTTTCGCCGACCTCTTCATCGGTGAAGTCTGCTGTGTTGAATCCTAATTTGAAATTATCAAAATTAACAAGGTGCGATAACTTCTTTGGCAGGCCTGCAACCACAACATTCATTTTGCCGTTGGGTTGTAATTCGCAGTAGGTCTTCTGGCGTAGGTATTTTGAACGCCAGTAGCGACTTTCGACCTTCCAGGCACCCAATTTGTAATCATCGATTTCGATAATATCTTTTAGAGGAACGAAATCATTATAATTTAATCTGCTCACGTGAATTGAATCTGTATCCGAATACACATAGGCATCATATCCCTTATTCTTTAATGACCAATCCCTGATTGCCTGAGATGTTCTTATTGTCTTACACCTAGCGTACGAGGTTGTAAAAGAGGCAACTGGAACATAAATTGGCTTACGTTCCTCAATATCCAGATATAACTCGTGAATTGCTCCGTCATCTGCAATATATGGTCGCTTCTTTGCTCCGAGAGGGTTCGTACCAAATTTTCCGTAAGTCGAGTTCATAATGATTTTTGAAATTTGGTATTGTGCTGCATTTTTCTCTTTCTTTGCTTTAATTTTCTGCTCCGTCCAATAACCGATAAAATCTGCAAACAAACCCTCAACCGATTGAAATTTCCATCCTCCTTGCCATTGCTCATCATATACGTCGTATTGCTCATAAAATAATTCGAGGTCGGGATTAGTTAGCATCAAATTTACCAATTTACCGTCGCTTGATTCAAGATACTCATTTGGCCGAAAAGCAAAATGCGATTTGATTTGAATTGACGGTATCTTTCCGGGTTTGATTTGAAATCTGCAAGATAAGGATTGTACATATAGAGGATATTGTGGATCATATTCGTATTTATTTTCAAACGGCACAGGTAATCTAACCGGAAGGGGTTTTGTGGCTAGAATCGAGGGATACAGGCTGTTAACATCGAGTACCCAGCCGCTGCCACCTTCTTTTTCCTTGTAGAGTGGATTCAAATAAGTGAAGCCGCCTTTATACGATTGACGAATATCACGATCAATATCCAATTCAAGAACCGGAAATAGATTGCGAAAATCCGGACACATTGATTTGAAGTGCGCAAGAGCATCACTTCCGATAGTCATTTTTGTGTGACCCTGCTTAAATAACACGTCGAGCGCCCTCGCAACGATTTCAACGTCATTTCTGATATAATCAATTTCATGCTGTGTTAGTTTATGACCTGGTTCACGATAAGTCGTGTAATCAAGTTCGAGTTTGCGAATAGGCAAATCAAAACCTTCTGCAATCTTCTCGGCAGGCATATTTAATATCTTTAATGAATCATAAATTGTAACTTTATTTCGATGTTTACCTTTTACTTTGAAGAATATCTCAATCGAATACCACGCTCCCATGTTTGTTATAAGGGTAGAATAGGTATTATCCTCAGCTTCTTTTACTTCTGGTATCCACGAATATCCATGTGTTTCCAAATAATAGGTAATGAATGCTCCATCGAATTTTAGGTTATGAAAGTAGAGTGCAACATTGTCTTTTTGCTCCTTGCACCATTCAATCAAATCATCTATTTTATTACCGTAGATGAAATTGTCTGGGTTTCCTATTTCACAAAGCGCATAAGCCCACACCCTACAATCATTCAAATCTGTTGTAGTTTCAAAATCACACGTGAAACGTCGCATTTGACTCTTTCGTTATTTAATATTTTTATATCGTTCGATTACCAAATCCATCTTATTGTATAAGTCCTGAAAGGCTTGCAAAGCATCGTCGTCTGGAATAGATCCGTTGCCTTTTACTTCTGCACCATAATATCCAAAGATATAACTAATGTTTGGATCTTCTCGATACATACGATAAAATTGTTGTGGTGTTAATTTATTCATTTTAGCAACCATCTCACGAATTTTATCTTCTGGAAAACCCAAGCGATTAGCATCATCGAATAATGCTTTTACGAAGTTATCATAGAAATTTTCAGCCTTAACATCATGAGTCATGACCTCTGCTCCAACACGACCTGCTATAATATTTCGCCAATTTTCAGATAACTCTACTTTGCGTGCTTCAAGCATTTTAATATATTCATTATGCGCAAGAGGGGATTCCGCATCAAACCCCACCATTGAGCTTAATTCTCGTTCAATTGCTTTACGCTGTCGGCCTAATTGTAGACGAAATTTTGCGATTTCATATTTAGTAAATACCTTACCTTTGACTTTTTCAGTTTTTAATGCTTTCGCAGCGGTGAATACGCTCATTTCTTTGAGCTGCTTATTCATTTCACGCTTGGTATAATACTGACTCGTTAGATCACGATAAGATATACGTTTCGGAACATTTTCGAACACTCCCATCCGAATGAGCTTGGAGCGTTCCTTCTGGTACCGGCGCACCTCACGCTTAATTTTAGCGACATAATCTGCTTTGAACCTTGCCGGCATTTTTACCTCACTTTGTTAAATTTTAATGATTTTATTTTAGCACATTGTCTTTGATTTTGGGCCGGCCTAAACCGACCCAAATTTCAATTACTCTGCGATTTTTGCCATGTTGGTCTTGGCACCACCTTCAAGAATGAAGATGCTCTGAGCGCGAGCAGAGATGCCCTCGCCAAATGTGTTGTTCCAGGCATAAGTGCGAACAAGAATGTTAACCACAGCGCCGAAGCGAAGGTCTTTGGCGTCGAGGCCATCCTTGCCTTCAATATCGGTATATTCGCTCAATTTGATTGTAAACTGCTTGGTGGTCTTACCATCCTTATTCGTGTAGTCCTTGAACTTTGGTTTACCTGAACCAATCTTCTCGGCCTTGTAGAAGTCGATGATTAGATCTTGGAGTTCCTTGTCGGTTACATCAATGACGATGTTCTTGCCGAAGCCCTTGTCTTCGAGTTCTGCGAAGACGATTTTAGCGTTTTTAATAATTAATTCTGCGGATTGTTTTTCCATTGTAATATTCCTTATTTTGTTAATTTACATTTGACCTTAGTTAAACCTGTCAGCTCAAAACCTTTAATTTACCTCACTTTCGTTTAAGTTTGTAATTCCACTATATATTAATTAAATTGCTTATGTCAATGACATTTTTGTTGTAATATTTACAACATGTTATAATATAGGTGTGCTGGCCGCTTTGGATTAATGCAAATTGACCGAAGTGGTTGGAAAGAATCCGCTCGAAGAGAGTAGCGACCCCGGTTGTCTGGTGATTCCAGCAATTCGCCATCCTCGGTAGGCCGGCACAATATAGGAGAGTTATGTCAAAGAAGTTCTACTACGATTACGATAAAGTGCTTGGCTATGGTGCTACTTTCAATTTCCTCGTCACGAGTCGAGGTCTTGGTAAAACGTATGGCGGCATTGTTATGGCCGTCAAAGACTTTTTGAAAAACGGCAATGAATTTATTTATCTACGTCGTTATAAAACTGAAATTAGTTCTGCAAGTAAGAAATTATTTGATGCAATCAATTTAAATAAAGTATTCCCTGGATATACTCTATTGTGCGAAGGGAATAAATTTTTTATTCAAAAGCAGAATGAGGATGATTCAGACGAAAAGCCGGAAAAGCAATTGATGGGCTATGCTGTGGCATTAAGCACGGCCAACATTTTGAAATCCACAAACTTCGCGAAAGTACGCACAATTATTTATGATGAGTTTTTATTAGGTCCTGGTGTGTTTCATTATTTGCCAAACGAAGTCGAAGCGTTCTTGGATTTCTATGAAACAGTTGCACGTATGCGCGATGTACGTGTGTTTTTCTTAGGCAACGCGATTACGCAGAGTAACCCATATTTTACATATTTCAGACTCACGCTGCCATTTAACTCCAACTTCAAAACATTCAAGAATGGTTTGATTGTAGTTAACTATGCAACGAATGAAGATTATACGGATGCAAAGAAAAGCACGAAATTTGGCCAACTTATTGCTGGCACGCATTACTCGGATTATGCCATCGATAATGATTGGTTGAATGACGATGATGCCTTCATTGAGAAGAAGGTTGGATACTGTAAAAATATTAGTGTAGTTCGGTTCAACGGTAAATTGTATGGCATGTGGCGCAGTACAGAGAATAAGCGATACTACATTTCGGAAGATTATGATCCATGCAATATTTGCATTATGAGTTTGGACCGGGATGATCATGACGAAGAATCGATTCTTGCTTCTGCACGCAGCAATCCATTTTTCAAATTCATTATTGAAAATTACCGTGTTGGTAATGTCAGGTTCGAAACGATTAATATTAAGAACGAGTTCTTGACATTGATTAACAAGGCGTTATAATGAAATTGTATATTAATATTGCCCACCCATTAATATACACCTCTTTCATATGCCTCCTAGCATTATGAAAATACTTGGATGCCATTAGGCCTCCCTTAACTGTATATACCACCCGACCTACACATTCCCGGCCGGGTGGTTTTTTGAGGCTCTGATTGCGCTTGTAAGGGCGGTGTAAGGGTTGAGGTGATATGTAGGCTGGTATAGCGTTAGGTCTTAATGTCGCACAATGTGGGAAATGTGGGTGGTCGCTTGGAGGGGATACA
>Ga0310690_10005311_pt1 | contig 17580 bp, 14 predicted proteins | sample AusTroGonzalo_MG_2_FD_207661 | JGI IMG/M metagenome (GOLD analysis project Ga0310690, IMG submission 207661) | Bovine rumen microbial communities from tropical cattle in Woodstock, Queensland, Australia - Gonzalo_04 (v2) (version 2) | ecosystem: Host-associated > Mammals > Digestive system >...
TGCGCTTCGTGGGGCGCGAATATACGACGTCGTTCTCCAATTCGCTCGCGCAGATGTCGCCTAGTCGTCGGTCGGTCCTTTACGCCGTGGTCGACGCCTTGGACAAGATATCCCTCACTGCCGGGCAGCGCGCCAGTCGCACTGAAATCAGCCAGAGCGCACTGCTCGCGGCTCGCGTGATCAAGAATTTCGACGCCGTGGTGGCGCTGCAGTCCGCGGGCAAGCTCGACCGCGCCAACCTCGTGCCGCTCCTCTACCCCGATTTCGGCCTCGCCCCCACCGCCAGCAACTTCGACATCAACGAAGCGTATGACGAAAAGATGGTGGAGAATCCCAAAATCATCGTGCAGGTGCATGCGACCGCCGTGCATACCGGCGCCTCGATAGACGACGCCGTGGACGCGGTCGTCAACGGCAAGCAGCTCGACAACCTGCCGGAGATTCTGCACTTCTCCGGAAACCTCCAGGAGCTGGACGGCACCGCGACGGGCGGGCGCAATACAATGCTCGGCGACATCCATCGCCCCGCGATGCCGAAGCTGCTCGAGAGCAACGAGCCCGCCATCGCGGACGAGGACTCAAAGTTCGTGTTCAACTTCCCCGACGGCATGACGCTTGCGGCGGAGGTCGGCGCCGCGGGCTCGCAGAAGGTGAAGGACGCGAACAACGCCATCGCCGACAAGCTCGAGGAACTTTGCGGCAGGGTTCACCCGAAGCAGCTCTCTAACGTCTATTATGCACTTTCCCAGAGCTCGATAGGCGGCAACACCAAGGGCGGCCTCGAGAAATACGGAATCAAATCCGACGAGCACATTCCCGTCACCTTCACCCTCTCGCGCAACAACGAGACCGGCGCCGTCACGATCAGGTATTCCGAGCCGAAGGGCCTGCCAGTCAAGTTCAGCTGGACGACGACCATCGACGTGGACGGCAACTCCGTCACCACCCCGATACGCTTCGACCATGGCTAATACAAGGCCGAAGCGATAGCACGCGACTTGCTCCCTGCCGACGAAGTTTAAGCCGTGCCGCCCGTTATCTGGCCGTCCCAGGCAAGACTTCTATTGCGGCAAGATACACATCTGACGGAGTGCCTGAACCGAATGAAGGCATTTTGAATGTCTTTATGTGGCGAAGACGGTATTCCTTTGCATGTTCTCGGTAGTGCTTGAGGTTATAGGAGTGCTGCGAATCGGCGAGTGCGTACAGTTTCGCATCTGGCTCTGACTTCAAAATTGATTCGACAACGGGAATCGGATCGCTGTTCGCGGCAAATGTGGTGGCGGTGCGTATCGGCAGGGACATGAGCATTTGATTAGACCTCTCGCCAATGACTATGGCGTTCTTGGGCAGAAGCGCCGCAAGTTCCCTTGCAACGGTTTCATGATGATGCGTTCCCGGCCGGACTAGCTCACGGAAAGAAGCCCTCCAGCCTGGCGTGGCAACGTAGCAGGAGAGCATGCACATCGGCACGGCAAGTGAAAACGTCTTCCGCCATGGAAGCCTTTCGCGAAAACCGAACGCCGAAACCAAAAACACCGCCGATACGAACATCGAGATGGTCATCGGCGCAAAATAATCTCCTACATGCATCTTGACGTATGGCGCCAGTTGCACGGCCGGAAACGCCGCGAACACGACCGATGCGGCAACGAAAGACGCGGATGTCTAAACGGCAAGCCTCAATACACTCGCCTTGAACCCCTGCATAGCCGCGATGGCGACGACGACGACTGCAGAAAACGGCAGGATAAGCTGCCAAGTCAGGCCCCATACGTTTTTGGACGGCATGTTGTATATTTTGGAATAGAAGCCCTGACTGACGGCCGGTGCAACGGAATAGGATGCAATATAGAGCGCGCCGACCGCGCAAAGTGCGGCAACAAAGAAAACAGGCACGGCAGCCTTCTTGCACGTGATAGGCCTTTCGCCTGTCGCGCCTTGCTCCATTTCCGACGATATGGCGGCCAGTACAAGCGGCAGCATCATGACTACGGGCAGAAAGTAGTGGGTATAGATCGTGTTCATGACTGACACGGCGGCGACATACGCCGGGATAGCGAGGAAAAGCAGAAAATGGCCGTTCCATCGCTTAGCGAGGATGTTTTTCGCGGCGGCCGCAAACGGGACTGAGAAAATCAATGGAGCCGCCACGCCGAGAAGCTGGATTGAAGGGTCCCTTGGGAATGCGGAAATCCCCTTGAAGTGCGAGGCAAAGTCGAATATCGGCGGTAGCGGGTAGTGCGTTGTCGTCTTCTTGACGACTTCCCAGATCGATACGCCGGCCCGCGACACATCTGGCAGGACTGACAGCGCTACCATAAGCTTGCATGCAAAAGCAGACGCAACGGCGACACCTGCAAACAACGCAATGTCCCTGAAGCAGGTGCGCAAATCCCTGTCGTAGGAAACGCCCGCCGCAACGATCGGGAGCAAAGCCCACACAGAGGGCTTTACGAGGATTATGGCTCCTGAAAGGATTCCCGCCAAGACTATTCGCCACCGCGTCAGTCCCGACGCGCAGACATACGCCAAGACAAGGATTGCGCCTATCAAGGCGTCGTTGCTCGCCGTACGTTCGTATGCAACTACCATGGGGATGAGAGACGTCGATGTTCAGGCGGCGAAAGCCGCGGCCGGTCCTGCTCTTTTAGACAGGTGGCAGAACATGGACAGCCATGCCAAGAAGTAGATGCCAAGGAACGGAATCCTCCACGTCCACGTGGACAGGCCTCCGAAAAGATGTGCGGCATAGCTCAGCCAATGCGTTCCCGCCGAGAATCCGTAGGTAAACGCTTCGTTGCGCGGCAGATCTACAAAGTAGCCCCACAAGAGCTTTTCCTTGCCACCCGAAAGATAATATCCTTCGTCAGTGGCGTTGTATCCGTATTCCCAGACAGATTGAATCACCGGATCGCTCGTTATCCACGGCAGGCGAAAGGAAAGATAAACTGCCGCAAAGGCAAGAAGGAACAGCCAGAATCTAATCCTGCTGCTTCTTTGGTTGTTGAGCGCTGGTATTTCCATGTCTCCCCTTTATGTGTTCTGCCTCTGCCGGCGACAAAGCCCGTTGCAACAAGATTATACCATATTCTATCCGGCACAGCCACGTTTCGGCCGCCACGGTTTGTAGCCATGAAACGGCAAAATTATGGTACAATATGTTCATATGTGGCTACATGGCACATCCGGCCAGCGGTGTGTCAGCGTCTGTCAGCACGGAGAAATGAAATGGAAGCACTGCTCATCAAGAACCTAAAGAGCTCTGCCGTCGTACCACGCCCCCGGCAGAAACCAATGTCGCCTGAACACTTCATGCGGAAAGGATTGACGGCTATGAAAAGGAACATGATGGCCGCGGCCTTTACCTTCGCAGCGGTTCTCGCCGCCGGGTGCGCCGCAACGCGAACGGGGCAGGCAGACTTCAGGACAGTCGTCCTTGGCGCGAAAGAGCGGGTGTTCCCGACGCTTGTCTACATCCGCGTCGTAATGGAGTCTCTGGAAGGCGGCAAAAACGAAAAGAGGGTGGTGTCCGGCTCCGGCGTCGTGATCTCCGCCGACGGCGAGCTGCTGACCAACTACCACGTCGTCGACAAGGCTACCGAAATACGCTGCCAGCTCTCCGACGGCTCCGCGTACACGGCGAAAACCGTCGGAAGCGACAAGGACCTCGACGTGGCGCTCCTGAAGCTCGACCTCCCGGCGGATGCGCCGCCTCTCTCCAAGGCAGAGCTTTCCGACAAGCAGGTATCCGTCGGCGACGTGGTTTTGGCGATGGGCGCGCCTTGGGGGCTTGCGCGATCAGTGACCATGGGAATCATATCGTGTACCGACCGCTATCTCGAGGGGCATGGCCAATACACGCTCTGGTACCAGACAGACGCCGCAATTGCGCCTGGAAACTCCGGCGGCCCCCTCGTCGATACCGACGGAAAGGTCGTGGGGCTGAACACTCTTGGAAGCGTCTATGGTGGGCAGGCGTTCACGATCCCGTCGCCGACAATCCTGGAGGCCCTTCCGCGCCTGCGTGAATTCGGCGACGCGCACTGGGCGTGGTTCGGGCTCAACCTGCAGCCGTTGCACGACTTCAACAAGGACATGGTCTTCCCCGGCGACGAAGGCGTCGTCGTGGCGGGCACCGACCCTGGAAGCCCCGCACGCAAGGCAGGCGTGCTGCCAAACGACAGGATTGTCTCGGTCGGCGGCGATCCGGTGACCGTCGTCAACGCCGAGGATCTCCCCAGCCTTAACAGGAAATTCGGGCGCTTGCCGTTTGGCGTCGAGGTTCCGTTCGAGATACTGCGCGGCGGAGAGCGCCTGGCGCTTAAGATCGCGCCGACGGAGAAGGGTCGAGTGGAGGGCGAGCAGAAGGCGTTCGAACGCTGGGGCTTCACGGCAAAGGAGATCAACCGCTTCGCGAATCCCGATCTTGCATTCTTCGCCGAAGACGGAGGTCTCTTCGTAAGCTCCGTCGCGTGGGACGGCAACGCATGGAGCGCGGGACTGAAGGAAAACGACGTCTTGATTGCATGGAACGGCGCTCCCGTGAAGTCGCTTCATGGACTTGCGGCCATATATGACTCCGCTCTCAAGGAGCTGCCGAATAGATACCGCGCCAACATCGAAGTTCTGCGCGGCGGCCGCAGGATGCAGATTGTCCTAAACTATCTCGAGGACACGGAAAAGGAGGTGCTGGAATGAAGATTGTCGCTGCGACAGCGTCCATGCTAACATGCATCGCGGCGGCGATCGCCGTCGCGGATGCCACGCCTCCTGACACCAAGGCCGCAGAGAAGGCGGCAAGGGTGCGGGAGTTGACGAAAACCTTCCGCAACGGCTTCGCCAATGTCCGGTTCAAGCTGAAGACGCTGCCAGACGGAACGAAGCCGAACATCTCGTCGAACTACCGTTGTCCTGGCTGCGGCTCCCAAAACATGCATGTCTCTTCTGATTTCATCGAGAAGAACATTCCCTGCTTGGTCGAGGGCTTCGTCATTGCGGAAAACAAGGTTCTGGTGCAGGACCTGCATCTGAGGCCTCAATGGGTCGCGGGAATTGAGGTAGTATCAGCCGACGGCTCGGTCGTGCCTGCGTCACCATGCCTTATGTATCCGGACGAGGAGGCTATTCTCCTTGAAACCAAGGCCCCGCTGCACGGGGCAAAGCCGATTGTCTTTGACGGCAATGCCACGAACGGCCCTTCGCTGTTCCATTTCGTCGAAGACTTCGACGGCCGAACGCAGGCTGGGCTCCGTGACGTCAACTACAGCTTCCGCCATCAACCCTCCGGCGACGCCGACTGGTGCTCGGCGACTCCAAACACGCTCGTGGTGGATTCGTCCAACCGCGCCGTTTCGGTGCAGATGAAGCTGGACCGCAGGCTTGAGGATGTCGTTCCGGAGAATCCGTCCAAGTGGCGGAGCGAGCCGGCCGACGCCCGGGAAACACGAACGGCGGCGCTCGAGAAGACTCTTGCAACGTCCTTCCTGCCGGTGTATCTGCACATAGACGAAGAGAAGAAGCGCGAAACATTTGGCCGCATCATATACAGCTTCGGGCATAGAGACTCGTCGGAACTTGCCGGTGACGTCGATGCTGTCGGGCTCGCCCTCCCAGACGGCGAAGTGCTCATTCCCCTCAACCTTGGATCCGGCAAGGTCGCCGCGCTCGACAAGATGGAGGCTACGCTCCAGGACGGGAAGAAGGTCTCTCTCGAATTCGTCGGAGCGTTCTCGGAATACGGGATGTTCCTTCTTCGCTTTGCCGATGGACGCACTCCCGAAGGCGTGACCCCCGCCAAGTTTTCGGTCGCCTCGGCGGAATCGGTATTCGGGCGCACGGCCTACAGCGCCACGCCCAAAAACCTGAACGGCCACACCCGCTTGACGCTTGCGCCGCGCACTATTCGCGGATTCAGGCGCGTACGCGACGGAGCCGTGGCTCCGTCGGCGGCATCTGACGACGAGGGCGCATTCCTTGTGCTGGACTCCGGCGAGATACTTGCCATCGGATCCCACGCTCGCATCGGCGGAGAGCGGTGGAATTCCCGCACCGCCGTCCCGGGCGCAGTCCTGGCGAAGCTTGTCGCATCTCGTGCCTTCGATCCCGAATTTGCGGTCCGCAAGGGCAAGGCGAGAATCCGCGTGGCATGGATCGGCGTCGAGACGCAGCCGATGACAAAGGAACTTGCCCGCGAAAAAAACGCACAGGGCTTCCTTTCCGACGAAATCGGCTCCGGCTCGCTTGTAAGCAAGGTGTACGCAGGAACGCCTGCGGCGAAAGCCGGCGTCAAGGAGGGTGACGTGCTGCTGTGGGTGAGAAAGGCTACGGGAGAGCGGCGGGAGAGGCTCGAGACGCGCGACACCGGCGGATTCGCCATGGACACGAGCGACTTGTTCGACCGCATCCCTTTTTCGATGCTGGACAAGTTCGGTGCGCCAACCCCGTGGCCTCAGGTGGAAGGTGGCGTGAACGAGATGTTCACCAAACTCGGCATTGGCACTAAAGTGGTGCTCGCCTGGATATCGGACGGTGAAAAGAAAGAGTCGGAAATCGTCCTTGAGCAAGCTCCCGTCCACTACCGCACGGCAAAGCGCATCCGCAACCGCACGCTCGGGCTAGTGGCGGCGGACCTCACTTTCGAGGTCCGAGCCTACCTAAAGCTGGGCGAAGACGCGCCAGGCGTTGTGATAACGAAAATGCAGGACGGAAGTCCCGCGGCTGTCGCGGGGCTGCGCCCTTTCGAGGTGATAACGTCTGTAAACGGCGAAAACGTGCTGTCGGCGAGGAACTTTGCCGAAATGATCAGGGGTAAGAAGGATCTCACTTTCTCGGTGCGCCGCCTCGATGCCACTCGCATTGTCCGGATGCAAATAAAGAATTAACTTAAATTCCCCTTGCCAAAATCAAAAAAATTGTGTATCATTCCACATAGTCAGCTAATAGAGGTAATCCAGAAATGAACAAAGTACTGCACGTTCTCGTTTACGTGTTTCTCGCGCTTGCGGGTGCCGCTCTGTTTTTTGAAATAGACCTGAATGGAAAACGCACCGAACTGCGCGACCGAAACAGGTTGCAGGAGGACTATCTTGTCCGAATTGCAAAGGTCATAGAAAAGGCCGAGCCGGACAAGAGCGCCGCCTTCGAAGTAAAGAAAGACGTCTCTCCCGTCGAGGCGAGGCTCGTCGATTCTCCGGATATGGAAAACGTGCTTGATGAATATCCCGCCAAGCTCGAGCAAACCAATCTGGAGACGTACAACTGGGACAATCCTGGAACCCGCCAGCAGATGCGCACGGTGTATGTGCTCGACGCAGAGGGCAAGCCCGTGATGGACGGCAATGTCCCGTTGCAGAACGGCCCTGGCACGGAGCAGGAGCTTCTTGAGCGCCTCTTCACGAGCGCAAAGTCGCAGCAGGCAAACCTCAACTCGACCCGCGCGGCACTTACTGACATGCGCGGCAGGCTGGAATCTGCGATTTCCGAGCTCAACAAGCTAAAGCCAGTTGCCCGCCAGGACAAGGTTACGATCGAGGAGCAGAAGGAGAAGATTGCCAAGGTAGAGGGTGAGAAGACCGAGCTTGAGGGCCAGATCACGAAGCTCAAGTCGTCTGTCGAAGAGCTCAATTCCGAGATCACATCCCTCAAGGACGAAGTGACGACGGCAAAGGACGAAACCGAAGCCGCCAAGGAGGAGATCGCCAAGGACAAAAAGCTGATCAACGACCTAAAGCAGCTTCTCAAGGAATCTATCCAGACACAGGGCAACAGGTCCGCGACCGGAGCCGCGGTGACTTCGCTCCCCGCCGGCGACAAGGGCAAGATTGCGACTGTTGACAACGAAGACATGTTCGCCGTTGTCCAATTCACCGACGAGGCGATGAAAGAGCTTAAGGGCGAAGATCTTTCAAGGCCGTTGCCATCGCTTGACTTCGGCGTCCGCCGCGTCGGCTTCAACGGAGAAGCCGGAGAATTCGTCGGTAGGGTGCGTCTCCGCCAGGAAATCAAGGGCAAGAACTACATTATCTGCGACATCCTTGGTGCCTGGGAACAGGACAAGCTGCAGCCTGGAGACATAATCTTTGCTGACTAATGCCAGTAAATGGTCCGGCAGGGCCGTAAAAGGCCTTTCTGCTGCAATCGCCGCCGCAATTATCTGCGGCGGCGCCTCGATTTTTCCAGGTTGTATCGCCGACACCGCCGAGGACACGGACCTTCCGTGGGCGTCAAACAAAAAGTGGGAGGGCATTGCCCCTGTTTCTCCCTCTGTGACCGACCGCTACGACTGATTTTGGATTTTGATACGTAATGCAGACATCGAAGTGGCAGAAGATGGCGTAAGGCTCGATCTGGCGCTTCTAAGGGCCTTCCCTAGCTCTACACGCGCATTCGTGCGCGATGCAATCGAGCGGGGATACGTTTCCGTCGTAAACGAGCGGAGAGGCCTGGATATGCCGGTGGAGGCAAAAGGCTCAAAGCTCAGGGCGGGTTCACGAATCAGGGTTCGGGAGCTCCTAGAAAAGAGCGACAACCTCGTATTGGCGGAGAAGCTTCCTTCCAACGCCCCATTCCCCGTTCCCGTGTGCTTTCAAGACGATTCCCTCCTTGCCTTCGACAAGCCTGCGGGCATGCCGGTTCAGCCGCTCTCGTGCAGGGAGTCGGGAACCCTCATGAATCTCGTGTGCGCAAGATTCCCAGAATGCGCCTCGGTGGGTGACGAACCACTTATGGCCGGAGCGCTCCACCGCATAGACGCAGGAACCTCAGGGCTCGTGATTGTGGCAAGAAACACAGGCGCGTTTTCGGAAATGAGGCGGCAGTTCTCGGAACAGACGGTCCGCAAGACATATCTCGCCCTTGTAGAGGGTTCTGTCGCAGTTGGAGGAACCCTTGAAAACGACCTTGTCCATGATCCCACGGTTCCTTATTGCCGCATGATCGACGCAAGCGACAGGAGGGCCCTGTCCGTCGAGGCCGGTCGTGCATGCAGGCGCAAGGCTATGCACGCCGTCACTAAATACTCTCCGATTGCCCATGCAACCGCAGGATGCGAGGAAAGAACCCTTCTTGAAGTCACGATATTCACCGGCGTAACGCATCAGATACGATCACAGCTCGCAAATGCCGGGATGCATATCGTAAACGACCGTCTTTACGGCGCATTTGCAGTCGAGAACCAAGTAGGCCACTGCCTGCATGCTCTCTCGGCAGCATTTAGGCATCCTTCTTCCGGAGTGCCGACAGAAATACGAACACAAGAACCTCCCTGGGCGAGGATCTAAAGTTTGCTGCCTCAGATCTCAGGCAGATACGTACGGATCTCCGCATATTGAGCATACGGCGCCAGGATGCAAGGCTGCTCCGCAGTTTGGACACTTTTTCTCCAATACCTCTCCGCACATGGCGCAGAACCTTCCCCCAACAGGATCTGCCTTAGCACGATCTGGAACAAAAAAACTTTTGCCGCCTATCTCATAGGCAATATTTGTAGGGCATTCCGGATTAGGGCAAAAACCAGACGCAGACACAGGTTCTCCACTTGGTCTTTCCTCTATTGAAACATTGAATTTGGCTGCTATCTTCTCGACATATTCCCGCCCAAGTTTTGTCGGATCGCCTCTCTCAAACATTGAGATTGCAGACTGCTTGCAACCTACTTCCGCTGCAAGCTCACTCTGTCCCACCTTTGCTCTACGGCGAGCTTCTTTAAGCTTAAAGCAAATCTCTGGATTTAATTTTGTCACGGGAGAATATTATGGACTTTATTTTTATCAACTGCAAGGGAAAATTATAAACATATTTATGAACTTTGTTGATAACTGCGTTTATATTTTTCCATGCTGTGTTGATATTTTGTTTATTTCCCTTTATCTTAAATTTTCAATTAAAAGGATTTTTTAAGAATTTCCGCAGGAAGAAGGTAAGTTTCTCCATTCTTGTACTGTATGCCAAGATTATCAAGTTCGTTGATAACTGGGCCGGAAAGTATATTTTGGTTGTCAGAAAAAAGCTTTTCAAGAGAAGTTCTTCTTTTAGATAGATTGCCATTTGGCTCGTTAACTACAAGAACAGATTCAAGAATCTGAGCCCTTCTTTGGCGACCGTCTGCTTCTGCAGCATCTCGAGCCTCGCGTATGACTTCCAAAACATGATCATATGTCTCGCCTTCAAATGCATCAGGCAATTCGATATTGCGATCAAGAAGAGTAACCTTGTTTGAAAGTGGCGATTCCGAGTTCTTCGCTATGCATGCATTTGCAGTTTCAAGAGCCTTGTCTTTTGTTTCCAACGCTTCCTTCAAGGATTCAATTTCCATCCTAAGTTTGGCGTTCTCACTTTTCAAAGACTCTATCTGCTCATCTTGCATCGCCTTGTCGGCTGCAAGCGACTCTACAACTGCCTTCTGAACGTCAAGCTCGACACTTTCTATAGTTTCCTCATCTTCCGTTTCAGGATTATCTAAAAACTCATTTATTTCCATTTTCGTTCAGCCCTTTCATCTCGCATCCTTCGTAAATAAACAGACGGCAGTCTATTGGCCCGTTGAAAAACGGGATGCGTTTTTTGAATTCAAGATTTACCTTAGAAGCCAAGTCTGGATTTCCAGTTATTACGGATCCTGTGTATCCGCGGCATTTTTCATTCATGAAAATCCCCATGCGTTCATATATCGGAGCAAGTTCTTGAGGATCTCCAAGTCGTATTCCGTACTCTGGGTTGAAAAACACACAGCCTTTTTCCTCTGGAACTGGAGTATCGGCGAAATCGCAAGCCTTGAACTCTATGAACTGGGCTACTCCGGCCGCTATCGCGTTCGAATGGGCGTTTTCAACCGCTTCAGGAGAAATGTCAGTTGCTATTATACGGGGAAGTCCTTCTGTCTTTTCAAGGTTCTTTGCCGTCAGAACCATTTCTTTCCATATCTGTTCTGGCGTAGCCCCGCTTCTCTGCCGAGGCGCAACTGTCGGAGCCGATTCTCCCGGGATAATTCTTCCGTAGCCCTTTATGGATTGGAATGCAAAATGCCCCTTGAGAGAACCAGGAGCCTTGTTCATCGCTATCATCGCAGCTTCTATAGCCGGAGTCCCAGAGCCGCACATAGGGGACAGAAAAGGCTCAGTGCCTTTCCATTCCATTGCCATTATGCAGGCAGCAGCAAGCGTTTCCTGCATTGGCGCAGATCCTGGAATTTTTCTGTATCCCCTTTTTGAAAGAGGCTCTCCCGATGTATCAAGATATATTATTGCCTCGTTTCTTTCCCAATATATGAATACTGCTGCTCCTATGTTCTCACCTCCAGAGTCAGGCCTGCGCTGGCATCTGTCCCTCATCCTGTCAGCTATCGCGTCTTTGGCGTAGAGGGAGGGTATTCTCGTATCCCTTACCGTGTAATTGTGCACTACTGACGATACAGAAAAATACCCGTCGCTTTCAAGGAGCTCTTCCCAGTCTATCGAGTAAACTGCTTCGTAAAGATCCTTTATGTTTCTGCAAGTAGTCCTCAAAAGAGGGACAAGAACTCTATGGGCCGTGCGAATCATGAGATTCAGCCTCATGACGTCCCTCATCGCTCCCCTCACGACTACGGTATTTTCCGTAACTTCGATCGGTTTGTAGCCGAGTTCCCTTACTTCCCTCTCAGTCCAGCGCGAAAGATTCTTCGCGCAAGATATTATGATAGGATAGTTTTTGTCAGTCCATATTCTCATCAGTTTATTCTAAGGGGCATTAGGACGTACAAATAGGGAATGGAGCACCTTATGACAGCTGGAGAATGACCGTTATTGAGATTCACGGTTACTTCATCGTCGTCTATGGCCTTGAGAGAATCCATTACATAGGAAGGATTGAATGTTATTTCGAGATTCTCCCCCTCGTATTTGATCGGCACTTCGTCCTTTGCCTCTCCTATGTCGTTTGCGGCCGACGATACAGTGAGCTTTCCAGGCGAAAATGTAAGCTTTGTGGAATGGGCCTCATCCATGGTCATTACGCTTACCCTTTCAAGCGCATCAAGAAGCAGCTGCCTGTCTACTTCCACGTGAATCGCCGTTTCTCTCGGTATTACCTGCTTGTAGTTCGGATACTTTTCATCTATCAACTTGGAATATATCACCATCCCGTTGATCTTAAGGCATACCTGAGAGTTCTGGACACTAAGCGATATGTCATCTTCTCCTACGAGAGCCCTTTGAATTTCCTGCACGGTCTTAGGAGGAATTACAATGTCCCTTTCTTCCGACTCGCTGAACTCAAGTTCGTTCTCAACCATTGCAAGACGCCGTCCGTCAGTGGCGACCATTGTTATCTTCTTGTCCCTCAAGCTCATCAAGACTCCCTTCAAGGTCCTCCTTGTGTCGTCCTGGCTTGCGGCATAGAATACTTTCCTTATCATCTCCCTCAACACTGCCTGGGGAATCGTATATGAATAGGCGTCCTTTTGTTCTGGAAGACGTGGAAATTCGGACGCCGGCCTTCCAGCTATCTTGAACTTTGCACTGCCGGCTTTGATGGTCGCCCTTTCGTGATCGTCAATTTGAACCTCTACCTCGCCCTCTGATGCCTTCGTTATGGAATTGAAAAGAAGCTTGACGGGAAGAGTAGTCCTTCCTGGTTCATCTACCACGCATTCGCTTACCATCCTTATTGAAATGTCGAGATCCGTAGTAATCATGGTAAGCCTGTCACCTTCTGCCTCGAGAAGGACATTTTGGATGATAGGAGAAGACCCCTTTCCTCCAACAATGTTCTGCACTGCCTTTAGCCCTTCCAGCAAAGCCGACCTCATTATCTTGAATTTCATTTTACCTGCCTTCCTTTCAGTTTTGTAGATTGTATCAAATACTGGTGAATAAATGAAGAGGATTTATAATATCAATATTTGGTGTTCATATGTAAACTAGACCTCTTTGACCCTGATTTTACTTGAATTTTAAGGTGATTTTCGCTTTTGCAAGTTGTTTTCATTTTGTTGATTGATGTATTCATCTCATGAGTTGCTTTCACTTGCATAGAGGTTGTATTCAATCCATCGAATCAGAAAGTCGATAACCTAAAGATGAAAGAATTTCTTCAAGATCGCTTTTAAGTTCTGGCTCGTTTGAAAGCCTTCCGGTGATTGTCTTGACTCCATTTATGACAGTAGCGTGTTTTTTTCCAAACGCCGTGGCTATTTCCTGAAGTCCTTTAGAAGTGTACTTTTTAGAGATGTACATTGCAAGTTGCCTCGGAGTGACCAATGACTGGGTGCGCTCATGAGAAAGGATGTCAGACATAGAAACACCATACTTGTTGGCGCAGGTCTGCTGGATTTCCTTTATAGTGAGCTTTCGCATCGACTGCTCTTTTTCAATGAAGTCCTTCAGGATGTGTGAGAGAGTTTCACTTGTAAGCAGCAGCGAAGGCTCCGCTATTATTGCGTGTGAAACTTTCGTAAGAGCACCTTCCATTGCCCTTACGTGGCTTTTTATGTTGCCTGCTATGTATTCAAGAACTGAATCAGGAATTCTCACTTCAGAAATTTCTGTTTTCTTCTTGAGAATGGCGAGCCTTGTTTCATAGCTTGGGTTCTCTATCTCCTGGACCATCCCTCCTTCAAATCTAGATATGAGGCGAGATTCTATTGAAGGAAGGTTTTTAGGAGCGACATCGCTTGTCATCACGATTTGCTTGCGACTGTCCTTAAGTGCGTTGAAGGTGTTGAAGAATTCTTCCTGAACGTCCTTTCCTCTCGCGAAAAACTGTATGTCGTCTATCAAAAGCAGATCAAGAGAACGATATTTATGCCTAAACGAGGCTATCTGGCCGTTTTGAAGAGCGGTCACGTATTCGTTTAGGAACGTCTCTGATGTCAGATAGCATATCATCATCGAGGGATTTTTCTTTCTCAGCTCATTGCCTATTGCCTGCATGAGATGAGTTTTTCCAAGTCCTGTTCCTCCGTGTATGAAAAGAGGATTGTATATGGGATTGGCAGGATTCCTGACTACCCCTTCCGCCGCTGAAATTGCATAGCTGTTCGACGGGCCTCTGACAAACGTATCGAACGTGTATTCTTCGTTGAGTGGAAGAGTTGAAACAAATCCACTTGACCTTGATTCTGAACTTAGAAACTTTCCTTCTGGCTTTTCAGTGGGAATTATCATGGTTGACCGTGCATTGTGGTCACATGATATTTCTATTTCAAGATCGGGCGTCGCACCGGCAACGAGCAAACTTCCCCTCAGCTTGTTTATGTAATCGGCCTTTAGAAGATCAGCAGTAAATTCGTTGGTTGTAAGTATCTTGAACTTTGATCCCTCTGCGCTGACAGAGGTTATCATTCCAAGATACCTTTCGGCTTGGCTTTTCTCTTCTTGAGTGGTCAACGACATTATGAGAAAAGACTTTGCACTCTCCCACAATTTCTTTGATTCTGTGTCTATGGTTTCATCGCTCATGCTGTAAAATATACCAAAAAATAAGCACTGTTGCTAACAGAAAAAATCTACTTGTATATACTACTTATCTACAACGAATGTTGATAAGTAGATATTGACTTTTTCTTGCTTTTAAAAATGACCTCTTTTTATGATTATTGCGAGAATAGAAACATCCGCTGGGTTGACCCCTGGAATACGCGAAGCCTGAGCCAAAGTTTCAGGCAAATGACGCTTTAGTTTTTCACGGCTTTCAAATCGTATTGAAGTGCATTTGTCGTAATCCATCCAATGTGGTATCTTGATGTTTTCGTCCGCTTTCGCTTTCTCAGCAGCCTTACGCTCCTGTTCGATATATCCTTCATATTGACGCATAATATTATATTCAGCACGTATTTCCTCTGGCACCATTGAAGCATTTCTTTTTTCTCTCAGTGCTTCAGAAAGAACATCTATTTCCTCTCTCCTTTTCCTTATTAATTTCTTACTTACAATTCCAACTTTATCGGCAATGTCCACCATGCGATACCTTGCATTGTCCTGCCTAAGTATGAGGCGCCTTTCTGCTCGACTTGTAAACATTCTGTAAGGCTCATCTGTCCCCTTCGTTACTAAATCGTCAATCATGACACCCATATACGCATCTTGACGACTGATGATAATAGGATCTTCGCACCTTGCAAACATTGCGGCATTGATCCCAGCAATGATTCCCTGAGCCGCAGCTTCTTCATACCCAGTTGTCCCGTTTATTTGGCCCGCAAAGAATAGGCTGGAAATTTGCTTTGACTCCAATGAGTGTTTAAGTGAGCGCGAATCTATTCCGTCATATTCGATGGCGTAAGCATACTTTATAAATTCTGCATTTTCCAACCCAAGTATCGAATGAACCATTTCACATTGAACTTTTCGGGGAAGACTGCAGCTCAATCCATTTGGATATATTATAGTACCGTCAGAATCCTCAGGTTCTAACATTACGTGATGCTTAGTTGCCGTTGAAAACCTAACAATTTTATCCTCTATACTTGGACAATACCTGACTCCAACACCGGTTATTTGTCCCCCATATAGCGAAGATAGGTTTAAACTTTCTCTTATTATTCTATGAGTGGCTTCATTGGTGTATGTTTGCCAACACGGCAGTTCCGGTAATGTTCCACGTGGAACATTTCTTTCCAACTGTTCCACGTGGAACAATGGCCGAGGGCTTTCACCATCCTGGCGTGCGCACTTGGAAAAATCGCAGCTTGAAGCGGCAATTCTTGGAGGAGTCCCTGTTTTAAGACGGATTAGAGTGAAACCAAGCGAAGAAAGAGAGCGTGAAAGACTGAGTGAGGCAGGCCGATTGTCACCTCCGCTGTCTTCTGATTCCTTGCCAATCCAAACTTTTCCATTGAGCGATGTGCCAGCTGTTACAACAGTTGCCTTAGAACGTAACTGACCATTAAGGGCTGTTTTGACAGCTACGCAGACATTGTTTTCGGTGATAATTTCAATAGCATCATCTTCAACAACAGAAAGGTTATCCTGTGAAGCAACAACACTTTGCATTCTTAACGAATACTCTTTCTTAGCACATTGTGTCCGCGTTGCCCAAACAGCAGGCCCACGACTTCTATTTAAAATTTTTCCTTGAAGGGCGGTGAGGTCGGCGTTGATTCCCATTTCACCGCCGAGCGCATCAAGCTCATATACCAGATGGCTTTTTGCAAGACCGCCGATCGCTGGATTGCATGGCATAACAGCAATCGATGACCTTTTTGCAGTGATCAAAATCGTTTGAACGCCCATGCGGGCAGCCGCAAGAGCTGCCTCAACTCCTGCATGTCCGCCGCCTATCACAATCACGTCGCAATCTAATGAATTATTCATCGCAAGGGAGATTATACCATATTTATCAACCGAATTGTGAACAAAAATAAAACGTATATTATGCGACAATGTAGTAAGTGAAAAGATGAAATTCTCCAATAAAATAGGGCAATTAGTGCAAAACCAAAGTCTTGTCAATAGAAAAGTTATTAAATCGTGTCAACAGTTATCAAAGAGTTATCAACAAAAATGAGCGGTGAAAGACAATGTTGCATAAATAGGGGTGAAAATGTTATACTAAATGTGATTTGAAAGTAATCTTCATATTTGTTGATGGTGTTGGGCTTTGCAGGCCTGCGGTGGACAACCCCGTAAATCCGGAGGTTTGCCCTACTTTCTGTCGCTTGATACAGCGGCATGCAAAACCTATAGATGCGTGTTTGGGCGTTGATGGCATTCCGCAATCGGCTACGGGGCAGGGGACTATCTTTACGGGAGTCAATTGCGCAAAGGCAATGGGAAGGCATTGCGAAGGATTCCCAGGCCCCAATCTGAGAAAAATAGTTGAAACCGACAATATTTTCCTCCAGCTCAAGGGCAGGGGGCGGAAAGTCAAGTTTGCGGATGCCTATCTTGTTGACAGCGTCGATGATCTAAGGCTCAGGAGGTTTAAATCGGTTACGACCGTCATGGCCCTGACCGTTCCGGAATCCGTCTCTACCGTTGAAGACCTCATGTCCGACAGCGCCGTCATGCAGGATTTGACACGCGAGACGATACAGGATCGATATCCGGACATTCCAGTCATACCGCCGCAGCGCGCGGCAGAGCATCTTTTCTCCGTTTCGCAGCGCAACGATTTCACGCTCTACGAGTTCTACCAGACCGACGTCTCCGGGCATCTTATGGATTATGCGCGGTCGTGCGCCGTGCTGCGGACGTTCGACAGGTTCCTCACGGCGCTCGTCAGGTATGCGGAGGCCGCGCGAACAACCCTTGTTATCACTTCAGACCACGGGAACATAGAATCGTCGGCGACGGGCGGGCACACGCGTAACAGCGTGCCATTCATAGCCTTCGGCCCTGGGGAGTCTTTCATAAGGGAACGCGTCGCCTCTCTTGCAGATGTGACGCCTTCAGTCCTTGCGGCTTTCGACGCTTTTTGATAAAATTACGCCTACAAACCGAACCACAACAAAATAGGAGTCACGACAATGGCATGTTCATGCGGAAAGAAGTGCCGCGAAAGCGGATGTTCTGAGTTCATCGCGCCGATGAGCGCGCTCTGGCAGGTTTACGATGGAATTGGCTCGAAGACGAGCGCGGACATCGTCTCGGTCGCATGGGA
>Ga0310690_10005312_pt1 | contig 17576 bp, 20 predicted proteins | sample AusTroGonzalo_MG_2_FD_207661 | JGI IMG/M metagenome (GOLD analysis project Ga0310690, IMG submission 207661) | Bovine rumen microbial communities from tropical cattle in Woodstock, Queensland, Australia - Gonzalo_04 (v2) (version 2) | ecosystem: Host-associated > Mammals > Digestive system >...
GTTAAATTTCGTAATAACAAATATCCCTACAAAATCAATCACGGTTTCTATGAATCTTTTTTCATTTTAGAGGGAGAATGTTTTGTTGAATTTGAAAACGAAACAGTTCAGTTATCGAAACATGATTTTTTTGTGATAGAACCTGAGAGAAAGCATACTACTTACGCAAAATTCGCAAATATTGTTGTTTGTTGCACGCCTCCTTTCGATATAAAAAATATCACCTTTTGCTCATCAGAAATTTATGAAGAATAATTTTTAAATTATTTTTGCTTCATTTAGGGGTGTTCCGAAGAGCCAAGTAGTACGACCGAGGAGTTGTCCCATTTTCAGATGCTGAACTTTGTTTGGCGTTACGAAAACATCGAATTTAATAAAATCTCCGAGATATTTTTTTATAACGCGTTTAAATTCTTCTCTTTTTTCTCTTTTTGCGATTAGTTTTGATATTAAATGGCTTTCTCCTGACAGATGAATTGTTATTCCAAAGTTCACTATTGTAAAATGAGTTCCCAGGTCGGAATTTATTCCCAGGCGCATGTGTCCCAATCGATTGTAGCTGTTGTTTGGAACGCGCATCGGTGTAAATTGCTCCACTCGAACATCAAACGGGTACAAATATTTAATCACTGATTCAAGTCCAACGGCGCTCTTTTCTTTTGTCCAAAACAAATAGGCGAGTCGAGCATATTTTCGATCGATATTAGATTCTCCAAACAAGTTAGCTAGGGTTCGCAAAACCAAGTAATCTTGTTTTGGATTTGCTTGCAAACAAAGAAAGCGCTTCTTGCTTACTCGATACGAAATTCCTAAGATTCGCGCGTTGAAAGCATTTAGAAATCTTCCGAAAGAAAAATCTCTGGCAACATTACAGTTGTAAACCATTTCGGCGTAGGGAGTTGGTAGCGGAGCGTTCAGTCCTGCCAGCGATAGTCTTTCAATATGAACGACTTTTTTATCATCTTCATTTGTGATTTTTTCAATTTCTGTTGCGCGCAGATGAAACGAATTTATGCTGACAGTTTTTAGTGGAGCATCATAAACAGAAATTTCTTTTCCATAATCTTGTACGGAACGCCAGCTTAGAATTTTTGCAGTCATTTCAAATGAATATCTGCGAGGATTTTCGAGCAAATCTTCTTCTAAAGATAACTTCTGCTTCCGAACTGCGTTTCCCATTTCCTTAATATTCCATTTTGTGATTTAACACAGACATCTGTAAAAGTATTGATACAAGTATAGCACGACAAAAATTTGCTGATAACCAAACTCAAAGGAAGCCCTTTGTTGTATAAATTATCATCAAAATTTATTTCTATATTCGTGCCGTTTATAAATCCATACCAAGATTGATGCGAAACTCTTTTCACTCCGATATTGCTCGTAATTTCGAAAATAGAATCGATTTCTCTCTCTAAAGATGAGTTGGTTAGATCGGAAAACAGACGCAAAATTTCTTTTAATTTCACGATTCCATGGTTTGAAAAAGACAAAGAATTCAATGAGATAAGCGAAATTAACTTCCAGAGGACTGCTCCGTTTTTTAAAGAATTTTTCTGCTGAGTCGGACGATTTGCGCAATAGATCTGTTTTACCGGAATAGATATTTCCGTTTGCAATTCTCCTTTTACGGGGATATCTTCAGCGGCATGTCGATTAGTACAGAGAGTGTAAGCATAGAACACTCGATCCATTGGTTGTTGCGGATTGAAATTTTCATCTACGAAAGAAACATATGCGTCATCTCCCATAGCTTTTTTCAGCATTGATTCCTTTCTTCGAGCGATCCACGCTAATCCCAATTTGGATTCTGACGCAAAGTGATTACATGAATAAAATTCAGGCACTTCTATCTCGTCATTGGTGACAGGATCAATTTCAATCATTTTTTCAATTGTATAAATCTCATGACTTCTGTAAAGACGATAATCCGGAACTAATTGATATTCGACCTGCTTATAATCCAACCGCAACGGTTCGGTGACTTTCGAAAATAAATTCACTGCCGGCACTGTCGACATAGAAAAATCGCGAGCTGAAATTTGCATCTGAATTTCTGCTCCGATTGGAACATATAATATAAAATTTTCTTCCAAACTTTCGTTGATCGGAATATCAAATCCGTAAAACTTATCGGGAAAAGCGAAATACTCCTGCAAATATCTGAAACTTTTGTGAACATTATTTGGGTAAACAAACAAAGCTTCATCATCTTCCAATCCGATGGGAGAAATTTTTTTCAAATTCTTGTAAACACCTGACTGTTCCAAAATTACAGGCTCTTCAGTTGAAAAAATTCCCGCAAAAATCCGTCCGCGCAAAAGAGCATCGGCTAAAAGATAAAATCTCAGCTTATCAGGAGAAATTCCTGCCTCTGCACAACTGAAATACATTTTCACAAAATTGGAAGCTTTTGTATAATAATTTGATAAATTCTCTCGTGTCACTATTTCTGCGTGTTTCAATTCAATCGGCCAAATTTTCAGATCATGGGAGGTTCGGAAAGAACAGACAGTACCGTCATGACTTGTTGCTCTTAGGGTTGTGTGGCGAGGAACTACCATTCCGGGAACTTTTTTCGCTCGCGAAAGATCTATGTCAAATTTCACCATAACCGAAGATGGAATCGGAAGAGCCAGTGGCTTATAAATCACTCCCAAAAGGGCATTTGCAATCTCAGGATATTGGTCATCGATTTGTTTTTGAAGTTTCCCCGTTAAAAACGCAAAGCTTTCGATTAATCTTTCGACGTGCGGATCTGAAGATTCTTCGTGGGATAGGTCCAAACGGCGTGCGATTTTCGGAAAATGTTTTGCGAAGTCTTCTCCGGATGAGCGCAAATATGCCAGCTCATGACGGTAATATTCGGACAGAGTATCTATTTCGGATCTGATCATTACGTCTCCATAACAATGGGAAATGACAAAGGAATTCTTTTATTGCCGTCTGCGACACACGCATCGATTTGCAAATATGCCTTTCCGGGATCAACTCCGATGCTGGCTATGTGCACCTGAACATTCGTTAAGCGAGGTTCAAATTCTGAAATTACCTGTCTTACACGACTTTCAAGATCTTTGATTTCAAAAACAGTTTCTGCGCAACTCGGAGCGGTGGAATTGATACCATACGAAAAAGGAATCTTCATTGTTTTGGAGTAATCAACCCAAAACGGAGATATTTTTGTATTCAACAATCGAGTCAGATCTTGTTCAATGGATTCTTTTAATTCGTCCAGCTCAATAAAGCGCTTCGCTTCTGTCTCGAAAGATTCCTCAATATTTTCATCGACCAAACGATCAAATAGTGGCAGTACAGAAATTTTTTTCATGATTGTTTTATCTCCCACTTAACTAAATCGATTTGCGCTGCAGCACTTCCTGCCTGCGTTCCGTTCGGCTTGAATTTTGAATAAGAATCGCTGATCGAAGTATATCTGAAAGAAAATCCGATCAAATCATCATTGAGTCCGAAAGCATTGATTACGCACTGTTTGAACTCCTTCTTCTCTAAAATTGTGATTTTCTTATTCAAAAAGCAAACTTTTTGTATTGTAATTTGAGGGATAATCACAGATTTTGCCATTCGTCCTTCGAGCATCGCGCAGTGAACACCCGATGGCATGTATATGTGAACTTCTTTTGCGTAAACAGAACTTTCTGCTGTTTTTGTTTGATCATACAGAAAGGATTTATAAATAAAATATTCTATGTGATATAGTTTTGCGAAATTCGTGTAATTTTCAATCTCGCTTGAAAAAATCTTGTCGGCGGAGATTAACCAGACATACTTATCTGATATCGCATCGAATTTCTCTTCAAACAATTTCGGATCGTCCTTTAAAAAGAACTGATTCATCACACAAATACTCCTACTTGAGATCATGGTAATTCAAAAATTGTTAATAAATCGTAAACGTAATTTTTTTCTGAATTAGCTTCTGATTAATCTTTATATGAAAGAATGAAAAAGGCGATAGTGGAGAGGAAAACGATGAAAAAGTTGTTGATTTTCTTTTTATCTTTGAGTTTTTGTCCGGCGAATGCGGGATTTTGGCAGAATTTAAAAGCTAGAGTAAGAGAAGCTAAAGCATCTTCTTTGATAAACAACTTAAATAAATTTACAAGTGTGATTAATTCTGCAAATTATATAAAAAACGTGATAAGTCCAAATTCTGCGTCCTCGAAATCAACTAATACCGCAATAAATTATTTGAATACGGTTACAGGCGCTGCTAACACAGCAAATAATGTTAAAAATGTTGTATCTTCTCCGAATGCATCATCTTTAGATTATCTAAATGCAACAACAAGTGTGATTAACACTGCAAGTAATATAAATAAGATGGTAAATCCGAACGCTACATATACAAACGATTCTAATTTAAATTCACTGAATCAACTCACAAGTACAGTTAATGCAGCAAACCATCTTAATAATATGATAAATCCGAATTCTACATCTTCGAGTTCAATTAATTCATCTGTAAATTATCTGAATACAGCTACGAATACACTTAACGCAGCACATAATCTTAAAGATATGGTGAATTCGTTTACCAAAATTAATAACTCAAAGTAGTTAAATTTTCAACATGTTATCCAATTTTTCTATTTTTTCAGAAATTAACTTTTTCTTAAACTTTGCATGAAAAGATGAGGGGTATGTTAATTCGGGAGATAACAATGAAAAAATTATTGATCGTAGCTTTGACCTTCAGTTTTTGTGCAGCAGATGCGGGGGTGTGGTCCAAGCTAAAAAGTAAAATAAAAGGAACTTCTTCTCAACAAACCCAGCAAACAGATGCAATTGGTGCTTGGATATCAAATGTGCAAGGAATTCTGACCAATATGACTACAGATGTTCAAGAGGTAGCTAATAGCGTTATGAGTTGGGAGATTCAAAACGCGGTTACCGGATTGAACACTACGTTAACAGCTTGCTACGCGGATCCTTTTAAAATTTTCGCAAGTAAATCTGCGATAGACGAGTATATCAACACGTTAAAGGAAAAAACTCAGTCAAATACTCAAACTGTTAATATCGGCAAGCTTTTAACGGATTATCAAAATTTATCAAGTGTAATTACTTCGTATAATACGAGTTATTCCAACAATATTGATAGCATACTAACTACAGCGAAAAATATCCAAACCGGATGGAATGGAAATCCCGAAATATCGGGTTATGCGAATCAATTGATCACATTGTTGGAGGCATGTAAATCCGATTTGACGAAAGTTAGTAGCAATCTAGAGAATATAAAACAGTATGTTTCTCAATTGAGCGGAAAATTGGGAGCTAATCATATGTATGTAACCGCTTTAAATAATGGGATTGTTTATTTGCAAACACATGTAGAACTACAACAAAGAAGTGCGAATTTGACTTCTGCATCTGCGCAGACAACTGCAACAACTTCGTCAAGCAAATTAAATACGGTGATTAATGTAATTAATACAGTGAAGAACCTCCGAAACAGTTCTTCCAACACCACTACTGGAACTACAAGTACATCTACGGGAGGGGTAAATTACCAAAATTTACTGAATACTGGAATGAATTTGTACAATCAATATAAGAGTGCAAACAGTGGTACTCAGACCAATAATTAATCTCAAATTTGGGAAAAAGCATGGTGAAGTTTAGCTATGCTTTTTTCTTTTTAGTGCAGAAGCTTGTAGTTTAAAATTAGCAATTCCTTATTCATCAAGATCGTTTATCAACTATCGCGTTTTTCTAAAATAATTTCGAATCACTTTCGATTTTATTCGAGAATTAACTTCCGATTAAGTTTTATATGAGAGAATACACCTAAGGATTGGGATTGAAATGAAGAAATTATTATCTTTAGCTTTGATTTTTGGTTTTTATACCGCGGAAGTGGAAGCAGGTTGGGGTGACTTTTTAAATTCGACTGTGAACGGACTTCAAGGTTACGCAAATGCGAGAAACGCTGGCGCCAGTGGATCGGAAGCTTTTGCTCACGCACTAAATGCCAGTGTTTCCGGAAATAATGGCATAAACAATATGTACGGAACCAACAACGCATATAACAATAGTGCATACAGAATGAATAACGCAAATACGTACAACAACAATGCATATGGAACCAACAATATGTATAACAATAATGCATACAGAACGAATAATGCAAATATGTACAACAACAATGCGTATGGAACTAACAATATGTATAACAATAATGCATACAGAACAAATAACACAAATATGTACAGCAATAACGCGTATGGAACGACGAACGCTTATAATACAGCGACGAATTCTAATATTTTGGGAAATATTTCAACGGTTTTGAATAATATGTATCAACAAACAATGTTGATACGACAGACTTATCCTAATAACGCAAATGTTTCGGCATATACTGCGAATCTCGGAAATGCATTACAAATGTGTGCTCAAAATCCGGCAATGATTCCGAATTACCTTTTAACAGTGTCACAAAATATTCAGGGTTTGCAGAGTATGGGAGTTAATGTAACGAACTTGACCAATGGATTCTCGAATTTGAGGAATTTAGCGTCTTATGTAAATGCGCAAAATAACAACATGTATAATAACGTTAATGCAAACAATAATATGAGGTACAACAACAGCGCGATCTCAAACAATAACATGGTAAACGGGGCTAACAATTACAATATGAATGTGATGGGAGATTCTGACGACGAGGATGAATAAAAAATCGTGAACATAGGGGTTATATAATCTTTCCCCGCAAGTTTACCGAGATTTTATCGATCTCAGTTTCTCAATATTGTTGGAGGTTAATACATCGATATTTTCTTCGATTTTCTCGATGTCCCAGTTCCACCACTGGATTTTTAACAACAGCTCGATCACTTCATCAGAGAATCTTTTTCGAATCAATTTCGCCGGATTACCTCCCCAGATTTCATAAGGTCCGATATCTTTTGTGATCAAAGCATTTGTCCCGATAATTGCTCCGTCAGCAATCTTTACTCCAGGCATAAATGCCGCATTATATCCGATCCAGACGTCATTTCCGACTACGGTGTCGCCTTTGAACGGAAATTTTGCGTTCAGTGGATATTTTTTCCGGCATTCTTCTGAAAAAATCATGAACGGATAGGTGCTAAACGACTCCATCATGTGAAACATTCCGTTCATGAAGAACTTTACGTCGCTGGCTATTTGGCAGAACTTGCCAATAACCAATTTATCTCCCAAAAAATCGTAGTGATATAGAACATTTTTCTCAAAATTTCGCACATCGACTTCATCGTCGTAATAAGTGTAATCACCAACAACAATGTTCGACCTTGTAATGATATTTTTCAGAAAACAAGTCCGATTCATTCCTGAAATCAAAGGGTACAAAGTATTCGGTGATGGAAACATTGTTAATTAAAACGGTAATTTCATTCCCGGAGGAAGTATTCCGCCCATGTTGGAAGATATTTGCTCTTCGATTTTCTTTTTTGCGTCGTTGTAAGCCGCGACGATCAAATCGCTGACCATGGTTGCATCATCCGGTGTCATCAATTTTGGATCGATAACCAAACTTTGAATTTCGAACTTTCCGCTGAGCTTTATTTTAACCATTCCGCCTCCGGAGCTACCTTCAACAGACAGTTCATCTACTTTTTTCTGCGCATCCATCAACTGCTTCTGCATTTTTTGCGCTTGCTTCATTAAATCAGAAAAATTATTCATTTATGATCTCCATTATTTTAATTTCGCACCGGGAAACGCTTTCATTGCTTCATCTAACAGAGACTGTGAGTCTCCCGACTGAGATTTTATATCACGATCTTCCGACACTGAAAAAGAGTTTGCTTTTAATTTTTTCAAAAATCCTTCGAGATCAGGAAGATGGGACGCGTAAATTATTCTGATCAGTAACATTTCCAATGCAACTTCCTGCCGATCACAGATTTTCAGCTCATCCGCTCCTTTTACCAACATCTGCCAAATTCTGGACAGTGACGACAAAGTCATATCTTTAGAAATTTTTCGTAATTTATCTTCGGATTCTTCCGACAATGTCTTATCAGGGATTGATAAATTCGATTTTGCGCAAGTTACAAAGTAAACAAAATCCATTAGTCGAGCCAAAACTGTTTTCGCAGAAATTTCATTTGAAATTATTTCGCGGTATTTTTCGATTGAATCCTTTAAATTCGAAGATACGATAAGACTGAACAATTCTACTAAATCAGTATCGTCCGAAACACAGAGAATCTCACGAACTTGTTTCGCAGTCAGAGTGTTATTGTCAGCAACGTTTAAAATTTGATCCATAATCGAAAGACTGTCTCGATAAGATCCGTTCGCGAATCTCGCGACGAGGGATAAAGCTTCTGCTCCGACCGAAATATTTTCCCTATTGCATATAGTGGACAAATATTGCGATATCAAAATACTATCGGCATTTTTCAGATCAAACCTCAAAGTACGAGAAAGAATCGTCTCAGGAATTTTATATATTTCCGTTGTTGCCATAAAGAATTTCACATGTTCAGGAGGTTCTTCTAATGTTTTTAATAGAGCGTTAAACGCACTTTTGGAAAGCATGTGAACCTCATCGATGATGAATATTTTGTACTTTCCCGTTGTTGGTTTATAGCGACAAGATTCGATGATCTCTCTTACATCATCTACTCCTGTATTGCTCGCAGCGTCGATTTCAATGACATCAATCTGACTATCTTTCGAAAAATTTAAACAAGATTCGCATTTTCCGCAAGGTTCGTATTCATTTGGCTGTCGATTCTCGCACCTTAATGTTTTTGCGAGAAGCCGCGCCAGGGTTGTTTTCCCGACTCCGCGAGTTCCGGTAAATAATATAGAATGACCGACTCGATCTTTTAAAATTGCTTTGGTCAAAATTTTTACAACGATATCTTGCCCCACTATGTCCGCGAATTTTTGCGGTCTGTATTTGTTAGATAAAGGAGTATACATAACTCACCCATACTTAAACGAACTCTGCAAAATCAGATGCTACCCAACGAAGAGTAGTCGACCCACACGGTGTTCACTACGGCTGCTTCCTTTCGGACCTGACCGGGTTTGCGATCCTCTGTGTCCAACCACTCTATTTTCTAAATATATCAAAACATTGTTCGCTATAACAGTTAAGGAAAGGTAAAAATAAAAAAAAATTTGCTATAAAAAAGAGCTCTTTTATGGTAGAAAAGCACTGTAATTAACCTACGGATTTCAAATGGATAACAAAGATAATGCTTCGAAAGAAGCAGGAAGTATTTCGACAAGTTCTGTTGCTCCGAAGGTGCCTCGTACTATTTGGATAGTTGGAATTGTCAGTTTTTTTTCGAATATTGCTTCGGTAGTAGTTACTGCTTTTTCGCCACAATTTATCATTAACATTTTAGGAGGAACTCCGGCTGCGATGGGGTACATTCGTGGATTATCGGAGGCTCTGTCTTATTTGGTGAAAATGTTTTCGGGAATTCTCAGCGACTACATTGGGAAGAGAAAAGTTCTTATGTTGTTCGGATATCTTTGTGCCGCCTTTGCAAAACCAATGTTTGCCGTCTGTAATGGGTTGGGGCTTTATACTGCCGCTCAGCTTTTGGAAAGGATTACAAACGGAGTAAGAGATACACCGCGTGACGCTTTAATCGCCGACTGTGCTCCGAAGGAATTAAAGGGAGCCAGCTACGGAATTCGTCAAAGTTTCGCATTTTTAGGATCAATGATCGGGTCTGTGTTTACATTTTGGGCATTGGCTCATTTCGGAACATCTGAATTTGTCCTGAGAATGGTCTATGTAGGAGCGGCTGTTCCTATTTTTATTGCAGTGGGTTTGATTTATTTCGGAATTAAAGAACCGAAAATTCAAAGTTTAAAATCTCGTAAGGGATTTCCGATAAAACGTGCCGATGTGAAGCAATTGGGCTCTCACTTTTGGTATTATATGTTTGTCGTTTTCGTTTTTATGTGCTCGAGATACAGTGAATCTTTCTTGGTTTACAGAGCTCAGGATTTAGGATTAGATGTAAAATACGCTCCGTTGGTTTTGACAGTGATTTATTTGTTCAACTCGCCGACTTCTCGAATAGTTGGGAACTGGTCCGACAGGCATGACAGGAAATTGTTCTTGGCGTTCGGATTTTGCATGATGTTGGCATCTTGTATCATTTTGGCGTTAGCGAGTAGCTATTGGATGGTCATTGTCGGAGCGGCGATCTACGGAATTCACTACGGCGCGACTCAAGGGACTTTCTACGCTATGGTTTCCGATTATTCACCTCCTCAGATTAAAGGAACTTCCATCGGGATATTCAATTTAGTTTGTTGTTTAGGTATGTGCATCTCGAATGTACTTACGGGTGAGTTCTGGACACGTTTTGGATCAGAATGGACTTTTATTGTGATTTCGGCAGTGTCATTTGTTGCTGCAATTGCGATGATGTTTGTGAAAAAACCGAATAAGAAGATGAAAATACTTCCAAGTTTACAAGAAGAAGCATCACAGAAGGCGTAGAATCATGAAAGAAGAAACAAAAAAAAAAGTTTGCGAATCAATTGAGGAATCTCTGTCTTTGTTACGGAGGTTTCTTTGACCCGGATAAGCTGAAATCCAAGCTTGAAAAACTGAATCAGTTAAGCATTTCCAATGATTTATGGGAAGACCAGGAGCGAGCAAAGACTATTTTACGTCAGAAATCTGAGACTGAAGCAGAGCTTTCTCGTTTTGAACAAGCTGAATCGAAATTTTCAGATCTGAAAGAGATGTTGGAACTTGCGGAATCTGAAAATGAGAAAGATTTAATCAAAGAAACAGAAGATCAGTTGCAAGAATTGTCTTCTTACATGCAGGTTTATCAGTTGGAATGTTTCTTTTCGGGAGAAGCTGATCAGAACAGCTGTTACCTCGAAGTTCATTCGGGGGCAGGGGGCACAGAAGCTCAGGACTGGGCGCAAATGCTCATGAGAATGTATTTTCGTTGGGCAGAGTCGCATAAATACGGAATAGAAATTCTAGAAGAAAGCGCAGGAGAAGAAGCAGGGATCAAATCCGCAACTTTAAAGATCACGGGAGCGAAAGCTTACGGATGGTTGAAGAGTGAGTCGGGAATACATCGGCTGGTGAGAATTTCTCCGTTTGATTCCAATGCGCGCCGTCATACAAGTTTCGCGTCTATCTGGGTTTACCCTGTCGTGGACGACGCAATAACGGTCGAAATCAACGAAAGTGATTTGAGAATTGATACTTACAGAGCCTCAGGAGCAGGCGGTCAGCATGTTAACAAAACAGACAGCGCAGTGCGAATCACTCACATTCCGACGGGAATTGTTGTTCAGTGTCAAACGGACAGATCTCAACACCGTAACCGTGCAATTGCTTACGATATGTTGAAATCAAGATTGTACGAGTTGGAACTCCGCAAGCGTGAAGAGGACAAGAATCAAGATGTCAAAAATGAAATCGGCTGGGGGCACCAAATCCGTTCATATGTTATGCAACCTTACCAAATGGTGAAGGATCTCCGTACAAATTTTGAAAAAGGTAACGTTTCGGCAATCCTTGACGGAGAAATTGACGACTTCCTGCGAGCGTCTATCAGCGCGAAAGTGGCGAAGAATAACGAAGGAAATTAAACTCTGATTCCTTTCACTTTTAAAAATAGAAATCCATAAACAAATGCGAGGACTAACAAAAATCCCACAATCCCTTGCAATAGTGGAGCCAATCGGACGTATAGTTTGTTTTTTTCTTCTTTTGTTCCTGTGAAATATATGACGGCGGCTTCTGTTAATGGACAATAAACCAAAAAGTACAAAATGGTTGTTCGACAGCAGTAGCTCATAGCTAATATCGGAATTAATCCAATCCAGCGAATTTGCGTGCATTTTGGATTGTTTGTAGCTTCGTAATGCCAAAGCTTTTCGGAATACGGAAGTTTCAGCAAAATGTACAGCTCAAAGATTGCAACAATTCCCATAGCAAGGAAAGGATAAATCGATGAATCTGTTCCCATTAACCTTCTAACGCGCGTTTCGAAGAGTAAAATCGTCCAGAAACACAAAAACTTTAGTAATCGATCCATGTATTTTCCTTGCAATCTTTTGGGGATAATATCAAATAATGATTAAATCATAGTTAAAACATTACAAACTTTGAACAACGGTAACGTTTCAGCCATTCTTGACGGAGAACGACTTCCTACGAGCGTCTATCAGCGCGAAAGTGGCGAAGGAAAATAATTGTTCAACATGCTCCTGATATTTACGCTATAATTGTCCGGAAATTCGATTGGATTGAATAAAATTCCAAGTAGCAGTATCACTACCAATACTGCAGGCACAAATAACAGAGGCATTATCTGTATTTTTTCTTTCCTCGCTCCTTTGGATGATATTTCTTTTATTTCGACAACGTGACTTTGTTTTTTAGGAGGAACTCGAAATACTTTGCCGACGATTTTTTCAAAGTAAGTTGCGAATATACAATAAATCCAAAGATCGTATCCTCTCGGAATAATCAATAAAAAGAACCACAGAAAAATAGCCGAAATTATACGAATTTCTCGGTAGTTCGGATAATTTGAGTTTTGGGCAGACATCCATAAATATTTTGAGCCCGGCAAATGAAAGGCTATCCATAATTCACAGACAATTGCAAAAGATAAGTATATGAATTTATTATGAATCGGATCACATATTATTATTAAAGTGCAAAGAACGAATACCATTGCCCATACGAGCTCTTTTATCTTTGTCTCGTTAAATTTGGAAAAAATAGACATGCAAAACCTCCGCAACTTGCAATTATTAATTATACTTTAAAACAAGTCAATGAATTTTCAATTTTTTGTACTTGGTAAAAACTTACTGTACGGCTTTGAGCGGAAGATTTCGTTGGAGAATGAAACTCAAACCATAGATAACAAGCGGCGAAAAGAACCATCGCTATCGGTGCCACAATTAATATGTACAGATAAGATTTTAGCTCGGGAATTCCTTCTGTTTCGAGAATACGGTGTCTTTCTTCTTGAGAAACTCGGAAAAAATTTATGATTCCGTCAATTCTTATCGTTGCAATGAAATAGAAAACTAAGAAGTAAGCCCATTTAAAAACGAAAATCAAAAACATCACAACGGAAGTCATAACAGCCAATCGAATTCTTCCATGACTTGGATCTTCTGCATGCTCAGCAGCATTCCAAAAATATTTAGCTCCCGGCAGTTGAAAAAATATGTATGCTTCGAAAATCATGGCGACGGATAGATAAAAGATTTTTTGGGCTGTGACACCGTAGTGTTTTGCTAAGAAAAAAAATCCAAATCCTTCAACCAGCATCCACAAAACGAAAATCAGAAGCTCTTTTAAACTCGATCTTTTCATAAATATCTCCTCATTTGTGAATAGAATAAAAAGAGAATGTTAAGTTTTGGTTAATTTTCTGACTTAATCAGAATTTCAGCCTCAATGTGTAGGCGTAATATGCCACAACTCCTATAAATACAATTGCGATTATTATGGCTGTTGTTACTTTATCGGTAATATCCTTGCGCGCTTTTTCCTTCTCCTCTTCGGTTCCGGCAAAACGTAGAATTACCCTTTCCAGAGTCTCGTAATAAGCAATGAAATACCATACCATTGTTCGAGAAAAATAACTCAAAGCCAATATCGGAACAAGTCCGCACCAGCGAGCGACTATGCATTTCGAATTATTTGCACTCTCTTCGTATATCCAAAGTTTTTCGGAATACGGCAATTTGAAAAGAATGTATAACTCAAAAATTGCGACAACTCCCGTCGTGAAAAAAGGATAAATCGCCGAATCTCTTCCGATTAGTTTTTGCCCGAGGATTTCCAGAATAATCCATACCCAGAAATGCCAAGATTTTTGTAAATGATCTTTCATAAAATTTTTCCTTTTTTGGGATCGTACTAAAAAGAGATTAAGATTTTGATAATTTGATATAAATTAAAATGATAGTAACGGTAATGACAGCTCCCCCGATCCCTGTGGTTAAAGCGAGCCCCAAACTTTTTAGTCTATCTTTGATTTTAGCGGCGATTTATTCTCTTTCATTTGCGGAAGCTGTGCAAAAGTGAATAATACTTTCTACTTCGATTTTTTCTCTCCGAAAGTTTTATTTGCGACTCAACCAAAGACCAAATCCGACTATGAATATAAAGGCGATAAACCCGAGAATTCCAACGACAAACGCGATACCTCCGTTAACTTGACGTTGTCCCGGATACCTCCAGCCCATCATTTTTTTCATTTGGCTTTTGATATTCGGATCTTTTTTGATACTTTCGTAGTCTTTTGTTGTAGGATCGGGATCTCCCAATATAAACTTTACCGCGGCTTTTATTTTTCTTTTCGTTAAGTCTTCCATGTCATTACTTTCTCTGCAAATCATGAATATTTAACCATAAAAAGCTTAATAAATTTTTATCACGGAATTTTTAAGAAAGAGATTTTTTCACCCTCTGCATTTTCCGCATTTTGAGCAACCGGCGCACTGTTTTTTCATGGCACAAAATTGGCAATGCTCTTTAAAAAATTTCGGAGGTGTAGTATCGAAATCAAATAAATTTTCTTGCGGATGTGAACTTTTGGAAATATTGAAAATTTGTGGTTTTGTACTTTCATAGTTTAGATTTTCCGAAAAAGCGCGCTTCATTTGGTCTCTTTTATCGAGAATTTTGGATTTTATTCCGTTTTTTATGTAGATATTCCCTGTTTCAAAAAATGAGAAAGTAACATCATTGTTTCGGCATTCTTGAGATAACTTTTCGACCCATGAATAATGCAAAGGACGAGCACCGTCATAATTTTCTCCACCACACCAGACATTTTCGAGCTGTCCTGTTTTCAAATATTTCTCCAGCGAGACTTTTTCGATAAAAGGCGCGACCAAAACTCCCTTATGTTTAAAAGGAAGATCTAATAAAATCGGAATTCTTTCGTCTGCTCGTTTTTGATTTTCTGCTGTAACGTTCAGCCAAACATTTTCCCAGCCGTTTTCCCAATCATCAGGAAGACATACCGAAATTCGTTGCGGTCTTTTCGTTACAAGAGTAAAGATTACATCGCTTCGTTTCCTCATGATTTCCCAAGCCTCTGCGCGCCAAGGATCAGCTTCAGCTAGGAAGAAATCTGAAGTCATACACACTCGCAAAAATTCTCCGCTACGTATTTTGTAATTTCCGAAACGATCTTTTTGCAACGGATAATCGAAGTTGTTTTTTACTTTGAAAATTTTTGATCCATCCTGCCCACGTTGCTTATCCAAAAAATACATGTAGCAATTTTGGCATCCTTCGCTTACTTTTTTGCATCCGTGCCATGGATTCCAGATGTCTCTCATGATTCAGTATCCCAGAGAGTAACCTGCTGGCGAGTGTAAACGTCCACAGATCCGTCAGAAAAATTCAATTTAAATTTCGGTAAAGCTTTCGCATCTTTTGCTGAATTTATCGGTTTGTGGTTCGGAGTTTCCGCCCAAATAAATCCCTTTCGCAAAATATTTAAATAAGAACAAGATTCCAGATTATTTACGGCGAGATTCAGTCGATGACGCGAATTTTGCGCAATATTCGCAAACGCAAATTTTAATTTTTCTTCTAATTCATTGAGATTATGTTTCGGAACAGGTCTTGTAAGCTGAAGTTCCGCTAACTGAATTTTCTTCTGCCCCATAAAATTCCGAATGTTTTTTTCCAGCTTTTCCGCGCAGAGATCAACCCGTTGTTTTCTTTGAGAAAGGAACCAACTAATACTCAATGGACCGGTGGCTTTAAAACGAAGACGTTTTTTTTCAAGAATTCCGAAAATCAGCGATTTCAATTGAAATGAATATTTTTCGAGGTCTTGCAATAACTTAAATCTATCAGGAGTCGATAACTCGGCGGCTGCGGTTGGTGTCGGAGCACGTAAATCCGAAACATAATCGATCAGAGTTGTATCAGTTTCATGTCCTACCGCTGAAATTATGGGAATTTTACTGCGAAATACGGCCCTTACAACATTTTCTTCATTAAATGGCATGAGATCCTCGAAACTTCCTCCGCCTCGCGCAACTATCAGAACGTCCGGTTTCTTCGTCAGAGAATTCATTCCGTCAATTGCTTTTTCGATTTGATTTGCAGCTTCGTTTCCCTGAACCAATACTGGCCAAAGAAGAATTTTAGTTGGAAATCTTTGTTTTACACGATGAATAATATCTCGAATAACAGCTCCCGTTGGAGAGGTAATCACTCCGATAATTTTCGGAAATTTCGGAATGTTTTTTTTCAAATGTGCATCAAACAATCCTTCTTTCGCTAGTTTTTGTTTTCTTTCTTCCAAAAGTTTCAGCAAATTTCCAATTCCTGCCGGTTCGAATCTTTCAACGATAAACTGATATTTTGATTGCATCGGATAAGAGCTGACTTTTCCGAAACAAGTAATTTTCAGACCGTTTTCGAGCTGATGTTTGATCCTTTGTAAAGTGCTTTTCCAACAAATTGCGTCAATGATTGCGTTCTCATCTTTTAAAGAAAAATAAGCATGTCCTGAAGAATGAATCTTCAAAGCGCTCACTTCTGCTGTCAATTTGATATTCCCGAAATTCGTTTCGAGAGACCTTTTTATCAGAGCAGATAATCTCGATACGGTAAATTCTTGTTCCATGATTATTTTAACCACCTACCGAAGAATCATAGCAAATTTAAAAAGGAAATACACACCACAATTTGGTTGACGGACCCATAGTACCCACAAAAACCACACAGAAACTACAAAATATGCGCAAGATACTCGTATAGATCCGCCACATTCTTTTATCACTGATTATTCAAAAAGTCATCAAGCAAAGATGCCTTATTTTTCCATGAGCGACTCGATTTTGTAAATAAACTTAAGTTGTGCGAAAACTGTTAAGCAAAATCTTTCGGATCTAAATCCTGTAAATCCGTGATCGGATAACGGGTTATACCTTCATCGTTAGCGGCTAACGCAAAATTTCTGTTACCGAAGAACTCAAAACTTTTCTCCAAGAAATCCATATCAATGAAATTCAACACCACGTCATTTTTAATCTTTTGAAGTTCATCTCTAAACGTTTGATCCTCTCTACTTGGTTTTTTTGATCTGGATCTTAAATACAAACAAACAACGATAAGTAAAACACTGGCGCCGCAGAACATTATAACCTCTCTCTTCTCCCATTTTAGCACTTCAGAATTTAAACTTCAACGGATATGTGTCAAAACAAATCTTTTATCATATTGTAATATCAATGTTTTGAAACGGATCAAAGTTGTTCTTGATTTGATGATTTTATCGAATATGTTGAAATTTTGTTACATCATTTATCGGGAATGAGTACATTTATTGATCTGTTATTGTTTAAATCTGTACCATCAAGATAGGGGTATTAGCTAACCTATTATTAGGATAGCTTGAAATTTTAGAGAAGGAATGAAAAATGAAATTAAGCACATCAATTATTAATAGTATCTTTGCTTTTGTATGTATCAGTAGTGTGGACGGAATGCAGAATTGTGTATTTCCGAGAACCATAATTGATACGGGAAATATTGTCCCTATCGACTTCAT
>Ga0310690_10005313_pt1 | contig 17575 bp, 15 predicted proteins | sample AusTroGonzalo_MG_2_FD_207661 | JGI IMG/M metagenome (GOLD analysis project Ga0310690, IMG submission 207661) | Bovine rumen microbial communities from tropical cattle in Woodstock, Queensland, Australia - Gonzalo_04 (v2) (version 2) | ecosystem: Host-associated > Mammals > Digestive system >...
GTGATGGCTGCCGTTAATGTTGTCTTGCCATGGTCAACGTGACCAATCGTTCCTATGTTGCAGTGTGGCTTACTGCGTTCAAACTTCTCTTTTGCCATTTTATATTCTCCAAAATAAAAAATCGGGCAGGGCAACACCCTGCCCAAAGTTAGTGTTAAGCGTTTTTGCTTTTAATCGATTCTGCGATTTCCCTCGGAACTTCGGAATAGTGATCAAAAATCATCGTAAACTGCGCGCGTCCTTGTGAAAGCGAACGAAGCGTGTTGACATAGCCGAACATGTTTGAAAGCGGCACAAAAGCGTCAACAACACGCGCGTTTCCGCGCTGATCCATACCGCTGACTAAACCGCGGCGTGAGTTCAAATCGCCGATGATGTCGCCCATATATTCTTCAGGGGTTACAACTTCAACCTTCATAATCGGTTCCAAAAGTCTAGCATCTGCCTGACGCATACCCTCTCTGAAGGCAGCACGAGCAGCAATTTCAAAGCACATAACGTTCGAGTCAACCTCGTGATAAGCACCGTCATAAAGTGTTGCTTTCACGCCGGTTACCGGATATCCGGCTAAAACACCGGCATCCATGGCAGAACGAAGTCCTTTCTCAACGCCGGGGATGTATTCCTTGGGAACATTACCGCCGACAACCGTGTTGCAAAATTCAAACCCTGTATGGTCTTCGGTCGGCTCAAATTTGATTTTGACCTTTGCAAACTGACCTGCACCGCCGGATTGTTTTTTGTGCGTATATTCAATATCGCAAGGCTTCGTGATTGTTTCACGATACGCCACCTGCGGTTCGCCGACATTTGCCTCAACTTTGAATTCACGTTTTAATCTGTCAACGATAATCTCAAGGTGAAGTTCGCCCATACCTTTAATGATTGTTTGGCCGCTTTCCTGATCGGACGAAACCTTAAATGAAGGATCTTCCATTGCAAGTCTGCCCAAAGCCAAACCCATCTTTTCAATATCGACTTTTGTTTTCGGCTCAACGGCAAGCTCAATCACCGGTTCCGGAAATTCCATATTTTCCAAAACAATCGGATTTGAGCTATCGCAAAGCGTGTCTCCCGTTGTGGTGTCCTTAAGACCTGCCAAAGCAATAATGTCGCCTGCAAATGCTTCTTTAATATCATCGCGCTTGTTGGCGTGCATCAAAAGCATACGACCGATTCTTTCTTTCTTGTCTTTGACGGAGTTGTAAATGTATGTGCCGGCTTCAATTTTGCCCGAATAAATACGGGTAAATGTCAGTGAGCCGACGAACGGATCGTTCATAATTTTGAAAGCCAAAGCAGACATCGGCTCCGAATCGGAGGGATGACGAACAATCACTTCTTCCGTGCCGGGCTTTGTGCCCTCAATGGCAGGAATGTCAACCGGTGAAGGCAAATAATCGACAACCGCGTCAAGAAGCGGCTGCACGCCCTTGTTTTTGAAAGCTGTTCCGCAGAAAACAGGCACAAAATCTTGAGCCAAAGTGCCTTTTCTGATGCACTTTTTTAAGGTTTCCATCGAAACTTCTTTACCTTCTAAATAGTCTTCCATTGCTTGTTCGTCTTGCTCAACGGCTGTTTCAACGAGCTGTGCGTGAAATTCTTCGGCCTTGTCTTTCAAATCGGCCGGAATCTCGCGCTCTTCAATTGGCGAATCTGCCGTATCGCCGGTGTAGATAATTGCTTTCATCTTAAGCAAATCAACCACGCCCCTAAACTCGGCTTCCACACCGATCGGAAGCTGCATTGCAAGCGGCCTTGCGCCCAAACGATCGACAATCATATCAAGGCAACGATAAAAGTTTGCACCGATTCTATCCATTTTGTTGCAAAAACAAATTCTCGGCACTTTATATTTATCGGCCTGACGCCAAACTGTTTCCGATTGAGGCTCAACACCGGCAACCGAATCAAAAACCGTGATTGCACCGTCAAGCACGCGAAGCGAACGCTCAACTTCAGCAGTGAAATCAACGTGGCCCGGCGTGTCAATGATGTTGATGCGATGTCCTTTCCAATAGCAGGTGGTTGCGGCTGATGTAATCGTAATGCCGCGCTCTTGCTCTTGTTCCATCCAGTCCATGGTGGCCGCACCGTCATGAACTTCGCCGATTTTGTGCGAAATTCCGGTGTAGTAAAGGATGCGCTCTGTTGTTGTTGTCTTACCGGCATCAATATGTGCCATGATACCGATGTTTCTGTATAATTCCAATTTATGTGTACGAGGCATTTGTCAAACCCTTTAAAACTTGTAGTGTGAAAATGCTTTGTTTGCCTCGGCCATTTTGTGGGTGTCCTCACGCTTTTTAACGGCGGCACCGCGATTGGCAAAGGCGTCTAAAAGCTCGCCCGCAAGCCTGTCTGTCATGGTTGTTTCGGAACGCTTCAATGCAGCTGCAATAATCCAGCGAATGGCAAGCGCCTGACGACGATCTGCCCTAACTTCGCACGGAACTTGATATGTTGCACCGCCCACACGACGCGAGCGAACCTCAACCATAGGTTTCACATTTTCAATAGCTTCGTTAAAAACACTTAAAGCTTCTTGTTTTGTTTTGGAAGCGATAATGTCGAAAGCCGAATAAACAATCTTTTCGGCAACGGCTTTTTTCCCGTCTTCCATCACATTGTTGATACATTTCGTAACTACCTTATCACCGTATTTGGCATCAGGCAGCACGTTTCTTTTAATTGCACTATGACGACGTGACATCTGGTATTCTCCTATTTAGGTCTCTTCGCGCCGTATAAAGAACGACGTTGACGACGTTTAGACACACCTTGGGTATCCAAGGTTCCGCGAATGATATGGTAACGAACACCAGGCAAGTCTTTAACACGGCCTCCTCTAATCAGCACCACTGAGTGTTCTTGAAGATTATGACCTTCACCAGGGATATAGCTGATTACTTCAAAGCCGTTCGTTAAACGAACACGAGCAACCTTACGCAAAGCGGAGTTCGGTTTTTTCGGGGTTGTTGTATAAACCCTTGTGCAAACGCCACGCTTTTGCGGACAGGCTTTCAAAGCCGGAACTTTGTTTCTCTTCACTTTCGGTGTTCGTGAGTTACGAATTAACTGATTAATTGTAGGCATCACAAATTTCCTTTAAAGTTATAAAATTAAACACAAACACTCGCTTGGAATTTTTTAAATTTCAAGCAAGTGTGCGCAATATAAATTGAACAGCCTTGAGAGTCAAGATTTTTTTTAAACATCAAAAAAATTTTTCTTGCTTTTTATTCTCTATCGTTTAACCTATATGTTAAGGCAGGTTGGTGTCTGCCCCGAGGTTAGTACCCTCATCTATGGTTGCCAATTCCATTGGCGTAAAAACTTCCTTCCGGTCGCGTGGCTGGAAGGAGGCAAAATAAGTTTATATAAGGGTTTTTACCCTTATTGAATCAATATGCCCACTATTCCCATAGAGTAGGTACTACTTCCAGTCGCCTTTTACACCGAGGCGATTTTTTGTTGGAAGGAATACTATGGGAAACAAAAGCTTACGTGCGGCTGACGGAAATAAAAATGATGAATTTTATACGACCTATGAGGACATCAAAAAAGAGCTTGTCAATTACGCTAAATATTTTAAGGGCAAAGTGATTTATTGCAACTGTGATGACCACAACGGCATCGGTTTAGGCACTCCGAAATCGAATTTTTTAAAATATTTGGCAGACAATTTTGAAGCCTTTAAAATCAAAAAAGTGATTGCCACACATTATGAAAAAGACAAAGACCGCTCAACGATGTATATCTTAAACAAAGACAATACGGGCGACGGTGTCATTTGTTGGGAGGATATTGAAGAAATCCCGATGAAAGGCAATGGTGATTTTCGAAGCGATGAGTGCATCGAACTCTTAAAACAAGCCGATATTGTCATCACGAACCCGCCGTTTTCTTTATTCAGAGAATATGTTGCACAACTGATGGAATATAAGAAAAAATTTTTAATTATCGGTAACATGAACGCTATAACTTATAAAGAAATCTTTCCGCTCATTAAAGAAAACAAACTCTGGTTTGGCTATGGCTTTAATTGCTCAATGATTTTTAAGACAAAATACTTAAATAATTCAGAGGCAAATCGTAAATATGTTCTCTCTAAAGGTTATAATCCTGATGAAAATTATATAGTTACGCCCGCAGTTTGTTGGTATACAAATCTAGAAACAAGTAAACGTTATGAATTTTTAAACACCGGCAAAAAATATTTTGGCTATGAAAATATGTATCCGAAGTATGACCATTATGATGCTATCAATGTTGATAAGGTCAATGACATCCCGATGGACTACGATGGCGTGATGGGCGTGCCTATAACATTTATAGATAAATATAATCCTGCACAGTTTGAAATAATTGACGGTCTAAACCGGTATACAATTTTAGATGTTGCTAAAATTAATGATTGGGCAAAAGTGAATCATATTCATCTGACAGAAATTAACGGGCAATCAAGATATTTGAGAATTTTAATCAAAAAAAGGAAATCGTAACATGACAATGAAAACATCTCAACCTGTTATCACAATTCGTGATTTAGTCAGCGGTTATAAGGATAAAGGTCAAAACGGTGTGAAAGCTTATGGCGGAAAGCTTAATGTTCGCCCCGCTTTTCAGCGCGAATTTGTTTATAACCCCGAAGACCGTGACCGCGTTATGCTTTCGGTTTATAACAATATGCCCTTAAACAGTATTTATTGGGCAATTAACCCTGACGGCACTTATGAAGTGATTGACGGGCAGCAACGCATCATCTCAATCTGCCAATTTTTAACCAATGATGATGGTTTTGGCCATCCGATTGCCATCGATTTTAACAGAAAACAAACCCAAACTTTTGAAGGCTTATCCGCCGAAAAGCAGAAAGAAATTTTTAACTATAAACTGCAAGTTTATGTTTGCGACGGCACAGACGATGAAAAAATTGATTGGTTTCACACCATCAACATCGCCGGCAAACAAATGACTAATCAAGAACTGCTCAATGCAAACTATACCGGCTCTTGGCTAACTTCCGCCAAAGAATTTTTTTCAAAAAAAAGCAACAATGAAGCCATAAATATTTCTTATTATGACAATGATGATAAAAAAACGTTGCTTAATTTGTCTGCTGACAAAGTTTTGGGCGATATGGGCGGTTTGGGCGACAAAGCCAACCGCCAGCTTTTGCTTGAATTAGCTCTTTTATGGCGTATCAATGTCGATTCGGCAGAATATCCCAAAATCAAAGATTATATGGGCAAGCATAGGTTTGATAAAAACGCCGATGAGTTAATAAATTATTTTAAAAATGTTGTCCGTTGGGTTAAAGAGACTTTTGTTAACTATCGCACAGATATGAAAGGTCTTGATTGGGGCATATTATACAACAAATATCATCATAAAAAATTTAATCCGTTTCAAATTGAGGAACAACTTCAATATCTCTACAATCTCTACGACGTTGATCCGGATGGATTAAAGAAAAAAGGATTTTACGAATATTGTTTATCCGGCGACAGAACCCTTATTTGGCATCGCGCATTCAGCGACAAACAACAAAAACAGGCTTATGAAAATCAGGGCAGAAAATGCGCCAAGTGTCTGAAAAGTTTTCCGATTAAAGAGCTTGAAGGTCATCATAAAAAACTTTTTGCCGACGGCGGTGAAACGACGATTGAAAACTGTGTGATGCTTTGCAAAGATTGCCACAAAGATTACCACGCGCAAAAACAAAAATTTTAGTTGTATGTTTCGGATAGAAGAATTTTAATCGGCTAAAAACCGGTTGAGCTCATTTTGAAGTGTTGTGAGTTCATTTTTAAGATGAGATAATTTTTCAACTTGCAGGGGAGTCATTTTAGCGCTTTCTTTAACCTCCGGCACTGTTTGCTCGGGCGCTTGAGTGTCAAAAAAGTCTTTTTGAATATCGCCGCTTAAAAAGGCCTTTACGCCCTTTTGTTTGAAAAGCTTTTGCACACCTTCAATGGTGTATCGTTTGTCATATAAAAAATCACGGATAAGCTTAATCAGCTCAACATCATCGGGGCGATAATATCTTCTGCCGCCTGTTGCCTTAACGGGCGAAATTTGCTTAAACTTTGTTTCCCAAAAGCGCAAAACGTGGGTTGCAACACCGATTTCGTCGGCAACCTCGGCAATGGTTTTGAAGGCTGATTTTGATTTGCTCATTGCCTAAACTTCCTCTTTTGCCTACAAATTAACCGCCTTGCGCAAATTTTGCGACGGCTTAAAGGAAATAACCGTGCGCTCTTTAATTTGCGCCTGAACGCCCGTTTTCGGATTGCGGCCGATACGCGGCTTCTTGTGTCTCAACAAAAACGTGCCGAAAGATGAAAGCTTCACATTGTTGCCTTTCGTGAGCTCGTTTCTGATTTCATCAATCACCATATCCAAAATTTCACCGCTGTCCTTGCGCGATAAACCGATTTGCTCATAAACCCTATCTGCGACGTCCGAGCGCGTAACTGTTTTCATTTTCAATTCCTATTTTTAATTTTCACTACCACACAGGTTACAACAAACATTTTTCAATCTCAAGTATTCAAACGCATATTTCACAAGTTTTTTTATTTGATATAGGTGCATTTTTTTCTTTACATTTTGTTTTTTCTATATTACAGTGCACCCACTTCCGAGAAGGCGGATTGAAAAAATCCCGTTGTAAACAAAGGGTTTATGACTATCGGGACAATAACAATTTAACTTAAAAAAAGGAAAAATTTTATGAAAAGCATTGTAACAGCAAAGAAAAAGCCGTCTCGCCGCTATGGTGTAAACCTTTGGGGTGAGGCAAACAGCCCGATTAACAAAAGAAATTATGCCCCTGGTCAGCATGGTCAAAGAAGAAAGAAAATGTCTGACTACGGCACACAATTGTCTGCTAAGCAAAGACTGAAGACATATTATGGCAACATTTCCGAAAAACAGTTCCATAAATATTATGAAGAGGCGATTCGCCGCACGGGTGATGCTGCTGAAAACCTTGTTGGCTTACTCGAATCACGTTTGGATAATGTGGTTTATAAAGCAAAATTTGTGCCGACGGTTTTCGCTTCGCGCCAATTCATCAACCACGGACACGTTACGGTCAACGGCAAGAAGGTAAACATTCCTTCATATATGCTCAAAGTCGGTGATGTCGTTGAGGTTAGAGAAAAGTCAAAGTCAATGGCAATGGTGATTGCAGCGGTTGAATCGCAAACAAGAGAAACGCCGGACTATATTGAAGTTGACACCAAAAAATTAACGGCAAAATACAACTATGTTCCGAAATTTGCGGACATTCCTTATGCCGCATTGATGGAACCGAACCTTGTTATCGAGTTTTACTCAAGATAATAAAGTTGTCAAAAAAAATTGGAGCCTCCATTTGCAAAAGTGGAGGTTTTTTTGTTGGCTTTGCAAAGACTATATTGTGCGTATTTATCAAACATTGCGGCCATCAAAACCAAAATGCTCGGGGGAAGATAGAATCGCGCTTGATATTTGCATTTGGTCGCTTATGTTTAAAGGCTGAAAGGTTTGAAATGTCTGATCTGAAAAAACAGAACGGCATCGAAAAAGCGGGCAGGGAAGTTGAAAATTTGAGCAAAACCCTGTTTCATAAAATTGTGAGCTGGATTAAAGCACACCCGCTTTTAACGTTGCTGTTTTCTTTTTTGTTTTCCGTTGCCTCAAATTTGGTGAGCCAGTGGCTGTGGAATATATTTGAATAAAAATCGAATGATTATCATCAAACTTATACACAACCTTAAGGTTAAAAAATATTTTTTTTAATACAATCATTTGCGCTGACCAATATATAACATTTTAAGTTATAAAAAATATATATATCATCTTTTAGTTGCATATTTTCAAATATATGTTATCAATATCCTTATATTCAAAAAAATTAATATGATAAGGAGAACAGAACATGACAAAACTCACCAACCGTGTTGTTTCAATTTATAACCGCAAAACAAGCATGCGCCTTGCAACCGAGGAGTGGGACGCTTTAGAGGCCATTTGCAAAAGAGAAAGCCTCAAGCGCAAACGGTTGCTCGAAATGATTGAAGACCATAAAGCCCCAAAGCTGGGACTAACCTGCTACGTACGGATTTTCGCACTCTCGTATATGCACAGACTCGCGTTTTCGGATTTGCTTAAAGAAAAACCAAACGACAGCCACAAAGATGTTTATCGGGTTTTCGGTTTAATCTCTTGAGAAATAAGTGTTGCAAGCGGCAAAAAAAACGCATATAACTTTTCAAAAAAGAGGTTTATATGCAGTTTTTTGACACGCACATTCACTTGGCGGATTTTGAAAACATCACGCCTGATGAGTTGATGGGAAACTTAAAACAAGCGGGCATCAAAAGATGTGTTTGCGTTTGTTCGCGCCCGCAAGATTTTCAAAAGGCTGCGTCGTTTGCAAAAACATATCCTACAATGGTTGTGCCGGCTTTTGGGCTTCATCCTTGGTATATAGGCGAGCAGGTCAGGGGCTTTGAAAAAGAACTTGAGCGCTATTTGAAGCTGTTTAATGTTGCGCCAATTGGCGAGTGCGGTTTTGACAGGCTGAAAAACCCTGATTTTGAGGCGCAAAAAGAGGTTTTTGAGCTTCAGCTTGCACTTGCTAAAGCATATCACCGACCGCTTTTGCTGCACGCGGTTAAGGCAGACATCTGGTTTGAAAGATATCTGCCGCTTTTGCCCAGAAAAAGTGTGTTTCATTCATACAGCAGTTCCGTTGAGTTCTTAAAGCAAATTATAAAATATGAGCTTTATATATCTGTTAATAAAAGATTTTTTAGAAAACAAGATGCTCAAAAAATAATTTTACAAACGCCGATTGAGCGTCTTTTGATTGAAACGGACGCGCCCTTCCAGTCAAAGCCTGAAGAATTGCAAGATGTTGTTTTACAAATTGCAAACATCAAACAGATGGACCTTGAAAAAACAGCGAAAATTTTATATTCAAACGCAATGGAGATTTTGTGTGATGGTTGACGAACGGTTTATGCGAACGGCCTTGCTTTTGGGAGATGATGCCATAGGGCGCCTCGAAAGTTCAACGGTGGCGGTTATCGGGCTCGGCGCTGTGGGCGGCTATGCTTTGGAAGCTTTGGCAAGAGCGGGCATCGGGCGCCTGATTTTGGTCGATTTTGATGTTTTTGAGCCCTCAAATATCAATCGGCAGATTTTGGCCTTGAGCTCAACGCTTGGGCAAAAAAAGGTTGAGGTTGCCCGAAAACGTGTTTCAGATATTAATCCGAATTGTGATGTTTTAATTGAAGATTGTTTTGTAAACATTGAAAATTTCGATAAAATTTTTCTAAATATAAAAATCGATTTTGTTATTGACGCCATCGACACTATTAAAGAAAAATGTGCGATGATGGCCTATCTTTTTGAGCACAACATACCGTTTGTTTCGGCAATGGGGGCGGCATTGAAAACCGATGTTTCGGCCTTAAAATACGGAAAGCTTTCAAACACAGCCTATTGCACAATGGCACGGAAAATTCGCAAAAACCTTAAAAATTTGGGTGTTGACGAGCGAAAAATTGATTGTGTTTATTCCTCTGAGCCGAACAATGGAGCTCAAAAGCCAATTTTGAAAAATCAAGTGGGCAAAAAAGCCGTTTTAGGCTCGCTTCCGACCGTTACGGCAATGATGGGCTTAATGCTTGCGCATCACGTTATTTTGTCCTTGGCAAAAACAGAAAAACAACACCCTTCGGCTTAAAAATGTTTTAATAGAAAAATTTGATGTAAAGATAAACGGCCGAAATCAAGATGCTGATGAGCATCACAGGTACAGACCAAAGCAAAAAGCCCAAAAACTTGAGCGGGTGGCCTTCGCGGGAGGCCAGACCTGCGACAATCACATTTGCCGAAGCGCCGATAAGCGAGCCGTTGCCACCGAAACATGAGCCGAGTGAAAGTGCCCACCAAACGGGCATCATCGCCTCGCGCCCGCCGAAACTTTCTTCCATCGATTTTAAGGTTGGAATCATTGTGGCGACAAAGGGGATGTTGTCAATGGCGCTTGAAATCAATGCTGAAGAAAAAAGAACCAAAAATGCGGCACGTTTGACGCTCGCGTTTGTCAGCGCAACAAATTGCTGTCCCACAATTTCAAGAACGCCTGTTTTTTCAAGACCAAAAACAACCATAAACAAGCCGCAGAAGAAGAAAACGGTTGTCCAATCAACCAAATTGAACATTTCTTCCGTTTTTTCATCGCGTGTATGATGTTTGTCTTTAAGGGTGTATAAAACAAGCAAAACAGCTGCCCCGCAAAGTGCGATGCTGCCGTTTGAAAGGCTGAATCTCTCTGCCAAAACAAAGCCGCAAATCACAAGCGATAAAACAAAAAGCGATTGGCGCAAAAGTGTTTTATCGACTATTGAGCTTTTAGCGTTCATACGCATCATTGCGGCGCGGTTTTTATCTGTGGCCTGAAGGCTTGCCCTCCAAATCAGCACAAATCCCACAATGAGAGCAAATAAAGCAATGACAACAGCCGGTGCAAGATGTAAAACAAAATCCATAAACGATAAGTTAAGGGCTGAACCAATGAGAATGTTTGGCGGATCGCCGATTAAGGTTGCCGTTCCGCCGATGTTTGAGGCAAAGATTTCAATAAGTAGATAAGGGTAGGGCGTAATTTGCAGTTTTCGCGTCATTTGAAACGTAACGGGAACAATTAAAAGCACGGTTGTTACATTGTCCAAAAAAGCAGAAAAAACAGCCGTAACAACGCCAAGAACAACCATCAGCCCAATAGGATTTGCTTTCACAAGTTTTGCACCCCACACGGCAACAAATTGAAAAAGTCCCGAGCGTTCGGTTATGCTCACAATCACCATCATGCCAATGAGAAGGGAAATGGTGTTGAAATCAATCGCGCGAAACGCCTCTGTTTGGCTGAAAATGCCGAGAACAACCATAACCATCGCGCTTAAAAGCGTGATGACGGCGCGGTTGACTTTTTCCGAAAACAGCAAAAGATAACAGGCAATCATAATGCTTGATGCCAGCCATTTCGGATTTGATAAAAACACAATATTTTCAACCACTTGAGCCACCTGTTACATAAAATAAAGCAAATAAAGATATACTGTTGCGCATATCACGGAAACAAACATCACCGGCACGCCCCAGAGCAAAAACTTTGCAAAACCGATATGCTCGTTTTCTCTCAGTGCCAAACCTGCGACAATCACATTTGCCGAAGCGCCGATAAGTGAGCCGTTGCCACCAAAACACGAGCCGAGTGAAAGTGCCCACCAAACGGGCATCATCGCCTCGCGCCCGCCGAAACTTTCTTCCATCGATTTTAAGGTTGGAATCATCGTGGCGACAAAGGGAATGTTGTCAATGGCGCCCGAAACGACAGCCGAAATCCACAAAATACCAAAAGTTGCCTTTTTTAAGCTGCCTTGGCTCATTGAAATGAGCTTTTGTCCTAAAATTTCAAGAACACCTGTTTTTTCAAGACCGAAAACGATAATAAATAACCCGCAGAAAAAGAAAATTGTTGTCCAGTCAACAAGCGAAAACGCATCTTCAACCCGACTGTCGCGGCTTAAATGTTCGTCGCCGAACGTATATAAGAAAAGCATAATAAAAGCGCCCAAAAGAGCAATCGTGCCGTTTTGAAGGTGAATGTTCTCGGCCAACATAAACAAAGCCAAAACACCGCTCAAAACAAAAAGTGATTTATAAAACAGACCAAAATCCGTAATCATCTCTTTGGCGCCAATTTTCAAAAGCTCTGTTTTGCTTTGCATATCTGCCTTAAGGTATCTGCCGTAAGCAAAGTCAAAAACGGCAATTAAAACAATCATACAAACCGCCACAACGGGAAACAGCTTATACACAAAATCCATAAACGATAATCCAAGCGCCGAGCCGATGAGAATGTTTGGCGGATCGCCGATTAAAGTTGCCGTTCCGCCGATGTTTGAGGCAAATATCTCCACAAGTAAAAAAGGATATGCTTTAAGCTTTAAGTGCCGCATCATTTGAAACGTAACGGGAACGATGAGCAACACGGTTGTAACATTGTCAAGCAACGCCGATAAAACGGCAGTCATTAAAGCAAGCATTATCAAAAGCCCGCGCGGATTTGCCCTGACAGCTTTCGCGCTTAAAACGGCAAGCGCCTGAAACATACCTGATTTTTCGGCAATGCCGACAACAATCATCATACCGATTAAAAGTGCGATTGTGTTAAAATCAACACTTGAAACGGCGGCTTGATGCGACAGAACACCCGAAAAAATAAGCACGCTTGACCCAAGCAGAACCGCTACAGCGCGGTTAAGCTTTTCAGAAAACAGAACAACGTAGCTTGCAATGAGCACGCCGATGGCTAAAATTTGTTCGTTCATATAAAACTTTGCCTCTTTTACCTTTTAGCTAATATATAATCTGCGCTCTAAAATACAAACACTTTTTTCGAGGTTTCCATAACTTCCTTTTGGGCTTAAAAAACAAGGGCCGAAAAAAAGTTTTATTTTTGAACGATTTTTCTTGATTTTTGTTTGTAATTGATGTAAAAAAGCGCGACTTATAGTTTATTATTGTCGTCAAATGCACGGAGTTGGGCGCAACGCTCGGTGGTGCCGGCCTTTGAAAAAGAAAAAACGTTTTTTTGAAAGTAACCTTCTGCTGACGGGGTTTTAAGCCAAAAAAGGTCGCGCCTTTTAATCAAAGCTTGACGGTATGGTCGCAGAATTTTAACACTAAAAGGAATAATATCACATGAAAGAATCTTATACGAGCAAGAAGCGTGTAAGGAAAAACTTCGGGCGAATCGATGCGGTTATTGATATGCCGAGCTTGATTGAGGTTCAAACCGGTTCATATTCAAGCTTCATCAACAACATCGATTCGCGCGGCGAACGCTGCGAATTTGGTTTGGAAGAGGTTTTCAAATCTATTTTCCCGATTAAGGATTTTTCCGAAAACGGCGAGCTTGAGTTTGTTAAATATGAGCTGGAAGAGCCTAAATATGATGTTGACGAGTGTTTGCGTCGCGATATGACGTATGCCGCGCCCGTTAAGGCAACGCTTCGCTTGGTTGTTTGGGACACAGATGAAACAACGGGTGCAAAATCAATTCACGACATTAAAGAACAAGATGTTTATATGGGCGATTTGCCGCTGATGACCGACAGGGGAACGTTTATTTTTAACGGAACGGAGCGCGTTGTTGTTTCACAGATGCACAGATCACCCGGCGTGTTTTTTGACAGCGATCAGGGCAAAACGACCAATACCGGCAAATTTTTGTTTGCCGCCCGCATTATTCCGTATCGCGGTTCGTGGCTTGACTTTGAGTTTGATGCAAAAGATTTGCTTTATGCCCGAATTGACCGTCGCCGCAAGTTGCCTTTAACGTCTGTTTTGTATTCGCTTTATTCTGATGAAACCTTAAAGCGCATCGAAAAAGGAGAAGATGTTCCTTTTGATGAAATCAAAGGCATGGACAAAGAAGAGATTTTAAACTATTTCTACGAATCGGATTTATATACGGCCACCAAAAAAGGCTGGAAAGTTGCTTTCAATCCGGAGCGTATGAAAGGTGTTCGCTTTGATTTTGATCTTGTTGACGCTAAATCAGGCAAAGTGGTTTGGGAGCAAGGCAAAAAATTAACGCCGAGAAGTGCGAAAAAGCTTGTTGAAGACGGTTTTGAAAGCTATGTCGTTTCTGACGATAAATTATACGGCAAGTTTTTAGCAAAGGCTGTTGCCGACAAGAAAACAGGCGAAATTATCGCCGATGCCGGAGCGGAAATCAACGAAGAATTGCTTTCAAAAATCAAAGAGGCTAAAATTGCCGAACTTAACATTTTGTATATTGACGGCGTGAATGTCGGCCCATACATCAGAAACACATTGGAAATTGACAAGAATCATTGCCGTGAAGAAGCGCTTCTTGACATCTACCGCGTGATGCGTCCTGGTGAGCCGGCAACGCTTGAGGCTTCGCATCAGCTTTTCAAACATCTGTTTTTTGATGCCGACCGTTATGATTTGTCATCGGTGGGCCGCGTGAAAATCAACCACGCTTTGGATATTGACTTCAAAGATGCGCCTGACACATATTGCATTTTAAGAAAAGATGACATTTTACGCATTGTCAAACATTTGATTGATCTGCGCGATGGCAAAGGTGAGCCTGATGATATTGATCACCTTGGAAACCGCCGTGTGAGAAGCGTCGGCGAATTGATGGAAAATCAATATCGCATGGGATTGCTTCGTATGGAGCGTGCCATCAGAGAAAAGATGAGCGCCGAGGTGTTAAATAATGTTAAGCCGCAAGATTTGGTTAATGCCAAACCGATTGCGGCCGTTATCAGAGAATTTTTCGGCTCGTCACAATTGTCGCAGTTTATGGACCAAAACAATCCGCTCTCCGAAATTACGCACAAGCGCCGTTTGTCGGCTTTGGGCCCCGGCGGTTTGTCGCGCGAACGTGCAGGCATTGAGGTTCGCGACGTGCACCCCACGCACTACGGCCGAATTTGCCCGATTGAAACGCCGGAAGGACCGAACATCGGTTTGATTAACTCGCTTGCAACCTATGCACGAATCAACAAATACGGCTTTATTGAATGTCCGTATCGAAAGGTTGTGGGTGGTGTCGTAACGTCAGATGTTGTTTATCTATCCGCCGATGAGGAAGGCAAGGTGATTATTGCCGAAGCCAATGCAAAAGTGAAAGATGACGGCCATTTTGAAAACGATATGATTACCTGCCGCAAAAACGGCGAGGTGTTGTTTGCAAGACCGGAAGAAATCAACTACATTGACGTTTCGCCAAAACAGCTTGTTTCGGTTGCAACCGCGCTTATTCCGTTTTTGGAAAACGATGACGCAAACCGTGCTTTGATGGGTTCAAACATGCAACGTCAAGGCGTGCCGCTTTTAAGAAACGAAGCGCCTTTGGTTGGAACGGGCATTGAAGAAGCGGTTGCCAAAGATTCGGGTGCAACACTCGTTGCAAAATATGACGGCATTGTGGATTCTGTCGATGCAAACCGTATTGTTATTCGCTCTGACAGCAAACATGCCACAAATGTCGGTGTTGAAATTTATCGGCTTCAAAAATTCCGCCGTTCAAACCAAAACACGTGCATCAACCAAGTGCCGCTTGTTAAAGTTGGCGACAAAATCAAGGCCGGCGACATCATTGCCGATGGTCCGTGCACGGATATGGGCGAACTTGCGCTCGGTAAAAATGTTTTGGTTGCGTTTATGCCTTGGAACGGTTTAAACTACGAAGATGCCATTTTGCTTTCCGAGCGCATTTCGCGCGATGATGTTTTAACGTCGCTTCACATTGAAGAATTTGAGGTTATGGCGCGCGATACGAAACTCGGCGCCGAAGAAATTACGCGTGACATTCCGAATGTCGGTGAAGAGGCTTTACGCAATCTTGACGAGGCCGGAATTGTTTACATCGGTGCAGAGGTGAAAGCCGGCGACATTTTGGTCGGTAAGGTTACGCCCAAAGGCGAATCGCCCGTGACACCGGAAGAAAAACTGCTTCGCGCGATTTTCGGCGAAAAGGCGTCGGATGTTCGCGACACATCGCTTCGCGTTCAGCCGGGCATTGAAGGCGTTGTTGTCGATGTGCAGATTTTCTCGCGTCGCGGCATTGAAAAAGATGAGCGTGCGCTTTCAATCGAACAGCAGGAAATTACGGCTTTAGCCAAGGACCGTGATGACGAAATTGCAATTATCCGTCGCAATTTCAACGCGCGCTTGAAGGATATGCTCATAGGGCAAACAACCGTCAATGCACCAAAAGAAATTGGCAAAAAGGTCAAACTAACGGCCGAGATTTTAGATTCCGTGCCGAGTGCAATGTGGCGCAAAATCGCCATCAAAGACGAAAAGATTATGCGTGAGATTGAAGAATTGTCTGCTTCGTTTGACGCGCGTATCGCCAAAGTAAACGCCCACTTTGAAAACAAGGTTGACAAGGTTCAAAGAGGCGATGATTTGTTGCCCGGTGTGATGAAGATGGTTAAAGTTTTCATTGCCACCAAGCGCAAAATGCAAACGGGTGATAAAATGGCCGGTCGTCACGGAAACAAAGGTACGGTTTCACGCGTTTTGCCGTTGCAGGATATGCCCTATATGGAAGATGGAACGCCGGTTGACATTGTGTTAAACCCGCTTGGCGTGCCTTCACGTATGAATGTGGGACAAATTTTGGAAACCCACCTCGGTTGGGCTGCCAAAGAGCTCGGTAAACAACTCGGTGAGCTTTGCGAACAATACAAGAAAGGTGAAAAAACGCTTGATGATTTGAACAATCGCCTCAAAGAAATTTACGGCGATAAGCAATATAAAGCGCAGATTGAGCCGTTAAATAAGTCTGAAAAGATGGAGCTTATCGGCAATTTGAAAAACGGTATTCCGATGGCAACGCCGGTTTTTGACGGTGCAACGGGCGATGACATCAATCGTATGCTTGAAATGGCGGGTTTGCCGACATCAGGGCAGATTGATTTGTATGACGGAAGAACCGGTGAAAAGTTTGACCGCAAGGTTACCGTCGGCGTGATTTATATGATTAAGCTTCACCACATTGTTGATGAAAAGATGCACGCACGTTCGGTCGGTCCATACAGCTTGGTGACGCAACAACCGTTGGGCGGTAAGGCGCAATTCGGCGGTCAACGTTTCGGTGAAATGGAAGTTTGGGCTTTGCAGGCCTACGGCGCTGCCTACACGTTGCAGGAAATGCTGACGGTTAAATCAGATGATGTATCGGGCAGAACAAAGGTTTATGAAGCCATTGTTCGAGGCGAAGACACGTTTAACACGGGTGTGCCCGAATCGTTTAACGTTTTGGTCAAAGAAATTAAGTCTTTGTGCTTAAATGTTGAGATGTTGAACGAAGAAGTTTAAGAAAAGGAGAATATAAAGATGAATGATGTTATGAAATTTTTTGCACAGCAAGTTCAATCGGAAGAAGAATCTTTTGATGAAATCAAAATTTCGATTGCTTCTCCTGAACAGATTCGTTCGTGGTCGTATGGCGAAGTTAAAAAGCCCGAAACGATTAACTATCGAACATTCAAGCCTGAAAGAGACGGTTTGTTTTGTGCGCGCATTTTCGGTCCGGTGAAAGACTACGAGTGTTTGTGCGGCAAATATAAGCGTATGAAATATCGCGGCATTGTTTGCGAAAAGTGCGGTGTTGAAGTTACGCTTTCAAAAGTTCGCCGCGAGCGTATGGGACACATCGAACTGGCTGCGCCGGTTGCGCACATCTGGTTTTTGAAATCGCTTCCGAGCCGCATTGCAACACTGACTGATATTTCCGTCAAATCGCTTGAGCGTGTGCTTTATTTTGAAAGCTACATCGTCATTGAGCCCGGTTTGACAGATTTGCAAATGAACCAGTTACTCACCGAGGACGAATATCAGGAGGCTTTGGATAAATACGGCGAAGATTCGTTTAGAGCGGGCATTGGTGCCGAAGCTTTGCGCGAGATTTTGGCCAACATTGATTTGGAAGCCGAGCGTGCCGTCATGCGTGCCG
>Ga0310690_10005315_pt1 | contig 17571 bp, 10 predicted proteins | sample AusTroGonzalo_MG_2_FD_207661 | JGI IMG/M metagenome (GOLD analysis project Ga0310690, IMG submission 207661) | Bovine rumen microbial communities from tropical cattle in Woodstock, Queensland, Australia - Gonzalo_04 (v2) (version 2) | ecosystem: Host-associated > Mammals > Digestive system >...
TCAATCTCGTTTAGGGAGTTTGTGTCAAAATAATTTTGTTTGAGAAGGATGTCAAACAGGCGGGTGATGCCTATACTCATTCCAACACCTGGCATTTTCTTTTCGGTAAAGTATCCGCAAAGATTTTCATATCTTCCGCCACCACCGATTGCTATGGTTTCTTCATTGTTTTGTAGAAAACCTTCAAAAACCGTGCCGGTGTAATAGTTGTGTCCGCGAATGACAGAAAGATCATATACATAATTTTTTGCGTCAAAACTCTTTAAACTTCTGTCCAGAGCTTTGAGTTCGTCAATACCCTTTTGGAAAGTTTCGTTTTCGCAAAGGTTTTCAACTTTTTTGAGAATGTCTGTCAAAGAGCCGTTTGTCTTTGTCAAACCGATAAGTTTTTCGGCTTGTGAATCTGAAAGGCCAAGTTCTTTGAGTTGGGCAACAGCGTCGTCTTTTGGGATTTTGTCTAGTTTGTCCAAGATGATAAAAATTTCTGTTGAAACATCTTCTTTTTTAAGTGATTCGATAAAGCCACCCAAAACTTTTCTGTTTGAAATTCTAATTTGAACACCCAAGTTTAGGGCCTTGAAACATCTTTCAAAAAGCATTATGCATTCTGCGTCAGCAACAACCGAGAGAGTTTCGCTTCCGATAATGTCTGCGTCGCATTGATAGAATTCTCTAAATCTGCCTTTTTGTGGGCGTTCGCCACGATATACCTTTCCAATCTGGAATCGTTTGAAAGGGAAGTTGAGTTCGTTTTGATGCATTGCGACAAATCTTGCGAGTGGAACTGTAAGGTCATAGCGCATGCACATGTCGGTGTCACCTTTTGTGAAACGATAGATTTCTTTTTCGCTTACGCCATTGCTTTTTGCAAGCAAAATGTCGCTGTATTCTAGCACTGGAGTGTCAAGCGGCAAGAAACAATTCTGTTTGAAAGTTTCTTTGATGTTTGAGAGAAGTTTTTCAAACAAAAGCTCTTCTTTGGGCATAAGTTCCCAAAAGCCATTCAGTTTTCTTGGGGTGGTAAGATTCATATTTTCTCCTATATAAATGCTATTTTAATCTAAATATTTATGTTTGTCAATTGAAATGTGTTGGTTGATAATTTGCATACAAAATGTATAAAACTTATCCACAAATTCATATTTATACACAGCCGTTTATGTTTATTCAGTGGTTGAAAATAAGTAAAATATGCAAAAAAGTTGGTGAGTTATCCACATTTCCACAATTTTGTGGATAAAAGTATGGGCTCTACACAAGATTTAGGGGGATTTGTGTGTATAAACAACAAGAGACACAAAAATTGTTTTTTCGACACCTTAATATTTTTTCGGAAATTTGTATAAAGGCGGCGCAAAAACAAATTTTTATTCATTCGTTTTTGTCAAAAATGTGCTTGGCTTTCCGCTGCAAATGAAGCACAGTTTGTGCAATGCTCTGGTTGAAGAAACATAGAGAAGATTTTGGTCAAGCTCATTTTTGTAGGTTTTGTTGTCGGCAAATGGAATGATGACCGCATCAAATTCGATGCCCTTCGCCTTGGCAGGGGTTGTGATAATCTTTTTGGCGGTTGTATTTTCGACGCCTTTGAATTTTTTGATGATTGGGCTGGCTTTTTTGAGCTCAGCAATTTGAGATTGGGTTTTGCAGATTATGGCAACTCTTTGAGCAGGGGAGAGCGTGTCTAAATATTCTTCTATGCTCTTTGTGCAATCTTTTGTCTTTATGAATTTAATTTCGTCGCCGATGCGGTTTACATTTTTGGCTATCTTTTTGCCTAAAATTTTCTGTGCAAATGTTGAGATTTGAAGGGTGCTTCGATATGAGCGATTTAGAACCTTTGTCTTTGCGTGAATGAGTTTTGAAAGACTTGTAAGATATTCTGGCGAAAGAGTGCGATCAATGCTTTGGTAAATATCGCCCAAATAGAGCTTTGGACATCTGAAAAGTTTTTCAAAAAGATAGAAGTGGCATGGTGTGTAATCTTGCATTTCATCTACGATGACATATTTTGATGCAAAAGTGTTTTTGAGTGAAAGCAAGTTTTCTTTGATGAGCATGATTGGAGCAATGTCATATGCTCCGATTGTTTCAGTTTGGTCTAAATCAACGCTTAGAAGGAAATTGTTGTAGATTTGGAGTGGATCTATGGTTATGAAACGGTCGTAAAGCAGTTTTTTGGCGCGTTTGACAAGTTCGGAGTGGTCTTCTTCACCTGTTTTGAACATGTCGGCAACACGCTCGGACAAAACATCAATGCGTTTGTAAATTGGGAGGCCAGAGAGTTTGTTGAAAAATACTTCGGTGACATCTTCTTTTGAGATTGAAACATCTCCAAATGCCAAGGTCTTTGGTACAAAAAGTTTTGGTAAATCATTTTCGATAAAGTTTTTTAAATCTTCAAGAAATTCGAAGCTGGACTTTATGGCAATGTTTTCAAAATCACTTTGTTTTTGGTTTTCAATAATTTTTTCGAGAAGTTCTTCTCTCGGCTCAAATGGAAGGGAGAGAAGGCGCTTGGCCATGTTGTTGAATGTGGTCGAGAAAGGTTTTTCTTCGCCCAAGTTTGGCAAAACATCGTCAATATATTCTCCAAAAGCTTCGCTTGGAGTCAAAATCAAAATATCTTCGCTTTTTAGGCTGTTTCGATATTTGTATAAAAGGTATGAAACGCGGTGAAGGGCGACAGAAGTTTTTCCTGAGCCGGCTACACCTTGAACTATTATGTTTTGGAAATCGTCTGAACGGATGAGAGCATTTTGTTCTTTTTGAATTGTTGAGACGATGTCGTGCATTTTTCCGCTTGAGTTTTGGGAAAGTTGTTCCATCAAAATGTCATCATCAATAATCATTTTGCTGTCAATGTAATATTTGAGTGAGCCGTCTTCGATTTTGAACTGGCGCTTTAGGCTGAGATTTCCACTTATGGTGCCTTCTGGGCAGGTGTAAGAGCAGTCGCCTTGGGCGTCATCATAATAGAGCGAGCAGATGTCACTTCGCCAGTCATAGACGAGATTTGTTTTTGTTTCATCCTGTACAAGACCCAGGCCAATGTAAAATTTTTGTGGAGATTTTTCATCTTTTGCTTGAAAATCAAATCGACCAAAGTATGGTGTCTTTTCTTGTCTTGTCAGGCGTTTGTCTGTCTTTTCAAGGTCAATGTTTTGTTGTTCGAAATTTTCGATTTGGGTGTTTATGTCAGCAAGTTCGTCAGAGCCAGTTTTTATGTCATAAAAGTTTTCGGAGAAAAAAGTCTTTAAGTTTTTGACTTTTTCTGCGTTTGTTTTGATTTTTCTTTTGTTTTTTTCTAAAATTTGTTTGATTTTTGTTTGGGTCTGCTCTAAATAGAGAGTTTCTTCTTGTTTGACTTTGTTTTCCATAAAGGCCCCTTAAAAATTAAATTTGAGTGCAAAGAAATTTTTGATGCACTCAAATTTTGATTTATTCTTCTTGTGGTTGTTCGACGATTTCTTCAGTTTCTTCAGATTCGTCGCTTTCTGTGCTTTCATCTTCTCGCTCTGCAAGTGCAACACTTGTGATTTTTGCGTTGTCTTTCAGTTTCATGATTCTAACGCCTTGGCTGACGCGGGAGAAGGTTGAGATTTGGTCAATGTGTGTGCGGATGATGACTCCGGAGTCGGCAATCATCAATAAGTCAAAGCTCTCGTCTTCAATCTGTTTGAGAGCAACAAGTTTTCCGGTCTTGTCATTTATGACAGCTGCTTTTACACCGCTTCCGCCACGCTGTTGAAGTCTAAATTCGTTTATTGGAGTGAGTTTTCCATATCCATTTTCTGTGATAGTAAGTATCTTTGTGCCTTCTTTGACAACCGCCATGTCGACGACATCGTCAGATTCTGGCATTTTGATGCTTCTAACACCTTGGCTATCTCTTCCAACGGCACGCACATCAGTTTCGTTGAAGCGGATGCACTTTCCTTGGAGTGTGCCAATCAAAATGTCATCTCTTCCACTTGTTATGTCAACGCCGATAAGTTCGTCGCCTTCAACAAGTTTGATGGCAATCTTTCCAACTTTTCGAATGTTTTCATATTCTGAAAGCGGAGTCTTTTTGATAAGACCTTGTTTTGTCGCCATGATGAGATTTGAGTTTTCGGCTTGTTTCATTGGGATGATTGTCGTCACCTTTTCACCAATTGAAAGTTGGAGAAGGTTTATGATTGCTCTGCCCTTTGCTTGGCGTTGAGCTTCTGGGATTTCATATGCTTTTGCTGTAAATACCTTTCCGAGATTTGTGAAGAACAGAAGTGAATCGTGGGTTGAGGTGATAAACATGCTCTCAACATAGTCTTCATCTTTTGTCTTGTGGGCTGTTATGCCTACGCCGCCACGATGTTGGGCTTTGTATTCATCAACAGACATGCGTTTGATATATCCAAGGTGGGTCATTGAGATGATGACATCTTCTTCGGCAATTAAGTCTTCAATATCGATTCCGCCAACATCCATGCTGATCTCTGTCTTTCTCTTGTCGCCATATGTCTGTTTGACTTGTTCGAGATCGTTGTTTATGATTTGAAGCACTCTCTCTGGCTTTTCCAAAATGTCTGAAAGGTCTGCAATGAGAGCTTCGAGAGAAGAAAGTTCTTCATTGAGTTTTTCTACTTCGAGTGAAGTGAGCTTTGAAAGTTTCATCTCCAAAATTGCGTTTGCTTGGATTTCGTCAAGCTCAAACTTGGTCGTCAAGTTTGTCAAAGCTTCTGGTCTGTCTTTTGAAGCTTTGATGGTCTTTATTACTTCGTCAATGCTTGCAAGAGCGATGACAAGACCTTTGACTATATGTTCACGTTCTTGGGCTTTTTTAAGGTCAAATTTTGTCTTTCTGACCGTCACATCCTTTTGATGCTCAAGGTAGTAGTAGAGCATTTCTTTCAAATTCAAAACTTTTGGCTGGCCATTTACAAGAGCGAGCATGATGATGCCTGAGTTTTGTTGGAGCATTGTGTCTTTGTAAAGAGAGTTTAAAACAACTTGGGCGTTTGCGTCCTTTTTGATGTCAACGATTACTCTAAGGCCGTCTCTATCTGACTCGTCTCTAAGGTCTGCGATGCCTTCAATTTTTTTGTTTTTAACCAAATCTGCAATTTGGGTGATAAATCTGGCTTTGTTTACCGCGTAAGGAATTTCGGTGATGACAATTCTGTTTCTGCCACCAATTTCTTCAATTTCGGCTCTTCCTCTAACCAGCACGCCGCCGCGTCCAGTCTTGTAAGCGTGTTTAACCGCTGTGCGTCCCATGATTATGCCACCGGTTGGATAGTCTGGGGCTGGAATGATTTTGATAAGTTCGTCAATATCAATATCTGGGTCTTTAATAAGGGCTTGAACGCCGTTTATTACTTCGGTGAGATTGTGAGGTGGAATATTTGTCGCCATGCCGACAGCGATGCCGTCTGCGCCGTTTACGAGAAGATTTGGGAATCTCGCTGGGAGCACAGAAGGCTGCATGAGCGTGTCGTCAAAGTTTGGATAGAAATCAACTGTTTCTTTTTCTATGTCTTGAAGCATAAGGCCAGCAATCTTTGAAAGTCTTGCTTCTGTATAACGCTGTGCAGCAGGTGGGTCACCATCGACAGAGCCGAAGTTTCCATGACCGTCAACAAGTGGATATCTTATTGAGAAGTCTTGGGCAAGTCTAACGAGAGCGTCATAAATTGAGCTGTCACCATGTGGGTGATATTTTCCCATAACTTCGCCGACAATACGCGCACTCTTTTTGTGTGGCTTGTCATAGAAATTGTTGAGTTCGCCCATAGAATATAAAATTCTTCTGTGAACCGGTTTAAGACCATCTCTTACATCAGGAATTGCACGGCTGACATTGACTGCCATCGCGTAGGCAATAAATGACTTTTTGAGCTCGCCAACAACTTCAATAGGCTGGATTTTTTCTTTTGAAATCAATTCTTTTAGTTTTTGTCTGCTTTCTTCATCTATTTTACTCATTGTTTTCTTCCTTTATTTTAAACATCTAAGTCTTTGACAAGTGTTGCGTTTTCTTCAATAAATTTTCTTCTAAGTTCGACATCTTCGCCCATAAGTTCGCTGAACAATCTGTCGGCTTCTATGGCGTCTTCCATGGTGATTTGAAGCAAGATTCTGTTTTCTGGATTCATTGTTGTTTCCCAAAGTTGTTCTGGGTTCATTTCACCAAGACCTTTGTATCTTTGAAGGGTTGTGCCCTTTCTGCCGTTTTCTTCAAACCATGCGTTGAGTTCGTCATCTGTGTAGAAATAGAAATCTTTTTTGTCTTTTGAAACTTTGTAAAGTGGTGGTTGGGCGGCGTATACATGGCCGTTTTCAATAAGTGGGCGCATAAAGCGGAAGAAGAATGTCAAAAGCAAAATTCGAATGTGTGAACCATCGACATCGGCATCGGACATGCAGATGATTTTGTTGTAGCGAAGTTTTGATTCGTCAAAATCATTTCCTGTTCCGGCACCAAACGCTGTAATCATCGCTTTGATTTCGTTGTTTTCTAAGATTCTGTGAAGTCTTGCTTTTTCAACATTCAATATTTTTCCGCGAAGTGGCAAAATGGCCTGGAATCTGCGGTCTCTACCTTGTTTTGCAGAACCACCAGCCGAATCACCTTCGACGATATAGATTTCGCAAAGAGAACTGTCTTTTTCTGAACAGTCAGCAAGCTTTCCTGGCAAGGTTGTGTTTTCTAAGACATTTTTTCTTCGAGTGAGTTCACGAGCGTTTCTTGCGGCATCTCTTGCTCTTTGGGCAGTGATGCTCTTTAAGATAAGTTCGCGGGCTTCATTTGGATGTTCTTCAAGATAGTCGCCAAAAGACTCTTGCATAGCCTTGTAAACAATGGTCTGCATTTCGCTGTTTCCAAGTTTTGTCTTGGTTTGACCTTCAAATTGAGGTTCACGGAGTTTTACTGAAATAACTGCAGTGATACCTTCTCGGCAATCTTCACCAGAGAGTTTTTCGCTTTCTTTGATGAGTTTGTTTTTGACTGCGTAGTCGTTTATGACTTTTGTCAATGCGTTTTTGAAACCATTGAGGTGTGTGCCACCTTCTTCGGTGTTTATGTTGTTTGCGTAAGTGTTTATGATTTCGTTGTAAGAGTCGTTGTATTGGAAGCAAACTTCAATTTCGTTTATTACTTCGCCTTTGTCATTGTGATTGAACTTGTTGAAGTAAATTGGATATGACAAAAGAGTTTGTTTGTTTTGATTTAGATAATTTACAAATTCGACAATGCCGCCTTTAAATTCAAAAACATCTTTTCTTTCTTGGCCTGCGCGCTTGTCTTCAAGGGTGATAACAAGACCTTTGTTTAGAAAGGCAATTTCGCGGAAGCGGTTTTTGAGATTGTCGTAAGAGAAGTCTGTCGTTTCAAAGATTTCATCATCTGGCCAGAATGTGACTGTTGTGCCTGTGTGGTCAGCGTTTCCAATCACTTTGAGTGGGGCAAGGCTTCTGCCACGAGCAAATTCGATAAAATGGTGTTTTCCGCCCTGGTAAACATCTACGGTGAGTTTTGTAGAAAGTGCGTTTACGCAGGATACACCAACGCCGTGAAGACCGCCAGAAATTTTGTAGCCTTCGCCACCAAACTTTCCGCCTGCGTGGAGTTTTGTCAAAACGACTTCAACCGCGCTCTTGCCTTCTTTTTCAATTATGCCGGTAGGAATTCCACGGCCGTTGTCAATGACAGAGCATGAGCCGTCTTCGTTTATGATGACATCAATTTGGGTGCAGTAGCCGGCAAGAGCTTCGTCAATAGAGTTGTCCACAACTTCTTGAACAAGGTGATGGAGTCCGTGGCTATCTGTTGAGCCAATATACATGCCAGGGCGTTTTCGGACAGGTTCGAGCCCTTCAAGGACTTGAATCTCACTGGCATCATATTTGACAGATTTTGAAAGTTTTGATTTTTCTTCATCATTTGCCTGATTTTCAATCATTTCTTCGGCAGAGATGACTCTTTCAGTTTCTTCAATTTGAGGAGTTTTTGTTTCTTCGTTTTCCATATGATTTTTTATTCCCTTTATATATATTATATATACATATGTATTATATCATATAAGGAAAGCAATGCAAAGGGTTTTGATAAAAAAAAGCCGTAGAAATCAATTTTTTTGTATTGACAAAAATTCTTTTTAATGAGATAATACTCTTGATGGGGGAAACTTATGGTTTTGGCGCATGGTATTTTGAAGGATAATATTTTTAGATGTGAAAAACTTTTGAAACAAGTGCCTTATTTTTTGAAAAATGGGCGAGAAATTGAGTTGTTTGAAGATTCTGAAAATATTGTTTGGATAAATGGTTATTCAAAATTGACAGGAAAAGATTTTTCAAACTTTTATACGTTTGAGAATAAAGATTATCGAAGATTGAATGCACTCTTAAACAAAATCGCTATTCGTGAAGATAACATGAAAAAAGCTGGATACAGCTTGGATGGAATAAAAAGTTTTAATAGAAATATTTGGCTTGACCTTTCGAGAGAAAGCAATGCGATTGAAGGAATTTTTGATGACTTTTCTTATGACCTTTTGGATTTTAGAGCAAAACTTCGTGGGCAAATTGCGGACACATTGACTACACAAAATTTGACAAAATATCAATATTTTCAAAAGCTTTTAGAGCAGTATAGAAAAATTGAAGAAAAAGGTGATTGTGTCGTAGTTTTTGGACGCAATAAAGAGCATAAACTTTCTAATGAAATGATTAGACATGTCATGGCATTTAAGTATGCATATAAATATGCAAAAAAGGCTCAGTATGCTGGAGCATCTGAAACGGAAGATGAGCTTTTGGAAATTTTGCAAGGAGTAGCATGTCTTCTTGCAGGCGTGGAAATGGTTGAATTTCGTCCTATTCAAGTTTATGTCAATGGAAATATTCAACTCGCAAATTGGACCCCTGTTGCACCAGAAGAAATTGCTGATAGCCTCGAAGCTTTGGCTAAATGGACTTGCAGCGGAGAAACAATAAAAAAATTGCACCCTATTGAAAGAGCGGCTATATTTCATGCGGAGTTTGCCAGAATTCATCCTTATTTGGACGGAAATGGAAGAACGGCAAGAATTATGTCAAATTATCTTTTGATGAGAGATGAGATGCCAACAATTTCAATAAGGTATAAGAACACAGATGCATATCTTAATGCTATAAACAAGAGTATTGAAACTCACAAAATTGACGATTTGATTGATATGTTTTATGATGAGGTTTATGCGGGGGCTTTGAATATTGAAAAATGTTTGGACCATATCGAAAAAACACAGAAACCTAAAGTAGAAAAAGGAAAAGAATAAAAAAACTGGGATTTACAGTAGCTCCTTTTAATTCATATCCAAAAATTTTTCTTTTGCAAATGGTTTTGTGGAAAATTTTGAGAAAGATTGAAAAAAATAAGAGAATTTTGTTTCTCTTATCCTTCAAATTCGGCTACTTTTCACCTCTTTTTTAGGATAACTCTTTTTCAAACTTTTGTCAGGAGAGAAAGAAATAGAGTAAAAAAAGTAGGATAATTGTAGATGATAAGATATAATGAGATTGTAAAATGTAAGGAGGGTTTATGAGAGACCTGGATCTTGAATCATGGAAAAGAAAGGATATGTTCAACTTGTATTTTCAGTTTGATATCCCACAAATTTCACTTTGTACGCCATTGGAAGTGACAAAAGTTTATAAATTTGCGAAAGCAAAAAATCTTTCTTTTTATTTTTGTATGTGTCATGTTTTCTATACAGCAATTCTGAAATTTGAGGAGTTTATGATTCGCTCAATAAAGGGAAGGCTTGTAGTAGAGGATGGTGAATATGCAAATATATGTGCTTGTGAACCAGGCGACGATCTTTTCAAGATAATTGTGAGCAAATATGATGCCGACATTGAAAAGTTTTGTAATGAGACAAAAAAAGTTTTGCAAAATCAAAGATCTTTCATTGAGCCCATGCCTTCAGGGGCGAGGAAAAGTCAAGTGATTGCCTATATATCTTGTGCGCCATGGTTTGAATTTTCACATGTGACTCACCCACAAGATGTGCAGAAAAATGCATTTGTTCCGCATATCACTTTTGACAAAATGAAGCTAAATGAGAAGGGGGAAAGATGGGTCAATGTTTCACTTCAAGTAAATCATGCCGCAATTGATGGAATGCTGATTGCAAAGATGCTCGATGAAGTAAAATCAATCATCCGCAATTTGAAATTTTAGTTTTTCTTGATAGAATTTTGCATAAAAAAAGACCAGAGAACCTGATCTTTTTCATTTGGTTGCGAGGACAGGATTTGAACCTGTGACCTCCGGGTTATGAGCCCGGCGAGCTTCCGAACTGCTCTACCTCGCGTTGTGATGCTTTGAGTATAGTATAGTTTTATGCAAAAAGTCAAGCATTTAGACAAAAAAAAGAGCAATTTTGCTCTTTTTTATTGTTGTGGGAGTTTGAAGCTGTCTTTGAGTGTGATAGTTTTGTTGAAAACAAGTCGGTCAGAAGTCGAATCTTTGTCAACACAATAATAGCCTTTTCGCATAAATTGGAATTTGTCTTCCACCTTTGCGGTTTTTAGGAAGTTTTCGGCGAGTGCCGTCTTTTCGATAAGTGAATTTGGCTCAAGCAATTCTTCTATGTCTCCACCTTCAAGTAAAAACTTTGTAGGGAACATATATTTTTCATCATCAGTACGCGTCAAATTTTTAAATTCTCGAATTGTCACTTCAAAAGAGTTTTTAGTAGATACAAAATGAATTGTTCCTTTGCACTTTATGCCGCTTGTGTCATTTCCACTTCGTGTGTTTGGAAGATATTCGCATTCCAAGTGGTCAATATTGCCACCTTTGTCAAAAATCACCCTGTTGCATTTTATGATGTATGCGCCTTTAAGTCTGACAATTCCGCCTTCAACAAGTCGGTTGTATTTTGGCGGTGGGTTGAGAGAAAAATCTTCTTGTTCGATATATATTTCGTGACCAAATGTCGCTTTGTGTGTGCCGGCACTTGGGTCGTTTGGATTGTTTTCAATTTCGATTTCTTCTTCGCCGTCAAAGTTTGTGATAATCACCTTGAGTGGGTCTAAAACAACCATTGCACGGGTAGCGATTTTGTTTAAATCTTCACGAATGTGGAATTCGAGTGCACTAAATGGAATTAAGCTTCTGCTTGCAACAACACCATTTGACTTCACAAAATCTTTGATGCCTTGTGCGGTGTAGCCACGACGTCGCATTCCAACAAGAGTTAAAAGTCTTGGATCGTCCCAACTCATCAAATAACCTTCATTGACAAGACGCTTTAAATATCGCTTGCCAAGAAGCACATATTCAAGGTCAAGTGGGGCAAACTCGCGTTGCTTTGGAAAAGGCTTTTTCCCCCAGCCGTGTTCTACAAACCAGTCATAAACTTCTCTGTGAACGCGAAATGTTGTATCGCAAAGGCTGTATGTTGTGCCTTCAAGACAATCTTCCATTGGGTGAACAAAGTCGTATTGTGGCCAAATGCACCACTTGTCACCAACTCGATAATGGTGTTGGTGGGCAATTTTATACATAATTGGGTCGCGCATCAAAATGTTTGGATGAGACATATCAATTTTTGCACGCAAGGTGAGTGTGCCATCTGCAAATTTGCCTGCACGCATATCTCTAAAGAGTTTCAAACTTTCATCAGCAGGCCTATCTCTAAAAGGACTTGGCTTGCCAACTTCTGTAAGTGAACCCTTAAGAGCTTGCTGCTCGCTTTGAGAGAGTTCGTCAACATAAGCGTCACCATTTTTTATCATTTTTTCTGCAATGTCATAAATTTTGTCGAAATATGATTCGCTAGCATAAACCATTGCCTTTGGAGTGTAGCCAAGCCAAGCTAGGTCTTTCATATAGCTGTCAGCAAACTCGCCATCTTCTTTTGAGGGGTTGCTGTCGTCCATACGCAAATAGGTATAACCGCCGAATTTATTTGCGGTTTCAAAATTGATAATCCAAGCCTTGCAATGACCAATATGCCAATAACCAGTTGGTTCTGGCGGGCATCTGGTCACAATTTCTTTTATTCTGCCAGATTTTAAATCTTCAAGCGCTTCTTCTTCAATAAAATTTGTAGGGACAATGTCTTCAAATGATTTTTTCATGAAATTTCTCCTAATGCTTATATTTTAATTTTTATGGGCGAAAATGTCAATAATATAAAAAATAAAACAACTTTTCGTTGTTTATTTTTTTTCGTTTAGTTTTGTTCGCAGTTTGGTTTTTATGCGAGTCAGGCTGTTGTCTATGCTCTTTTTTGTGATGGCGAGTTTTTGTGAAATCTCTTTGTAAGAATAGCCTTGAAGGTAAAGGCTGAGAACTTTGTATTCATTTTTTGACAGAGTGGATTTGATAAGTAATTTGAGATTGTTGTAGTTTTCTTTGTCAATCACCTTTTCGGCTGGGGTGGTTTCGAGAACGAGTTCCACTGGCAAGTAATCAAAATTTGAGTTTGTTTGGTCATTTTGGAAATTCTGGAAAGAAATGGCTGACGAGAGTGGGCGATTTTTGTTTGTGTTTGCGCTTTTGATTGCAACCTGGACTTGGTGTTTTATGCAGACAGAGGCAAAGGTTTTGAAAGAGGAGTCTTTGGCCGGGCTGAAACTTTTTATGGCTTTGTAAAGGCCAATCATGCCTTCTTGAATCAGGTCTTCAATATCTCCGCCGACGATAAAATAACCACGGCAGATTTTTGTCACAAGATATTTGTATCTTGAAAACAGCTCTGTTTCTGCCGCTTCATTGCCTTGTTTGACTAGTTCGACCAAACATTCGTCAGTTTGCATTTTCGCTCCTATTTGACCTAAAATTTTGAAAAATAATGCAGTTTTTTAATTTTTTTGTCAAAAAAACTTTGATTTTTATATTTTTTCTTCTCTTTGTCTTAAAATTTCATATACAACAATTGCACTTGCACAGCTTGCGTTTAGTGAATTTACACTTCCATGAAGTGGGAGAGTCAAAATTCCGTCGCAGTAAGCTTTGAGAGATTGTTTGACACCGTTTCCTTCAGAGCCAATCACAACGGCGATTGGACCAGTAAGATTTTGGGTGTAGATGTTTTCTCCGCCGGTTTCGGCAACATATATCCAAAGACCATTTTCTTTTAGGAAGTCGATGGCTGTTTTGAGATTTGTCACCCTCGCAATTTTCATATTTGAAATTGCACCTGCACTTGTGCGCACAACCGTTTCATTGACTTGGCAAGCTCGAACTTTTGGAATGACAATTCCATCAACGCCAGCGCATTCGCAAGTTCGAATGATTGCTCCAAGATTGTGTGGATCTTCGATGCCGTCCAAAAGCACAACAAATGGTGTGTGGTCTTTTTCTTTTGCCGAGTTTAAAATGTCTTCGATTTCGCTGTAAACAAAGTCAATAGTCTGGGCGATATATCCCTGATGATGACCTGTTTTTGAGATTTCATCCATGCCTTTCTTTGGCATAAACTCTATGCGAATCTTGCCCTTTTTTGCGAGTGAGATGACATCATCTTTTCGTGTGGCATAGTTTTTGTCAACGATGATTTTGTTTATTGTAGAGTCATTTTTTATCGCTTCAATGACTTGGTTTTTGCCTTCAATGTTCATACTTCGTTCTCCATTGATTTTTTGAGAATTTCTAATAGCCTTGGTTTTTGATCGGTCAAGTAAAGATAACCTATAAGTGCTTCGAATGCTGTCGCTTTTTTGTAAGTTTCTTCATCAAAATTTTTTGCAGTGTGTTTTGAATGTGCGTTTCTTGCGCGTCTGACAACATCTTTTTCTTCTTCGGTCAAGTCGTTTTCTAGTCTTTCGAGCACTTCTCTTTGGTGTTTTGCGTTGCAAAACGACTTTGCACTGTTGTGGTAGTTTGTTTGTTTGGATTTTTCGCCTTCTAAAACCTTTTCTCGAACATATGCTGTGTGAATTGCGTCACCCATAAACGCCAAGGCTAGTGGGGAGAGATTTGATATATTTTTCATAGACTTCCTTTTAGTTGTTGAATCTGAAAAGAACTACATCGCCGTCTTGGATGACATAATCTTTTCCTTCAATTCTTACCTTGCCGTTTTCGCGCGCCTTTAGGAAACTTCCGGCGTTTGTAAGGTCTTCGTAGCTGACTATTTCGGCCTTTATAAACCCCTTTTCAAAGTCGGAGTGTATTTTTCCGGCGGCTTGAGGGGCTTTTGTGCCTTTTGTAATCGTCCAGGCACGAACTTCTTTTTCTCCGGCTGTGAGATAGCTCATAAGCCCTAAAAGGTCATAGCTAGCCACAACAAGTTGCTCAAGGCCGCTGGTCTTTATGCCAAGCTCTTCTTTGAACATTTCTCTTTCGTCTTTGTCAAGACCGACAAGTTCTTCTTCTATTTTTGCGCAAAGAACAACGACTTTGGCTTTTTCTTTTTCTGCAATCTGTTTGACTGCTTTGACATAGTCATTGTCTGGTTTTGAAATTTGGTCTTCTGATATGTTTGCAACATAAATCACTGGTTTTGCGGTAAGAAGAGAGAAGTTTTTGAGAAGTTTTTGCTCTTCTTCGCTGTATTCAAGCGTTCTTGCTTGGCCACCAACTTCCAAAGTTTCTTTAATGCGTGAGAGCATATTTACTGACACAAGAAGTGTTTTGTCGCCAGTCTGCTTTGAAAGCTTTGCGTTTTTTTCAATGATTTTTGTCACTTGTTCTAAGTCCGCGAGTGCGAGTTCAGTTTCGATGGTTTCAATATCTCTTGCTGGGTCAATTGAGCCGCTGACATGGATGATTTTGTCGTTGTCAAAACATCTAACGACATGTACAATTGCGTCAACTTCGCGAATGTGGCTTAAAAATTTGTTTCCGAGCCCTTCGCCTTTTGATGCACCTGCGACGAGTCCAGCAATATCAACAAATTCGATGCTTGCAGGAGTCACTTTTTGTGTGTTGTACATTTTTGCCAACACTTCAAGTCGAGCGTCAGGCACATCAACGATGCCAATGTTTGGTTCGATTGTGCAGAAGGGATAGTTTGCGCTTTCTGCGCCAGCTTCTGTAATTGCGTTGAAAAGGGAACTTTTCCCAACATTTGGAAGTCCTACAACTCCGATTTTCATATATTTTTGTCCTTTTTTGAGTAAATTTTGTTTTGTCTTTAAACAAAGAATAGAGAGGAAAAACTCCTCTCTAAATTTTTATGCACTTCTACCTTCGCCATCATGCGCGCGTGAGGTTTGTGTATGTCCGCTTTGTTGTCTTCTTCCTCTTCTTCGTTCGTCTTCGGTGGAGTGTTCGTCTGTAGGTGTGGCTGATGATTCTTCTGAAAGGTCTGCTTGTTCGAGAACTTGTGCATCGTCTCTAATTGATTCTTGTGCTTCTCTAATAACTCTGCTGAACTCTGCCTCAGCTTCGATTCTTTGTGCGTTTTCTTCAAGGGCGGCATCTGTTTGAGTGATACCCGCTTCAATTTCGTCTGTTTTAGCTCTTGAACCAGTGGTTTCTTCTCGCAGGAATTCTCCAAAATGATACTTGTCAGTCATGTATCCTTCAACTGTTCTGGCAGCTTCATCACTTATGCGAGATGGATCTGTAGGAACCCTGTTGAGACCATTGATTTCGCCATTAATTTCTCTTTGGCGTGCTCTTTGCTCGGCGATGGCTTTTCTTGCACCAGTAATTCTTGCATCAACCTCCCTAAGCTGTTCATCAGAAACTGCATTTGTGCCATCAGGATTGACTTTTCTGCTTTCAGTTCTCTTAAATTTCTCGGCTTCTCGGATAACTTCTTCTTGTTCACTAATTTTTTCTTCACATGAAGCAAATTCGCTACGTAGCTTGCCGATGAGCCAAAGACCAAACTTGCCTTTAAGCCGTTTGAGCATTTCGAGTTCTTCAAGAGTAAGTTCTGATTCTTTCTTGTGTTCAATTGACATTAAGAAATTTTTGTCTTCTTCGGCCATATCTGCAGGAGCATCTTTTCCAACAAGATGTCTTAGTACGGTTTGTTTTGTTTTTTCTTCGGCAAGATCTTTTTTTAAACCTGTCTTTTTCTCAGTGAGATGTTTTTGAGTAGACTCAAGCATTTGCATAGATTCAACATGAAGGTCTATGCCTTCTCTCAGATATTCGGCACAGAATTCTCTTGCGCCTTGTGGATTGACTTTTGCATATGCTGCAATTGTCTCTACGCTGAATCTGCTGTGAAGATATTTCTCATCATTTTTAATTTGTTTTTGCAGTTTTGCAATTTCACTCTTCTTTTCGTACTCAGACATGTCTGTTCGAGATGCAATATCTTCAATAAGAGCTTTGTTTTGTTGGATGCGTTCTCTTCTTTTTTGTGCTTCTTCGCTGTTGAATAGATCGCGAAGTTTTTCTTCATTTTTATCTAGTTTCTTCTGGAGTTTTTCAATGCGCTTTTTCTTTTCTTCAGGAGAAAGGTTTGAGTTTTCAATCGCCTCAATTTTTTTTCTGAGTTTTGCATTGGTTTTGTTTAGAGATTTTTGTTTGTCAAGAGTTTTTTGTAAAACCTTGTCTAATGATTTTTCTTTGGCCTTAAAAAGATGTTTGGTCTTGGCTAGAAGCTTGTCAATTGAGTCAAGCCCTTTGTTGAGAAGAGTAGAAATGGCTCCAAGATCAATAATGGTGTCAAGACCACAGGCCACAAGCAAAATGAATGAAATAGAACCGAAAGGTATAGGCATCAAACATGATAAAATTGTGGTGATAATCATTGCACCCATTAAATAGTTTTTGTGTTTTTTTGAAAGGTTGTTTAGATTGAACCTTGGTTTTTTAGATGGTTTTTCTGGGTCCTTTGGGTCTTTTGGGTCAGTCGGATCAGTCGGGTCAGTTGGGTCAGTTGGGTCAGTTGGATCAGTCGGATCAGTCGGGTCAGTCGGGTCAGTTGGATCAGTTGGATCATCACCAGGATCGTCTATTGTGCCACCTGTTCCGCCAGTAGGTGGTGCGGTTTCTTCTACACTGTATACAGCAGCGTCGTCAAGAGAATGAAGAACGACAGAAGCTTGTTCTGAGCGATCGTACACATCAAATGTGCGTTCCATGCCACCACCTGAGATAGTGTGGCGTGTTGGTGTTGACATTCCTGGTTTTGGTTTAACCCCAACTCCAAAGGCACCAACATCGTCGGTAAGGCGAATTAAAGATGCTCTTGTTGCGTCATCATCAAGGTTTAGTGGTATTTCAATCGTATCTACAGACCTTCCATTTCCAACACCAAGGCGTAGAGCTGATCCACCTAGTGGTTGACCTTCAACGTGAGTAGTTGCTTCAAGACTTAGTTCTGTTATTTCTGCAAATGCTGCAATTTTTAGACTTTTTGTTTTTTGGTTAGATGTGTGTGCATAAATGTAAGTCTTTTCGCCTTCAGTTTTTGTGTAAATAAAACCGTCTTGTTCTTTTCCGTCTTTGTCTATCCACTTAACAGGATAAGATTTGAGTGTAATTGGTGCAGGAGTACCACTTCCAATTGGGGTTGAGATTATACCTTCTTTTCCGTTACGTTTTCTTTGAAGGTGTGCTTCGGCAATAAGTAAAGCACTTTTGGCCGGCTCACTATCATCAAAAGAACATATCTTATCTTT
>Ga0310690_10005316_pt1 | contig 17568 bp, 11 predicted proteins | sample AusTroGonzalo_MG_2_FD_207661 | JGI IMG/M metagenome (GOLD analysis project Ga0310690, IMG submission 207661) | Bovine rumen microbial communities from tropical cattle in Woodstock, Queensland, Australia - Gonzalo_04 (v2) (version 2) | ecosystem: Host-associated > Mammals > Digestive system >...
TCATGCAGATAATGCGGATGACACAGATTCAAATGAAAAAAGGATAGACCGAAGCCTATCCTTTTCCGTGCCGCGAGCGGGACTCGAACCCGCACAACCATTCCTGGTCAAGGGATTTTAAGTCCCTCGTGTCTACCATTCCACCATCGCGGCAGTAGTTTTGCTTAGTTTGTAAGCGACTGCAAAGGTACTGCTATTTCTCGGAATATCCAAGACTTTTCGTGACTTTTTTATCAGTTGTGTACAACAAGACGTCCCTCAACGCTGTTGAAGTTGACATAACGGTATTGGATGAGCATCTTGTCGCCATCATGTCCGTTTTCTGCTATATAGCCGTCATCGTTATCTTGATTGTACACCCGCTTGCATTTGGCGCATTCCAGATAGCGTCCGTTCTTTGTCCAATGCAACTCGTATTTGGCTGCACCGTATTCTTCCAAGCAGTTCGGACATTGCAGGTCATAAGCCTTCAGACCGAAGGAGTTGGAATGGCCTATGATAAGTCCACGTCCTGCCCCCATGCTGGTGTACGACAGCTTCTCGTTGCCGATGGCAGTATTCATGGTCAAGTCAAGTTCGGATGGTTCCCACGAGCCTTGATTAGGTGTCAGTTTCAGATGTGTCACGCCTTGACTTGTATAGGGCTTCACAATACAGAACATGCCTGGACTACCCACTGCCCTTGTCAGGGCGCTGGTGGGGTAGAGGTTTGCGAAGAACACGAAGTTTACTGGGTAGTAGGTGTTGTATTTGTTTTCAGCACTACAAGCCATGAGTAATTCCATGCATAATGCATAATGCATCATGCATAATACTTTGCGCCATGTAGTCTTGAGTCGCATCATTATAGGAGTTATGCATTCAGGAGGTGCTTCTCGGCCTGCTCTACACGCTCAAATCCAAATCCGTTGAGTGTCTGTTGCATCAAGGCTGCAATCTGGTCGTTCATCAGGTTGCCGATGCTGCCCTCATGAGTGTGGTGGATGTCCTTGCAGGGCGTGAATTTACCTGCTTCGATGTCGAGTCCCACCTTCTTATAGGCATCGCGGAACGGCATGCCGTTGGCAGCCAGTCGGTTCACCTCTTCTACCGAGAACATCGGGTCGTAACGTGGGTCGTCGAGGATATGGTCATTCACCTCGATGCGGTTGATGATATAAGCCGTCATGCGGAGGCAGTCAAGCAACTCGTCGAAGGCCGGCAGGAACACCTCTTTGATAATCTGCAAGTCGCGGAAATAACCCACAGGCAGGTTGTTCATCATCAGCGTAATCTGTTGGGGCAGGCTCTGCAACTTATTGGACTTCGAACGGATGAGTTCGAAGACATCGGGGTTTTTCTTATGTGGCATGATGCTTGAGCCTGTGGTGCATTCCTTCGGCAGTTTTACGAAGCCGAAGTTCTGACAGTTGAACATACAGGCATCGAAGGCCAGCTTTGCCATTGTGCCAGCAATGGTGGCAATGGCGAAGCCCACGTTGCGCTCCATCTTTCCTCGGCCCATCTGGGCATAGACCACATTATAGTCCATCGAGTCAAAGCCCAGCAGGTCGGTGGTCATCTGTCGGTTCAAGGGGAATGAAGAGCCATAGCCGGCAGCCGAACCCAGTGGGTTGCGGTTGGTCATCTTATAGCCCGCCTGCAGGAAGAGCATATCGTCGGCCAGCGACTCAGCATAAGCTCCAAACCACAGTCCGAAAGAACTTGGCATAGCCACCTGTAGATGAGTGTAGCCCGGCATCAGCACATCCTTATACTGATTACTCTTGGCAATGAGCTGGTCGAACAGGTCTTTGACGGCCTCGGCCACCTGCTGCAGCTGATGACGTGTGAAGAGCTTCAGATCCACCAATACCTGGTCGTTGCGCGAACGACCTGAGTGGATCTTCTTACCCATATCACCCAGTTTGCGGGTGAGCATCAGTTCCACCTGTGAGTGTACATCCTCGATACCGTCCTCGATGACGAATTCGCCACGCTGTGTCAGTTCGTAGATGTTTCTCAACTCGCTGAGCAGTACAGGCAGTTCATCCTTGCCCAGCAGTCCAATACTCTCGAGCATGGTGATGTGAGCCATGGAGCCCAGCACGTCGTAAGGTGCCAGGTAGAGGTCCATCTCGCGGTCTCTGCCTACGGTGAATCGCTCAATCTCACTGTTTATCTCAAAGTCTTTTTCCCAGAGTTTGCTTGCCATTTTCTTATTTGTCGTTCTGTCGTTATAACGTAATAACGATATTAAACATATGGTACTTGTGCCAGCGCGTCGGCAATCTTCTCTACGCCATCCTGAATAGGACCGTTTACCATGGCTGCCAGCATGAAGGGAATGTCGGCCTTGACCGTTACCTTCATCTTCGAGGTGGTCTCGTTGACGGGGAGCACCTGAATCCAGAGGTTAAAGGGCATGGGCGACTGTGTTGTCTCGAACTTGACGCATTTCGGCTCCTCACGCTCTACGATGTGCAGGGTAATCTGTCCTACGGGATCAACGCTGATGGTTACAGAGTCGTGGTCAAAAGAAAAGTCCTTCACCTTGTCAGCAGGCACTCGGTCGCGAACACGCTCCAAGTTACTCAAGTCGCTGATGTTGCGATAGACAGCTTCCTGTGAATAAGGAATCTGCTTGATGCTACTTTCAAATTTCTTCATAAAGCAATCGTTTATACGCCCCAGACGCTTGGGTCTTTTCTCCATTCTGCCAGTACGGCCTTCTCTTCTTCCTTGATATAGCCTGTCTCAGCAGCCTGTTCGATGACAGCATCGTAGTTGCTCAGGGTGATGAGCTTGACACCAGCCTCGCGGAAAGCCTCCTCAGCTACAGGGAAACCATAGGTGAACGATGCCACCATGCCGATAACCTCTACACCATATTCGCGCAGGGCTGCTACGGCCTTCAGCGAAGAGCCACCTGTAGAGATCAGGTCTTCCACCACGATGACCTTCGAGCCTTTCTTGATCTCACCTTCTACCTGGTTGCCCATGCCGTGATCTTTCGGCTTTGGACGGACATAGCAGTAGGGGAGACCCAGCTCCTCGGCTACCAGCACACCCTGGGCAATGGCTCCAGTGGCTACGCCGGCCACGGCCTCTGCCTCGGGGAACTGCTCTTGGATGACGTGGCAGAGTTCCAGCTTTACAAACGAACGCAGGCTGGGGTGTCCCAGCGTCTTGCGGTTATCCGTATAAATAGGTGATTTCCAGCCGCTGGCCCATGTGAACGGGTCGTTGGGTTGCAACTTGATGGCTTTGATGTCCATCAGTTTCTGTGCGAATTGTTTCTTAATATCCATAACGTTATGATTAATTTGAGTGCAAAGGTACGAAAAAAAGTGAAGAGTGAAAAGTGAAAAGTGAAAAATTTCAATAATTCACTCTTTCGTCAGTCCGATGGAGAGGACGCTGATGCGTACTCCTTCTACCTTGGCCAGTTCCTGGGCACAGGAAATGACGGTGGCACCTGTGGTGACTACATCATCGACAATCAGCAGATGCTTGCCTTTAATCTTTTCCGCATCTACCAGCATGAAGGCATCTTCCACGTTCGTTCGTCGTTCCATAGCGGTCTGATGTGTCTGACTCTGTGAGAAACGTTTTCTTCGTATTACCTTATTATATATAGGAAGGTGGGTTTCCTGACTGATGCCGCGTGCCACTTGTTCACTTTGGTTGTATCCGCGTTTCCATAATCTGCGTCTGGTGATGGGAACAGGAACAATAGCATCGATACCATCGAAGAACCCGTATGCCTGATGTCGGATAGCCATAAGCTGGCCAATCCATTCGCCTGTTTCGGATTGTCCGTGATATTTGAGGTTGTAGACTAACTTACTGGTGGCAGAATGCGGACGGAAGAAAATCCATGCCGAGACCTTTTCCACGGGAAACTGTCCCCAGAACAGTCGCGCCATCCAGTTGTCATAAGGTGATTCGCAGTACGGGGTGACCGGCAGTTCTGACAGGCAGCGTGAACAGAGCAATGGCTCGTCGGCAGCCAGCCGTCGTTCACAGATGGTACATACCCTTGGTGATATCAGGTCCAGAAACTCAGTCAGCAAACTCGTCCTCATCTTCCACCTCAATACATTGTCTGATGATATCCATGCCGAAGCCACGACTCAGAGCGAACTTGATAAGCTTCATGGTGGCCTCATATTCACTCTTGGCACGAATGCTCTTGCGCTTTTGTTTCAGCATAGGCTGAAGGATACGGATATACTCATCATCGTCAACCTCATCCAACAAGGGTTTACTGATGCTTTCATCGATATGTTTTATCCAAAGAGCCTGTTCTACCTTTCGGCGCCCCCATTTGTTATAGCGGATCTTATCATAGATGAAAGCACGGGCAAAACGGGCATCGTCAACATATCTTTCTTTGACGAGACGCTCCATGACCTGTGCCTGCTCTTCTTCGCTGACACCCCATCGCCGCATCTTTTCAATCATCTCCTGTTGACAGTGTTCGCTGTGAGCACAGAGATCAGTAAGCTTCTGGTAGGCCTGTCGGCCAGTCATTTCTTTCTTTATAACCATGATTTCGTAAATCTTTGTTTGCCAAACTGGTCTTCTTTTATCTCTGTATGCCGGAAACCTTCCTCTTGCAGCATGGCTTTCATCTCTTCCACGCACAGCGGGTTGATTTCAAAATAGAGTTGTCCGCCGGGCTTCAAGGCCTTGGCAGCATAATGAGCGATGGCACGATAGAACAGCAACGGGTCATCATCGGGCACAAACAAGGCTTGATGAGGTTCAAACGCTAAAACATTTTTCTCCATACTCGCGCGTTCCTTATTTAATATATAAGGAGGGTTGCTGACGATGATGTTATAAGTGAAGAGCGAGGAGTGATGAGTGATAAGTGATGGATTCAATATATCCACTTTTTTTAACGACACGTTAACATGGGTACGTTTGGCATTCTCAGCTGCTATTTGCAGGGCCTTGTCGGAGATGTCCCAGGCGGTTACCTGAGCCTGAGGAATACCGAGAGCGAGTGTGATAGCAATGCATCCGCTACCTGTGCCGATGTCAAGGATAGAACACCTATCACTTATCACTTCTCGTTTCTCACTTCTCATGATCCATTGACATAGTTCGTAGGTCTCGGGCCTGGGAATCAACACACCTGGCTCTACATGAAATGTTGTTCCACCAAATTCAGCCTCGCCCAACACATACTGCACTGGCTCGCCAGTAAGCAGGCGCTGAAGAATTTCTTTCAGTTTATTTTGGTCGTTTGCCGATAATTGTGTAACTTTGCCACAGAGAATATCGGTCATCGTCAGGTTGAAACATACCTCCAGCACGGTGCGGGCAATCGCTTTCGCCTCGCCTGCCTCATAGAGTGTCTGCAATGGATGCCAGAATTCTTCGTAGGTCATAACGCTTGCAAAGATACTACTTTTTATTGAGAATTGTGAATTGAGAATTGAGAATTATATGGAAAACGATGAAAAATATATGTGGCGCTGCCTGCAACTGGCACGTAATGGTCAGCAGAATGCAAAGCCCAACCCCATGGTGGGGGCTGTGATTGTTGCTAAGGGTCGTATTATCGGCGAGGGCTATCATGTGCGCTGTGGTCAGGGACATGCTGAGGTGAACGCCTTTGCTACGGTGAGTGCCGAGGATGAAAAGCTGCTAAGTGAAGCCACGATATATGTGTCGTTAGAACCCTGTTCGCACTATGGTAAGACACCTCCATGTGCTGACCTTATTATTAAGAAAGGTGTGAAACGCGTGGTGGTGGGATGTGTTGATGAGTTTGCAGAGGTGCAGGGTAGGGGTATCCAGAAACTGCGTGATGCCGGTATCGAGGTGACGGTTGGTGTGCTTGAGGATGAGTGTAAGGCTTTGAATCGTCGTTTCTTTACCTTCCACCGTTTGCATCGTCCATACATTATATTAAAATGGGCCCAAACGGCAAATGGCTTTATTGATGATCATGGTCAGGCTTTGTCAATCTCCACACCGTTTACCCAGATGCTCAGTCACAAGCTGCGTGCCGAAGAGGATGCCATCTTGGTGGGGCGTGTAACCGATGATCGCGAACACCCCCAGCTGACGGTACGTCAGTGGTCGGGTCCGAATCCGAAGCGTTTGGTCGTTGACCGTCAGCATCCTCTGAATCTTGAGGTGCTTCATGCCCATCATATCCAGTCGCTTATTGTGGAGGGTGGACGAAAGACGCTCGATTCCTTCCTGGCACAAGGGTTGTGGGATGAAATCCGGGTGGAAACAAATACCCGTTTGACAGTAGATGGTGGAACAAGAGCCCCACATCTTCCTGCCAATGCCGAAGTGGTTTCCTCAAAAAGCTATGGTGATAATGTGATAGTGGTATATTCTATTTGCGCCCGAAGTCTGCAGGTACCTCCCCCCATTTCTTAGTCTCCCATTTGATGATGGGGTTGCGCCATTGGTGTGTGTTTAACCAGTTCTCAGCGCGCTGAATAATCTGATAGAGCGGTTCCGTGTCGGGTGTCCGCTCTAATTTTGTCTTACATTTCCGATTATTCACCCAGAGAATAGCGTTGTATGAGTCGCTATAGATGATTTTGCTGTGCAGTCCTCTCTGCCAGCAAAGTGCCAAGGCATGGACAATGGCCAGGAACTCACCAATATTGTTGGTTCCTTTCATAGGACCGAAGTGAAACACCTGAGCACCTGTCTGCAAATCGATAGCCTGATACTCCATGGGGCCAGGATTGCCGCTGCATGCTGCATCCACGGCCCACGCGTCTGCCCTTACCTCCATGGGTAAGGGCAGCACGGTGTCGTGTCTATAATCAGGAGGGTTTAGATCCTTCATTGTCGTGATTATTTGTTGCTTGTGTTTGTTGCTATGGCATAGCAACATACTTTACATGCGCTCGGGGACTTCGATGCCGAGGAGAGCCATACCGCTCTTGATAATCTTAGCAACATTCTTGGCCAGTACCAGGCGCACAGCCTTCTTCTGCTCATCGGGCTCGTTGAGGATAGAGAAGTCGTGGTAGAACTGGTTGAAGACCTTCGTCAACTCATAGCAATAGTTTGCGATGCCAGAAGGAGAGTAGTCCTTGCCAGCCTGCTCTACGGCAGCACCGAATTCGGACATTTTCTGGATGAGCTCAATCTCTTTCTCAGATAGTTTAGTGTTCAGAGTGTAGAGTGTAGAGTTGGCTTCCGCACTTTCTGCCTTGCGCAGAATGCTGCGAATACGAGCATAGGTATATTGGATGAAGGGACCAGTGTTGCCGTTGAAATCGATACTTTCTTCAGGATTGAAGAGCATGTTCTTGCGGGCATCGACCTTCAGGATAAAGTACTTCAGAGCACCCATACCCACAATACGGGCAATCTCGCGGCGCTCCTCCTCGGTCATATCGTCGAATTTTCCCAATTCCATCGAGGTCTTGTAAGCATCCTCGACCATCAGTTCCATCAGGTCATCGGCGTCAACTACCGTACCCTCGCGGCTCTTCATCTTGCCGTTTGGCAATTCTACCATACCATAAGAGAAGTGAACGAGTTCCTTACCCCACTTGAAGCCCAGACGATCGAGCAGGATAGAGAGCACCTGGAAGTGGTAGTTCTGCTCGTTACCTACGACATAGATCATCTTATCGATGGGATAGTCCTGGAAACGCATCTCGGCAGTACCAATATCCTGAGTCATATAGACGGAGGTGCCATCAGAACGCAGCAGCAGCTTCTGGTCCAGCCCCTCGTTGGTGAGGTCTGCCCAGACGCTATTGTCCTCATGACGCTCGAAGAGACCCTTGGCGAGTCCTTCCTCCACCTTGGCCTTACCCTTGAGGTAGGTCTGGGATTCGTAATAGATCTTATCGAAACTGACCCCCATTTTCTTGTAGGTCTCATCGAAACCGGCATATACCCAGTTGTTCATCTTCTCCCAAAGGGCACGAACCTCGGGGTCGTTCTGCTCCCATTTTACCAGCATATCGTGGGCTTCCTTAATGAGCGGAGCCTCCTGCTTGGCCTTCTCCTCGTCCATGCCCTGGGCTACGAGCTCTTTGATTTCCTCGCGATAATGTTTGTCAAAGGCCACATAATAGTCGCCAATGAGGTGGTCACCTTTCTTGCCTGAAGTCTCGGGAGTCTCACCATTGCCGTATTTCAGCCAGGCGAGCATGGACTTACAGATATGGATACCGCGGTCGTTGACAATATTGGTCTTCACAACCTTGTTGCCGTTAGCCTCCATAATCTGAGCCAGCGACCAACCCAGCAGATTGTTGCGAACATGACCCAGGTGCAGGGGTTTATTGGTGTTGGGTGAAGAGTACTCAATCATGACGAGGGCGGAATTCTCGTCCACACTCTTTTTGCCGTAGTTGTCATCCTGGTCGATGGCTTGCAGCAGCTGCAGCCATGCTCCTTCGCCAATGCTCAGGTTCAGGAACCCCTTAACTACATTGAACTTCTCAACGGCCGAGCAGTTGTCGACCAGATACTGACCAATCTCCTGGGCTGTCTGCTCGGGTGATTTCTTGGCGGCCTTCACAAAGGGGAATACCACCAGTGTCAGGTTACCCTCAAACTCGCTGCGTGTCTTCTGTAACTGCAGCATCTTTTCGTTTGCATCCATGCCGTAGAGAGCCTTCACGGCCTGTCCTGCGGCTTGGCTTATCAGTGTCTCGATATTCATAATCGCTTATATATATAATAATGTGGGGTGCAAAGGTACAATATTTTATTGGAATAGGCAAATAAAACGTCAGTTTGTTGCTCTTCATCCCCTTTAGAGGGCCTAAAATAGAAGAAAATCCCACATGTTTGGTATTTTTTAACTTGTATTTGATTTCTTGACATAAAACAATTCAAAATATAAAAAGTGATAATTTATTCGTTTTTTGTACGTATTTTAAACAAAAAGTAGTAAATTTGCAGCCGAATTTTATAATTTTCCGTTTATTATTAATTTTTTAAAAGTTACTTATGAGTAAGAAATTTACACTTTCGTTGTTAGTGTTGGCAGCCACGCTGCTGGCATTACCAATCAATGCTCAGTCAGTAGTACGGAAGCAGGCCAAGCCGCAAACGGCAGCTTTGAAGGCAGCTTTGAAAGCAGGCCCGCAGAAGTCTATTGATCTGAAGAAGGCTCAGGCTGCCCGTTTGAAGGCAGAGACTAAATTTGAGGGCCAAACCTTTACCGGTGCCGCTTTTGCAAATCTTCTGAAGAACTGTGTAGATGAAGCACAGAAAGAGAAAGATGCATTAGCAAAAGAAATGGAGCGTACGCTCAATGAGTCTTTGTATGGACACAAAGGCCAATTGGTTCTTGGTAAAAAGTATTTTAACTTGTCATTCACCACTTCTCACAGTGCTGAATTGGTTCTGGGTAAGGCTCCTTTGAAGGCTCCTCGCCTTGGTGAACCTGGTGAGGTTGTTGATGATAATGGAGTCATCACCGCCATTCCTGAGGGTGATACCAAAATCTATCAGCGTGCAGGTATTGGTTGGGGTAGAGACAATTCTGGTCTTTATTATGATGATCAGGCTGGTACTATTGAGATTACAGAACTTGCTGATGGTACTGTTTATTTCAAAGATTTCTTCTCCCAGGTTAGTGTAGGTACTTATATTAAAGGTACTAAGGAAGGCAACACTATTACCATTCCTTCTGGACAGGTTGTTTATTTCTTTACATCTTCTGGTTATGGAATGCGAACAGGCTTTGCAGAATACGATAGTGAAAATGGTTTTATTGAAACCAAGGCAGGAGATCCATATATTTTGACTGTTGATGGTAACACGATCTCGCTGACAGAAACAAGTTTCGATTTTGAGACTGCAACTGGTACTATTGCTGCCTTGTTATATACAGATGATGATACATTCTGTGGCTATGGAGATAATAATACAGTATTTACCTATGATCCTGAGTACGTAGCTCCTGAGCTTGTTGAACTTCCAGAGGGTGCTGTTGTTGACACTTGGTATCTGGAGCAGACCCAAGTCAGCTCTTCAAGTCTTAGTCTTATTGACGGCTTCGCAAATGTTGCCTTTGTTGGTAATGACGTTTATCTCAGTGGTCTTTTCCAAAACTACCCCAATTCTTGGATTAAGGGTACTATTGATGGTACTACTGTTACATTCAGTGGCCTGCAGTACGTAGGTGATTATAGTGCGTATAATATCTTTGCAGTTGGTTGTAACGGTTTTACTTCTTCATCAACACTTGAAGATTTCAAGATGATATATGACGCAGAAGCTCAGACGCTGACTTCTGTTAACAATTTGTTGGCTAATGCTGCAGACGATAAAATTTATTATCTAGAAGGTTATCAAAATATCGTTATTTCTAAGAATCCTCCTGCTGAGGTTGAGGCAACGACAGCTGCCGATGTTGACGAACTGCCTTACACCAATGCTCTGGATTCAGAAAGCGCCTTTACAGATTTTGGCATAATCGATAGCAATAAGGATGGTAAAACATGGACCTTCTCAACTAGTTATGGAGTTTATTATAACTATACTAGTTCAAACAATGCTGACGACTGGCTGATTTCTCCCGCTATTAAGTTGGAGGCTGGTAAGAAGTATCATTTTGCTATTGATGCAGCATCAGCTTCTGCTAGTTATCCTGAGGCATTTGAAGTATTGATAGGTACCGAGCCTAAGGCTTCTGCTCTGACACAGAGTGTACTGGAAGAAACAACAGTTGCTTCAGAAAGCTATATTACCTATGAGAATGATAATATATCTGTTGCTGAGACTGGCTACTATCACTTTGGTATCCACGCAATTTCTGAGAAGAATATGTGGAGACTCCAAGTTAAGAACTTCCTTGTAGAAAATGGTGTTGAGGTTACTGCTCCTGATGCTGTTACAGACTTTGCCCTTGAACAGGTAGAGGGTGCACTTAAAGTGAATGTTTCATTCACAGCTCCTTCCAAGAATGTTAGTGGCGATGACTTGACAGAGAACCTGACAAAGATTGACATTCTCCGCAATGGTGAGATTATCAAGAGTTTCGGAGATGTTATTCCTGGCGATCAGTTGACTTATGTTGATGAAGATGAAGCTCTGAAGGTTGGAACTTATATTTATCAAGTGATTCCATACAATGCTTCAGGTATTGGTGTGAAGAGTGAAGAGAAGAGCATCTTTATCTCTATTGCTTATGAAGTTCCTCAGGTCTTCGATTTCTCACAGAATTTGCTTGACCAGTTCACGGTTATTGATTATAATGAGGACGGAAAGACATGGTCTTGGAGCAAATCAAATGGTGCTTATTATCCCTACAGCGGTCAGAATGCGGCTGACGATTATCTGATTACTCTGCCTTTCAACCTGAAGGCTGGTAAAGGCTATAATGTTATCGTTGCTGCCAGGAACACTGGTTATACGGAGACGTTCGAGGTGAAGGCAGGTAAGGCCGCTACTGTTGAAGGATTGACAGAGTTTGTTATTGATGAAACGACTGCAGCTGATGAACTTACAGAATATGAAGGTACGTTTATACCTGCTGAGGATGGTGAATACTATTTTGCTATCCACGCTACTTCTCCTGCAGATCAATTCAACCTGCTTATCAGCAAGTTAACCATTGAGCTTGCTCCAGAGCCTACAGCTCCTGCAGCTATCACTAACTTCACTGCTACTGCTGGTGCAGAGGGCGCTTTGGAGGTCAACCTTGCATTCACCGCTCCTACTACAGCAATTAATGAGAGTGCTCTGACAGGTTCTGTTGATGTGAAGATCTATCGTGACAACGAACTGGTTAACACTGTTTCTGGTGTTGCCGTAGGCGAAGAGGCTACTTGGAAGGATACTGACGTTGAAGATGGTAAAGTTTATTCTTACTATCTAATTGCTGCCAATGAGTCTGGCGACGGTCTGAAGTCAGAGAAGGCTTCTGTCTTTGTTGGCGTAGATGAGATTGGCGAAGTTGAAAATATCGCTGTAACTGCTACAACTCCCAACACTATCAGTCTCTCTTGGGATGAGGTTGCTGGTGTAAATGGTGGTTATATCAATACCGCTGCTGTGAAATATGCAGTAATTAATGCACATGTTGAGACATATTGGTTCTGGTCTTATCTTGTAATAGACGAAGTATTAGGAACTGTTACTGGTGAGACTTCAGGAACCTTCGACTATCCTGTTGATGAAGGCGAGCAGGATTACCAGTACTTTGGTGTAGTAGCCCTCGGGGAAGATGATGACGAGCCAGCTGCTGGTGACGAATATGAAGGAGGTTACACATGGGCTCTGATAGGTGCTCCTTATGAGGTGCCGTTCCTGGAGAGCTTCACCAATGGTAATCTCGCTTACGGCACATGGGCTGTGGAAGGTTGCGATTATACTTATGGCTTCTTCACAGACGATGCATCTGACGATGACTGCGCTTTGAGTATGACAACTTCTGACGAGCCTGGTCTGGTTCGCTTGGAGTCAGGTCGTGTAAACATCAATGGTTCTACTATTGAGAATCCGACTCTGGTGTTTGATGTCAAGGGTGCAGGTGTTACCACAGCTAATGTTTATGTTAGCATCGACGAAGGCGAGTGGCAGGTTGTCAAGACTGTTGATGTTACTGAAGACTATGCAACAGTGAAGGTGCCTCTGGCTGATATTAACAGTCAGCGCTTTATCCGCTTCGCTATTGGTACAGACATCGTTAATCCTGCTATCCCGGCAGGTTACGATGAATATGGTGATGTCGTCTATGAGTTCAATGACGTGCTGACCGTTGATAGGATTAGGATTGTTGACCTGTTCCAGTACAATCTTGTAGCTGACATTCAGGCTCCGAAGTCTGTTGTTGCCGGTAAGACTGCAAAGGTTGTCGCTACAGTATCCAATGAAGGTGAAAACGCTGCTGAGGGTTACATCGTAGAGATTAAGGCTAATGATAATGTTCTGACAAAGGTGGTTGCAGACAATGCACTCGCTCCTTTCGCAAAGGATGTTATCGAGGTGAACTTTGAGACTTCTGTATTCGATGAGGCTGGCGACGTAACGCTGGAAGTTAATGTTGACTTTGCAACTGAACTGGTTCCTGATGACAATACCGCAAGTACTATTATCACCGTGAAGGAGCCCACTGCAGTTTCTCCTGAAAGTCTGCTTGCAGAGGATAAGGGTGTTAGAGGCGTAAATCTGGCATGGACACTTGTTTCTTCAGAGAATGCAGCTTCACAGGTTCTCGAAGGCTTTGATGATGAAGGCGTATTTGAGCCATTCAGCCTTGGTGGTATTACCGCTGATGAGCACAATGGCGCATTCGGTGACTGGACTCTGTACGATGGTAATGGTATCGGAACTTATAGCTTCCAGAACCTTGAATTCGAGAATGATTATCAGCCAATGGCATTTATCGTGTTCAATCCAAATGCAATCTCTGAGAGCGTTGCTGAGGCCTATGCACCTCATAGTGGTGATCAGTATCTTGTATCGTTCTGTCCCGTTGATGAAAACAGCAATGCTCCTGCTGCTGACCACTGGATGATTTCACCCGCACTGACTGGTGATGCCCAGACTATCAGTTTCTATGCACGTGTCATTACTGATCAGTATGGTGACGAGACCTTCGAGGTGTTGGCTTCTTCTACTGACACGAATGCAGCAAGCTTCACAAAGGTTGCAGACTACTCAACAGATGTTACAGAATGGACAGAGTTCACGGCAGAACTGCCCGCTGGTACGAAGTACTTCGCTATTCGTCATACCTCTACTGACATCTTCGGTCTGATGGTTGATGATGTTAACTTTGTCGCTGCTGGTGGTGAAGCTCCCGCATCATTCAATGTTTACTACAATGGTGAGAAGGTTGGAACCGCTGAGGGTGACAAGACTTCTTACAATGTACCGTTCGAGAAGATTTCTGCCGGTGAGCAGGTATTCGGTGTAAGTGCCGTCTATGCTAACGGTGCTGAGTCTAAGGCTGTTACCGATACGATTACAATCGCACCTGTTGAGCCTGTGATTGCTGAGGGCAAGTATTACCTCTTGAATGTCGCTGCTGATGGCTATGTTGTTGGTGCCAACGACTGGGGTACTCGCGCTTCTATTACCAAGCAGGGCGGTCTTGAGATTGAGGCTGTATTGGCTAATGGTAAGTATGAGTTGACAACTGCATCTGTATATCCTGGTAAGCACCTTGGTTTCAATGGTTATGTTGACAATGGTGATCTTAGCAACTGGATTCTTGATCCCGTTGAGGGTAAGGATGGCGTGTTCATGCTGTCTACCGATGGAACAAATGTTCTGTTCTGGGACGGTGGTGAGGCTACCACGACTTCTGTAGGCGCAATGCCTGAGGTTGCTGAGAAGGCATACTGGAAGTTCGTTTCTGCAGAGGATCGTCTGGCTGAGCTGAAGAAAGCAAATGTGGAGAATCCTGTTGATGCTACCTTCCTGATTGTGAACCCGAACTTTGGCCGCGCTTCAAACAAGGCTACTTGGCAGGGTGATGACTATAGCATTGGTGGTGCCAACGATAACTTCAATGCTGAGAAGTGGGGTGGTAACTCACAGCTCTTCGACGTACATCAGACTATTTCAGTGCCCGATGGTATCTACAAACTGACTTGGAACGGTTTCTATCGTTACAACAATACCGGTGATAACACCAATGCAGTAGCTGTTGCAGCTCATGCTGATGGTACAGAGGTTATCAACTCGTTCGTATTTGCAAACGACACTACCTTTGCTCTGACCAGTATCGCTGATGATGCCGCTGTTGCAGCTCTGACAGCTCTTGGTAAAGAACTTCCTTTCTCCCAGGGCGATGCAAGCTTTGCATTCAGCAATGGTATCTATGAACAGTCTGCTGAGATTATCGTTAAGGATGGTCAGCTGACCATCGGTGTCAAGAAGACCGATCATCCGGGTACTGACTGGACCGTTTGGGATAACTTCCGTCTGACCTATTATGGTGTAGAAGTTAATGATGACGATCCCGAGCTCGTAGCTCCTAAGGGTTGGACTAACCTGATTGCTAACGGTAACCTGGCTGGCGACAATGTTGCAAGCTTCGTTTCTAAGGAATATCCTTCTACTGAAATCGTTGGTGCCCGCATCATTGCTGGCGTAGGTAAGAACAACAGCCGTGGTATTCAGGTCGTTGCTCCTGCTATCGCAGAGGGTGGCTTCGCATGGGATTCTCAGTTCTGGATCAACGTCAGCGAGGCTCTGCCCGAAGGCACCAAGCTGCACGTAGAGTTCGACTACAAGGCCGACAAGGCTGCAACTGTAGCTACTCAGGCTCACGCTGCTCCTGGCGCATATCAGCACTGGGCAATGATTGGTGACGTGAACTTCACCACCGAGTGGCAGCACTTCTCTGCCGACGTTGACATCAATGCTGCAATGGCTAAGGGTGACAACGGTAACGGTAACGGTATCGGTGTGCTGAGCATCGCATTCAACCTGTCACAGAGTGGTAAGGATGTTACCTTCGACTTCGATAACTTCGGTGTTTGGGCACAGCTTCCTGCAGGACCTGACGCTGATGAGCTCGTAGCTCCCGAGGGCTGGACTAACCTGATTGCCAACGGTAACCTGGCTAATGAGAACCTGACAAGCTTCGTTTCTAAGGAATATCCTTCTACTGATATCGTTGACGCTCGCATCGTTGCTGGCGCCGGTAAGGATCGCAGCAATGGTATCGAGGTTGTTGCTCCTGCTATCGCAGAGGGTGGCTTCGCATGGGATTCTCAGTTCTGGATCAAAGTCAGCGAGGCTCTGCCCGAAGGCACTAAGCTGCACGTAGAGTTCGACTACAAGGCCGACCAGGCTGCAACTGTAGCTACTCAGGCTCACGCTGCTCCTGGCGCATATCAGCACTGGGCAATGATTGGTGACATTAACTTCACCACTGAGTGGCAGCACTTCTCTACCGACGTTGACATCAATGCTGCAATGGCTAAGGGTGACAATGGTAATGGTAGCGGTATCGGCGTGCTGAGCATCGCATTCAACCTGTCACAGAGTGGTAAGGATGTTACCTTCAACTTCGATAACTTTGGTGTTTGGGCACAGATTCCTGTTGTTGATGCTATCAACGCTCTGAAGAACGAGAAGAATGTCGAGGGTATCTACAACCTGAACGGCCAGAAGGTGAACGCCACCAAGAAGGGTCTGTATATCCTGAATGGTAAGAAGGTCGTGATTAAGTGAGAATAAAGCAGAGCTCGCTCATGCTTTATAGAACGTGAACGAGCTCGAGCTTTACTCAAGGTATAATAAAAAGAAAGGTGTAACAAATGTTGCGCCTTTCTTTTTTTATCAAAATTTGTTGTAAATATCCATTTTTTTTTCGTACCTTTGCAGCCGATTATTATTCAAGCATAAATTTGAAGATGAAAAAACATTTTATTCTATGCGCCTTTTTGCTGATGGTGGTTATGATAGCAAATGCTGCTCCCCGCACTCAGGCACAGATGAAGGAAGCCGCTGCCAAGGCTGTTAATGGAGAGCGTCTCCTTAAGAAAATGGCAATCCGCAATGCTGCTGACATGAAGGTCCTGAAGTCAACTGCAGAATATCAGATTATTGGTAATGAGCAAGGTGGTTTTGCCGTGATTGCTGCCGATGATCTGGTACCTGAAGTGCTGGGCGTGTCCATGTCAAAGTATTCAGAAGGCCGGAATGAGAATTTCCAGTGGTGGCTGGAAGCTGTACAGGGCGCTGTGCAGTATGCAGTAACTCATAATGTCGTGATGAGCACCACTAAACCCGATGCCAGCAAGTATCCCACACAGGTAGGACCGTTATTGACCACTGAGTGGGACCAGGGAGAGCCTTACAACCGCCTGTTGCCCCAGTCTATCTATGGTGGTGGCCGCTGTGTTACAGGATGTGTTGCTACGGCAATGGCCCAGGTGCTGAATTATCATCAGGTTCCTGTTTGTGGTATTGGTTCGCGCACCATCTATTATCCCTATCAGGACACTTCCGGAACGCCGATTACTGCTGATTTCGGAGAACATAATTATGATTGGGAAAACATGTTGGATATCTATTCCCCAGGTTCCTATAACGAAGAGCAGGCCATGGCTGTTGCCGTTTTGATGCGTGACTGTGGCGTTGCTACTGACATGCAATATGGTGGATCAAACAATACAGAGAATGGCTCAGGTGCTTACTCTCAAGATGCCGCTGCAGGTCTGCGTACCTATTTCGGTATTGCCGATGCAGAGTGTCTGGAGCGTGATCACTATTCTGAGTCAGCCTGGATGGATATCGTTTATCGTGCATTGAGTGAGGAAGGTCCTTGTTACTATGGTGGTGCCAGCTGGTCGAGTGGTGGCCATGCCTTTGTGCTTCATGGCTATAATGCAGAAGGTAAGGTGTATGTGAACTGGGGCTGGAGCGGTGACGACGATGGCTACTACGATATCGCCCTGCTTAATCCCGGTTGGTATACCTTCAACCTGCAGCAGGATATGATTATCGGTGTCAAGGGTGCACCTCGTGAGCTCTCTGACGAGGTTGTTGCACTTACCGAGGCAGGAACGCTGAGTACTATTTTGGATGATGAAAAGATAGGTACGGTAGGTTCGTTGAAGATTTCTGGTAACATCAACTCTTCCGACCTGCGTCAGATACGTC
>Ga0310690_10005317_pt1 | contig 17567 bp, 13 predicted proteins | sample AusTroGonzalo_MG_2_FD_207661 | JGI IMG/M metagenome (GOLD analysis project Ga0310690, IMG submission 207661) | Bovine rumen microbial communities from tropical cattle in Woodstock, Queensland, Australia - Gonzalo_04 (v2) (version 2) | ecosystem: Host-associated > Mammals > Digestive system >...
CGTCGTAGGCCAACAGGTCGAGATCGATGGCCACGATGCCATCTTCATTCTTGGTGCGCCCGATGCGCTTCTCCGTTTCCTTCAGCACCTCACAGAGCAACCCCTCGCCAAAGGCCGTCGTACCTTTGCAGAGTTGGTTCAGGTACGGTTCTTTCCGGGGGCTGTTTATAGGGTCCGTCCAAATGGCGGAGGTGAAATGTACCTCCGCCAGTAACTGTGTTAATTGCTCCCTGGCCTTTGCCAGGTTTGCCTCTTGGTTCTCGTTCGAGCCGAGAGAGATAATCACTTCATGCACCTTCATACTTTCACGTTTTGGGTGCAAAGATAATAAATTATCTTGAAACAAACAAGTTTAGAGACGATTCTTCTCGTCGTTTCCTGCACCAGTTCCCTTATACTTCGAACCTGTGACGTTGAAGTTATAGCTCAACGTGAGACCTACCTGCTGCGTATAGCTGTAGTCGTTCTGGGCGGTCGAGCCTATCGCATAGTAGGTGGTCACTTTATTCCTGCTTGTGCGGAAGATGTCGTTGGCAAAGAGCGTTGCATTCAGGCGTCCCTGCATGAAGGTTTTCTGTATGCGGGCGTTCATGATGAAGTTGCTGTTGCGATACATGAATGCCCAGTGGTTGCTGCCGGTATAACTGGCTTGTACCAGCGCTTTCGTGGTGGGATTGATGACGAACCAGCTCTTCAGGTCGAAACTGAATTCGGGCTTGTTGAGTTTCTCCGGTGCGCCGTATTTTTCTGCATCGAACATCTGCTGATAATAGTGCAGGGTGGCGGTGGGTTGCCAGAAACCCAGTTTAGGCGAGGCAACGAGGGTGGCATAGACGCGATCCTGATGGTCGAAGTTCATCATCTGGAAGATGGCGATTTCGTTCTCCTCATCGTATACCTGACCGATATGGGTGAAGAGGTCGTTCTCGCGGGTGAATCCCGTGACGAAGGTCAGCCATGAATAGGTTAGATTGAGGTCAATGCTCTGACGTACCGACGGGCGCAGCAGCGGGTTGCCGCCCTCGTAGAACATGCGACTGTCGTAAACAATCTGGGAACTCAGCATTCTGTAGGGTGGACGGGTGATGCGCTTGCTGTAACTTAACTGTGCGCCCCATTTGTCTTTCTGCCAGGCGGCCGAGAGGTTGGGGAACCAGTCGTTATAGGTGCGGCTGGGTTCCGACTGCCAGATGCCGAACGACGTATAGTCCGTCTTCACATGCTCATAGCGCAGACCGGCATTCAGGCGCCATTGTCCCAAAGGCAGTCCGTATTCGGCAAAACCGGCGATATTCTTCTCCTTCATTTCGTTGTCGGCCTCGGGTATGATGTTTTCATCGTTGTAGTTGTTGCCGTGACTCTGTGTAGAGGTGGCCTCCGATCCGAAACTCAGCGCACCTTTCCAGATGGGATAGGAAAGCACCAGTTTTCCGGCCGCCATCGTTCGCTTTTCGTGGTTGGCGGTGGTGAGGATGCGGTCGTCCAGTTCATCACTATATTCCTGTTGGCTGAGGTGGTCCTCCGATTCACGTCGCAGCAAGGTGGCGTTCAGATCGATGCCTAATTTCCCGACCTTTCCCGTATAATAGGTGTTTAGTTCCCATGTGGGTTTTAACGTCTCCTCGGCCTGCGTTTTCAGAAGGATGTCACCGTAGAAAGCGCCGTTTTTCAGATAGTGCTGCATCATGTCGTAGGTGGCATGCTGAAACAGACGCTTTTCCGACGAGAAACTGAGTCCGACCGAATGGTCAGCGCAGAAGTCGTAACTCAGGCCTGCTGTGTATTGAATCTCTGACCATCGGCTTCTGACGGGTACCTCCGCATGAATATCAAACTTATCCTTGCTGATGTGCAGTTCCTGATCCAGGTTCTGGTCATTGCTGAAGTGTCCCCAGTCGAAGGCCACGGTGGCAAAGGCTTCAAGGCCGCCAGTACGGTATTTCAGCGTCAGGTCGTCGTAGTTGTTCCACTGGTTGTTGCGCCACGTCTGACTGGTAGCCATCAGACTGAAACCATCGCCCTGGGGCTTCAGCGTCTTGATGAGGATGACGGCATTCACCTCGGCATTGTATTTGGCACCGGGGGCGGTGATCACGTCCACACTCTTGACGTCGGTCGACTTCAACTGCTTCAGGTCGCTCATATTGCGTACCTTCTTATTATTGATATAAATCTCGGGCTCGCCCTTGGCCAATACTTCAAACTTTCCGTCTTTGCCTTTGACCAGCGGAATCATCGACAGCAGGTCGTCGACATTGCCGATATCGTGAAGCAGCGAGTGCTGCACATCAACTGTCATACCGCCATTCACCATTTTGTATTGCGGAATCTCGCCCTTGACCTCCACACCTTGCACCAGATAGGTCTCAGGGAGCAGAGTGATGGTGCCGATGTTGCCCACGCCCACGTTGCGCTCCACCGTCTTATAGCCTACAAACGAAACCTTCAGCGTGATGCGCTGGTCCTTGCAGGGAATTACGAAATCGCCGTTCTCATTGCTCACACCGCCGTTTAAGTATGTGGAATTTTTATCATTTTGTGGTATGTCTGCGGCGCGATGCAATGAGATATTGGCGAATTCTATGGGGTGTCCGCTTTGATCCACGACGTGTCCGATCACCTTCGTGTCTTCTTTCTGAGTACACTCTATAAATATCTTGTCTTGATCATAGGTCACCTTCATTGGATAGAACCCGATCACCTCACGGATAGCCTCCTGGATGGGCAGGTCGCTGAAGTGGCTGGTGACGGTGAAGTCTTCCAGTTCGTCGTAGATGAAATAGATGGTCTTGTCGCTAACGGCGGCATTCAGGTCTTCGAGCACTTTCGAGAGTGACTCATTCTGGTACTGTCTGCTGATCTTCTGGGCTTGGACACAGAGTGTCAGCACACAGAGCAGGGCTGTGAAGATATATTTTTTCATAATGGTGTTGGCTGGGGTTATTCTATAATCAAAATATTTTCGTAGCGGGTGATGTGGATGCGGTCGAACTTGTTGAATGTCTCGACGATGTCGTCTAACGTCTTTTTCTTATCCCATGTGAAGTAGAGGCGTATATGCTTACTGGCCTCATTCCTAAAGACGGGTTCTACCTGATAGAAAGTTGCTACCTCGTTCAAGATGGTTTCCAGTTCGACATCTTCGAACACCACGGGCTTGCGGTCGGTACTGTCGTTAGGCTGCGCATCGGCTTGCTGACGGCTGAGGTCTGTGGCGACGGTCTCCTGTTGAGCGGTTTCCGTGGCGGTGCGACTGGATCTGGCCATCTGAATGGCCGCATACGTCATGCCCGACAGCATCAGCACACCGATAAACGCGGCTGCCCAACGTATCAGGGGCTTGCGGTTCTGACGGCGTTTGGCTGCCAGGCGCTCCCATTCTGCTTCAGCATCCGGGGTGCTGATGTTCGCATCGTTCAGCATCTCGTCCATCTGCTCATCTGTGTATTGCTCTGGATGCAGGAGCATCTTCAGCATGTCTTCTCTTCTCATACATCTCTTGTTTTAAAAGTGGAACGTAGTTTTCTCAACCCTTGCACGATATGCTTGTTGACGGCCGACTGACTGATGCCCAGTTCGCTGGAGATTTCCTTGTACGACTGGTCCTCGTCGAAGTGCATCCTGATGATGCGACTGGTCTGGGGCGACAGTCTCTCCTCCACATAGCGGTGAATGGCCTCGATCAGTTCATGGTCGGTCTCCGGATCGGCAGAAACCTCTGGTGAAGCAATGACCTTGCGGTGTGCCAGGATGTTGAGACAGCGGTTACGGATACATGTCAGGAGGAACGTTCGCGTCGACTCCTCGCGAAGTGGGGTGGTACCAGCCCACAGTTTGGCAAAGACATCTTGTACGGCATCCTTCGCCTCGTCTTCGTCGCCCAACAGAATGTAGGCTGCCCGGTACATCCTGTCGTACTCTGAAAGGAAGAGTTGTTTGAATTGTTTCTCTGACATCATTTCGTTGCTGTTTTTACTATATATACAGTTAAGCAGACGGAATCATCACCCCCTAAGGGCGATTTTTGTGCACAAAGATACGAAATATCTATGAATAATGTAAGAAAGCGACGGATAATCTGACGTTAAACTTGCCTAAACATTTGCGTATGTCGGAGAATCTTTGTAATTTTGCCCCAAAGAGGGCAGGAAAATGCGAAGCAGAGTTGACAAATTGAAAGAAAATTAGTTAATTTCGTGAATTTTTGCTCAAATATTTGGCCAAATGAAAATAAAAATGTAATTTCGCGGCGCAATTCAGTGAACAACAATTTCAAACATTCAAAAATAACTATCAAAATGAAGAAGTACAACTTTAACGCCGGTCCTTCGATGCTTCCCCGCGAAGTGATTGAGAAGACCGCTCAACAGTGTCTTGATTTCAATGGTTCGGGTCTCTCTCTGATGGAGATCAGCCACCGTGCAAAGGACTTCCAGCCTGTAGTCGACGAGGCAGTGGCTCTGGTAAAGGAGTTGCTCGATATCCCCGAGGGCTATTCAGTGATCTTCCTCGGCGGTGGTGCCAGTCTGGAGTTCTGTATGATCCCCTTCAACTTCCTGATTAAGAAGGCTGCCTACCTGAACACTGGTGTTTGGGCCAAGAAGGCCATGAAGGAAGCCAAGTTGTTTGGTGAGGTCGTAGAGGTGGCTTCTTCAGCCGATGCCAACTACACCTTCATTCCGAAGGACTGGACCGTTCCTGCCGATGCCGATTATCTGCACATCACCACCAATAATACAATTTATGGTACGGAGATCCGTAAGGACCTCGATGTCAATGTGCCTCTGATTGCCGATATGTCATCGGACATCATGAGCCGTCCTGTTGACGTGAGCAAGTATGATGCCATCTACGCTGGTGCACAGAAGAACCTGGCTATGGCCGGTGTGACCATCATCATCCTGAAGGACGAGAAACTGGGTCGTGCGCCCCGTGAGATCCCCACGATGCTCGACTACCGTACACATGTAGACAAGGGTTCGATGTTCAACACGCCTCCCGTAGTGCCCATCTACTGCGCACTCGAGAACCTGCGTTGGATCAAGGCCCAAGGTGGTGTAGAGGCTATGGACAAATTGGCCAAGCAGCGTGCTGAGATCGTCTATGGTGAGATCGACCGCAACAAGATGTTCGTTGGTACTGCCAAGGAGGAGGATCGCTCGCTGATGAACCTCTGCTTCGTGATGGCTGACGAGTACAAGGAGTTGGAGAAGGACTTCCTCGACTTCGCTGTTTCAAAGGGTATGGTTGGCGTGAAGGGTCACCGTTCGGTTGGTGGCTTCCGTGCTTCTTGTTACAACGCCCAGACCATCGAAGGTGTGAACGCCCTCGTAGCCTGTATGAAGGAATTCGAAGCAAAGCACTAAAGCCTTGCTAATTGATAATTGACAATTGATAATTGAAAATTATGAAAGTATTAGTTGCTACAGAGAAACCTTTCGCAGCCGCTGCTGTGAATGGTATTAAAGCAGAGATTGAGGCAGCCGGCAATGAGTTGGTGCTGCTCGAGAAATATACTGAGAAGGCCCAGTTTCTGGATGCTGTGAAGGATGCCGACGCCCTGATCATTCGTTCGGACAAGGTGGATGCAGAGGTGCTCGACGCTGCCAAGCAGTTGAAGATTGTGGTGCGTGCCGGTGCCGGTTACGACAACATCGACCTCGCCGCCGCTACCGCTCACAACGTGGTGGCCGAGAATACCCCGGGTCAGAACTCAAACGCCGTTGCCGAGTTGGTATTTGGTCTGCTAGTGATGGCCGTTCGTGGCTTCTACAACGGTAAGAGCGGTTCTGAGTTGCTCGGTAAGAAACTGGGTATCCTCGCCTTCGGTAATGTCGGTCGTAATGTGGCCCGCATCGCCAAGGGCTTCGGTATGGACGTCTATGCCTATGATGCTTTCTGTCCCGCAGAGGTCATCGAGGCTGCCGGTGTGCACGCCGTTTGCTGTCAGGACAAACTCTTCGAGACCTGCGACGTGGTTTCACTCCACATCCCCGCAACCCCCGAGACCAAGCAGAGCATCAATGCCGCCCTCGTGGGTAAGATGAAGAAGGGTGGCTTGTTGGTGAACACCGCCCGTAAGGAGGTCATCAATGAGCCCGAACTCATCGAGTTGATGAACCAGCGCGATGATCTGAAGTTTGTGACCGACATCATGCCCGATGCCGACCATGAGTTCCAGAAGTTCGAAGGTCGTTACTTCTCTACACCCAAGAAGATGGGTGCTCAGACGGCCGAGGCCAATATCAATGCCGGTATTGCAGCCGCTAAGCAGATCAACGCCTTCTTCAAGGATGGCGACACCAAATTCCAGGTGAACAAGTAATATGCATAGCGACCCTAAGCAGTGTCTCTACTGCACCAATAACCAAACGCTCCACGACCTGATGATTGAGTTCGCTCAATTGTCCGTGTCGCGGGCGTTTTTGTTTAAGGAGCAGACCTATCGTGGTCGTTGTCTCGTGGCCTATAAAGATCATGTGAACGACCTCAACGAACTCTCCGATGACGACCGCAATGCCTTTATGGCAGATGTTGCCCGTGTGACACGAGCCATGCAGAAGGCATTCAATCCAGAGAAAATTAACTATGGTGCCTACAGTGATAAACTCTCGCACCTACACTTCCATCTCGCTCCAAAATATGTCGACGGTCCTGACTATGGTGGCGTCTTCCAGATGAACCCTGGAAAGGTCTACCTCTCTGATGCAGAATACGCCGACATGATTGAGCAAATCAAGAAGTATTTATAATTATGGCAATCATCAAACCATTTAAAGGAATCCGTCCACCGAAGGATTTGGTGGAACAAGTAGAGAGCCGTCCTTACGACGTGCTCGACAGTGAAGAGGCGAGGGCAGAGGCCGGCGACAACGAGAAGAGCCTCTATCATATCATCAAGCCCGAAATCGATTTCCCCGTCGGCACTTCTGAGTACGATCCCCGTGTTTACGAGAAGGCCGCTGAGAACTTCCAGAAGTTCCAGGATAAGGGTTGGCTCGTTCAAGATGCACGCGAACATTATTATATCTATGCACAGACGATGAACGGCAAGACCCAGTACGGTCTGGTGGTATGTGCCCATACCGACGACTATATGGCCGGCCGCATCAAGAAGCATGAGTTGACTCGTCGTGACAAGGAGGAAGACCGTATGAAGCATGTCCGTGTGAACAATGCCAACATCGAACCCGTCTTCTTCGCTTATCCGGATAATACTACGCTCAACGCACTCATCATGCGCTATGCTGCTACAGAGCCCGAATATGACTTTATCGCTCCCATCGATGGTTTCCGTCATCAGTTCTGGGTGATTAACGATGACAAGGACATGCAGACCATCACCGAAGAGTTTGCCAAGATGCCGTCGCTCTATATTGCCGATGGTCATCACCGTTCGGCTGCTGCCGCCCTCGTAGGTGCGGAGAAACAGAAGCAGAATCCCAACCACAACGGTACCGAGGAATATAACTTCTTCATGGCAGTCTGCTTCCAGGCTTCACAATTGACGATTCTCGACTACAACCGTGTGGTGAAGGATCTCAATGGCATGAGTTCTGAAGAGTTCCTCGCCGCTTTGCAGGTGAACTTCATCGTTGAAGATAAGGGTACGGAGATTTACAAGCCACAGCAGTTGCATGAGTTCTCACTCTATCTGGATCAGCACTGGTTCAGTCTGAAGGCGAAAGAGGGTACCTACGATAATAACGACCCTATCGGTGTGCTTGATGTGGATATCTCCAGTCGCCTCATTCTCGATGAGATCCTGAACATCGGCGACCTGCGTTCTTCGCAGCGTATCGACTTTGTCGGAGGACTCAGAGGACTCGGCGAACTCAAGCGTCGTGTCGACAATGGTGAGATGTGTGCCGCTCTGGCCCTCTATCCTGTGTCGATGCAGCAGATTATGGATATTGCCGACTCTGGTAAGATCATGCCCCCGAAGGCAACCTGGTTTGAGCCGAAACTCCGCTCAGGACTTGTCATCCACAAACTCAGTTAATGAATTGAGTAGACTTATTATCATAACTAAATCAGAACAGAAATGAAGAAAGCATTATTAATCATGGCTATGACTGCATTCGTGGCAACAGGTTTCGCACAGAAGAAACTGGTGCTGTATTTCTCTGAGACAGGCACCACTAAGACTGTGGCCGAGGAACTGCAGAAGCAACTTGGTTCAGACATTGAGAGTATCGCTCTTGAAGAGCCTTATTCAGGTAACTTCCAGGAAACGATTCAGCGTGCACAGAGAGAAAAGCAGGCAGGCGTATTGCCTAAACTGAAGGCGCTGAAGTCGAAAATTGCCAACTACGACATTATCTTCCTCGGTTATCCCATCTGGTCGGGTATCTACGCCTCACCGATTGAGTCACTCCTCAAGGAGAACGACTTTGCAGGCAAGACGATTGTACCTTTCTGCACCTTCGGTAGCGGTGGTTTGAATACCTCATCGGATGCGCTCGTCAAGGCACTGCCTAAGGCAAAGATCAAGCCCGGTTATGGTGTACGTGCCGCTCGTGTGGCTTCTGCTCCTAAGGAGATCACCAGATTCCTGAAGGAGAATGGCTATATCGCCGGTACCGTAAAACCGTTGCCAGCCTATTCTGCCCAGCAGCCTGTGACGGATGCCGAGAAGGCCATCTTCAATGACGCTTGCTCAAGTTATCAGTTCCCGTTGGGTACGCCTCAGACCTTCGGCAAGCGTACGACCGACGATAGCATCGACTATGAGTTTAAGGTGAAGAGTCAAGGTTTTGGCGGTGGTGGCGAATCGACCATCTATGTGACGATGGGCAAGGAAGCCGGTGCCAAACCCGAATTTACGCAAGTGGTGCGCTAAACTCAGAAGAGCAGCATTACTAATAGAGGAATGGTAATCACCGAGGCCAACGTTGTGACAAACGTTACCTCGGTGATAATTGTTGTATCCTTACCATACTTCAAACAGAGGATGGTGCCGTAGGTGGCTACCGGCATTGCAATCACCAGCGTATTGATGTTGACCACCAATGGTGCAAATCCCATTAGTTTCATCAGGAAATGTACGCCTATGGGCAGTATCGCCAATCGTAGAAGGGTGGTGGCATAGACCGTTGTGTTGCCTAACATGGTGCGCAACGACAACTGCGACATCGATGAACCTATAATCAGCAGGGCAGCGGGTACGGTGATGTTGCCTAACATCGTCAGCGGTTGACTGACGGCTGTCGGTATGGTGTCAATCCGTAAGGCCACGATGGCCATTGTCAGGTAGGCAGACAGCATCGGGGTGCTGTACAGCACTTTCTTCTCGAAACGCTCCTTGTTGCTACTGTTGCCGGTGAGGAGCATGGTGCCGATGGTGAAGACGGCGAAGGTGTTGACGACATTCAACACGGCGGCGTAGAATACGGCCTCATAGCCGAAGATCGAGGCGACTACGGGATAGCCCATGAACCCCACATTGCCAAAGATGAGTGCAAAGCCGATTGGGCCCTGGGCGTTCTTGTCTTTTGTGAGGTAACGTGGCAGCAGGAATCCAACACCCGTCAGCAGCAGATAGGTTAGTGCGCTGATGAGTAGCAGCGGCAGGATATACTCCCGGTCGGGTAGTGTGCCCGTCATTGCCGATGACAGGATGAGGGCAGGACAAGTGATATTGATCACCAATCTCGACAGTTGACGGTCGAAATCACCACCCAGATATCCCAGTTTGCCCGCAACGAAACCAACCACCACGAGGGCAAACAATGTCAGCATCACGTCAATCATCCTTCCGCCCTTCTTATTCGATTATTTCTGGTAGTTGTTCAATCCTGTTTTGAGGTAGTCCAGATACTTTTCAATATCCTCATCGTAGGCACGACTGCCACTAAGGGGGATACCTGTGGCGGGATCGATGATGACGTAGAAGGGTTGGGCGTTGGCTCCGAACTTATGGCTCTGCAGGTAACTCCATTTGGCACCTACCGTGCGAAGCGTTTTCGTGTTTCCTTGATCGTCTGTCACCTCGAAGGGTTCGTTGAGAGGGGTTTTGTCATCAACATAGAGTGAGATGAGCACGAAATCGTTTCTCAGTTTGTCGGCCACGCGCGGATCAGTCCACACAGCGGCTTCCATCTTGCGACAGTTCACACAGCCAAAGCCTGTGAAGTCGATGAAGACAGGTTTCCCCTCGGCACGGGCAACAGCCATACCCTGCTCGTAGTCGGTGAAGCGTGCCTCTACTGTGCGGGTGTTCAAATTGAAGTCCTGTGTACTCATTGGTGGGGCAAAGGCACTGACAGCCTTGCAGGGGGCTCCCCACAGACCGGGTACCATATAAACAGCAAAAGCCAACGACACCAGTCCGCCCATGATGCACACAACGGGCATCGGCTTGTGGATATCACCGCCAATCTCATCCTCCTGGAACTTCAGCCAGCCACAGAGGTAGGCACCCAGCAGACCGAAGATAACAATCCAGAGTGACAGGAACACCTCACGATCGAGCAGATGCCAACCGTAGGCCAGATCGGCCACAGAGAAGAACTTCAGCGCGAAGGCCAGTTCGATAAAGCCTAAGACCACTTTCAGCGTGGTCATCCACGAGCCTGATTTCGGTGCTTGCTTCAACCAGGAGGGGAACAGGGCAAAGAGGGTGAAAGGCAGAGCCAGTGCCAGCGCAAAACCGAACATGCCGAGTGCCGGGGCCAGCCAGTTGCCACTGGTTGTGGTCTCGACCAATAGCAAACCGATGATGGGCGCCGTACACGAGAATGATACCAATACGAGCGTAAAGGCCATGAGGAAGATGCTAATCAGTCCGGTTGTCGATGTAGCCTTCGTGTCGACAGTATTCGCCCATGAATCGGGCAGTCTGATCTCAAACCATCCGAAGAAACTGAGGGCAAATACAACCAATAGCAGGAACAGGAAGATGTTGAATACGGCATTCGTCGACATGGCATTCAACGTGTCGCTGCCAAAGAGGGCGGTCACCAACAGACCTAATCCCAGATAGATGACAATGATGGATAATCCATAGGTCACAGCATCACGTATACCCTTACGCTTATCGGTCTTTGCACGCTTCAGGAAGAATGAGACCGTCATCGGGATGATGGGCCAGATACAGGGCATACATACCGCCAACAGTCCACCGACAAATCCCATCAGCAGAATGTAAAGCAGGGAATGGTCGGCCATGGAATCATTACCGCCTTCGGAGCGAAGTTCCTCAATGACAGGTTGCCAGAGGTCGGCTTCACTCGACTCCTCCGTTGAAGGCGTGACGACGGCTGTGTCGGCAGCAATGGTGTCGATGGGAGATACCACCTCTTCTTTCTTTTCCTCCTCATCCTTTTTCGGTCGAACAGGGGAGACACCTGTCTGCTTCAGTTCCACTTGTGCAGGTGGTATGCAACTCTTGTCATTGCAGGCACCGTATTCGAGGAAACAGTCAATCGAATATTCTGGCTTTGTGAACTTGATCTTCTGGACAAATGTAGCCGCGTTCTCGAAATATTTCAGTTCCATACCGAATACTTCGTCGAACTTCTTGATGACCGAACTTTTAGGAGTCAACTTGCCTACCAGTTCCACACCATCGGCCTTAACCACATTGAACGTTGCCTCGATGGGACCGTCCTGTCCTAAGTCGGTGGAGTAGACGTGCCAGCCCGGATCAATCGTTGCTGTGAACACGATTTCACCTTGATCCTTACCTTCGGTAGTTTTCAACTCCGACTTGAAATGTACGGGATCCATCATCTGCGCCATGACATTGATGGTCATCATGGTCAGCAGCAGTGTTGAAAGGATTTTCTTCATCTGAATGTGATTTACGTATAAACAACAAAAGAGCCTAAAATAGGCCCTTTTAGCGATATCTGGCGGAAGGTGAGGGATTCAAACCCCCGATACCCGAAAGGGGTATACCGGATTTCGAGTCCAGCGCGATCGATCACTCTGCCAACCTTCCTCTTTCTTTTTGCGGATGCAAAGGTAAGGATAAAAAATGAAACCGCCAAATTTCTTGGGGTAAAAGTTTTCTAACTTCGACTTTTTATTCGAAAGACAGTTTTGCCAAACGGCTTTTTAGTTGTTCGGCCTCGCTTTTGCGGATGCTCAATTTAATTTCGCATGTGTTATCATAGGTCTGCGAAACAATACGGGGTTGCATCTCCTTGACGATGCGCATCACATCGTTCATCATCGGGTAGGCGAAGGCATAGGTGATGATTTCCTCTATCTGACGGGTCTCGATCTCAGAGTGGGCGATGGCATCGGCGGCGGCTTCGCGATAGGCGACGATAAGTCCGCTGGTGCCGAGGTTCACGCCACCGTAGTAGCGTACGACGACAATGAGGATATCGGTGAGTTCGTTGGAATTGATCTGTCCAAGGATGGGCTTGCCGGCAGTAGAGGAGGGCTCGCCGTCATCATTGGCGCGGAAGTCCAATCTTTCCGGCCCGAGCATATAGGCATAGCAGACATGACGGGCATCATAGTATTTCTTGCGGTAGTCCGCAAGGATGTCCTTGATCTCGTCAACTGTAGACACATGATGAGCGAAGGCGAGGAACTTGCTACGCTTATCAGTGTAGTAGCCCTCGCCTCCGCTCTTGAGTGTCTTGTATTCGTCGGACATTAATTATTATATTCCTGCCAGGACTTGATCTTCACATCGTCGAGGTTCATGGCGGTGAAGGCCTCGATGAAGGCTTTAGCCAGACGGACGTTGGTCATCAGAGGAATGTTGTGGTCGATGGCACCACGACGGATCTTATAACCGTTGGTAAGTTCGCGAGAGGTGTGGTTCTTAGGCACATTGATCACGAGACCTACCTTATGTTGACTGATGAGATCCATCACATTGTTGCTGCCATCCTCCTCATCGGGCCAAGCCACGCTGACGGCTTTTACACCGTTGTCGTTGAAGAACTTGGCTGTTCCGGCGGTCGCATAGATGGTGTAACCTTTCTTGGCCAGTTGCTGTGCGGGCTCAAGCAGCGAAACCTTACCCTTGGCACCACCTGACGAAATCAGCACGGCATCCTTAGGAATAGAGTAGCCGGTAGCAATCAATGAGTTGAGCATTGCCTCATTGAGGTCGTCTCCCAAGCAGCCAACCTCACCCGTAGAACTCATGTCAACACCGAGTACGGGGTCGGCATTCTGCAGACGGGCAAATGAGAACTGAGAGGCCTTTACACCGATGCGGTCAATGTCGAACTCGCTCTTCTCGGGCTTCTGATAAGGTGCGTCGAGCATGATCTTCGTAGCCGTCTCGATGAAGTTGCACTTCAGAATCTTCGATACGAAGGGGAATGAACGAGAGGCGCGGAGGTTACATTCGATAACCTTCACCTCGCGGTTCTTGGCGAGGAACTGGATATTGAACGGACCGCTGATATTCAGTTCAGCAGCAATCTTATGGGCAATCTTCTTGATCTGACGGATGGTAGAGAAGTAGATGTGCTGGGCGGGGAACACCATCGTGGCGTCGCCGGAGTGTACACCAGCATACTCGACATGCTCGGAGATGGCGTATTCAATGACCTCACCCTTGTCGGCAACGGCGTCGAACTCAATCTCCTTGGTCTCGGTCATAAACTTAGAAACCACCACAGGGAACTCCTTCGACACCTCGGTAGCCATATTGAGGAAGCGATGCAGTTCCTCTTCGTCATAGCAGACGTTCATGGCAGCACCAGAGAGCACATACGAAGGACGCACGAGTACGGGATAACCCACCTGTTCAACGAACTCCTTCACATCCTCGAAACTAGTCAGCGCACGCCAAGCGGGCTGGTCAATACAGAGTTTGTCGAGCATGGCCGAGAACTTGTCGCGGTTCTCTGCGCGGTCGATGTTGACAGGCGATGTTCCCAGAACGGGCACACCCTGACGGTACAACTTCATGGCGAGGTTGTTAGGAATCTGACCACCTACCGAGACAATCACACCCTTGGGCGATTCGAGGTCGATGACATCGAGCACACGCTCCAGAGAGAGTTCGTCGAAGTAGAGACGGTCGCACATGTCGTAGTCGGTAGACACGGTCTCTGGGTTGTAGTTGATCATGATCGACTTGTATCCCAGTTTGCGGGCCGTGTTGATGGCATTCACCGAACACCAGTCGAACTCGACAGACGAACCGATACGGTAAGCACCTGAACCTAAGACAACTACCGACTTCTCGTTCGTGTAGTAGTTGATATCGTGTGCAGGCTTGTACTGCTCGCCCTGAGGATTGCCGAACGCAGGTGTGTGCGTGTAAGTGAAATAGAGGTAGTTCGTGAGTTCGGGATGCTCAGAAGCCACCGTTGGGATGCGCTTCACACTGGGCATGATGCCCTTCTCCTTACGATACTTACGAACGGCCAGGTTCTCTTTCTCCATATTGCCACCCTCTGGTTTCAGTACGAAGCGGGCAATCTGGAAATCACTGAATCCACAACGCTTTACCTCCAACAGCAACTCGTCGGGCACTTCTTCCAGTTTGTTGTATTTCTGGAGATCATGCTTCAGGTCAACGATGTGCTTCAGGCGCTCCAGGAACCAGATGTCAATCTTCGTCAACTGCTCGATGCGTTCGATGGTATAACCTTCTTCGAGGGCCTGGGCGATGGCGAAGATACGCAGGTCAGTAGGATTAGCCAGTTCTTCTTCGAGGTCATCGAACTTCGTGTGGTCATTGCCCACGAAGCCGTGCATGCCCTGACCAATCATACGGAGACCTTTCTGAATCATTTCCTCAAAACTGCGTCCGATGGACATGATCTCACCGACTGACTTCATGGAAGAACCGATCTGACGGCTCACACCGGCAAACTTGGTAAGGTCCCAACGGGGGATCTTACAAATCATATAGTCGAGGCTCGGGGCCACGTAGGCTGAAGAAGTGGTGCCCATCTCGCCAATCTGGTCGAGGGTGTAGCCAAGGGCAATCTTGGCAGCGACGAAGGCGAGGGGATAGCCTGTGGCCTTCGAAGCAAGGGCTGAAGAGCGCGAGAGACGGGCATTGATCTCGATGATACGATAGTCGTTGGTCTCTGCGTTGAAAGCGAACTGAATATTGCACTCGCCGACGATGCCGAGGTGCTTGACGCACTTGATGGTGATTTCTTGCAGCATCTTGACCTGATCCTCCTTCAGTGAACAGGTGGGTGCTACGACAATCGACTCACCGGTATGGATGCCGAGGGGATCGAAGTTCTCCATTGAGGCCACCGTGAAGCAACGGTCGTTGGCGTCGCGGATGCACTCGAACTCAATCTCCTTCCAACCCTTGAGGCTTTCCTCGACGAGGATCTGAGGAGCGAAGGTGAAGGCCGACTCAGCCAGTTCGATGAACCGCTTCTCGTCGGGACAGATACCAGAACCGAGACCACCGAGGGCGTATGCGGAACGGATCATAATGGGGAAGCCTATCTCGTGGGCTGCCTTCAGCGCATCTTCCATCGATTCAACGGCGTGGGATACAGGTACCTTCAGATTGACCTCGGCCAGTTTTTTAACAAAAAGGTCGCGGTCCTCAGTATTCATGATGGCCTCGACACTTGTTCCTAAGACTTCAACTCCGTATTCTTTCAGGGTACCATTCAGGTATAGTTCCGTTCCGCAGTTCAGCGCGGTCTGTCCTCCAAATGCCAGGAGAATGCCGTCGGGCCGTTCTTTCTTAATGATTTCGGTAACGAAATGTGTATTTACGGGTTGGAAATACACCTTGTCTGCAATACCTTCGCTGGTTTGGATGGTAGCGATGTTGGGGTTAACGAGTACGCTTTTAATGCCTTCTTCGCGAAGCGCCTTCAAAGCCTGTGATCCAGAGTAGTCAAACTCTCCTGCTTGTCCGATTTTCAAGGCACCCGATCCGAGTACCAGCACCTTCTTCAGTTCTTTCTTCATAATGTTTTTTTGCGTTGATTTTAGATTAAAATCCTAAATTCGCGTGCAAAGGTACACAGAAATTCTGACTTAACAAACGATTATTCACGGAAAATTGATTTCTATGCAGAAATTTTTATCTTCCGTGAATAACTATGCAAGTAAGATGAAGGAATTACTGGTTGGAATTCATCATCTGTTGGAGAAATGACGGTATCTGTCGCTCCTGAGAAGAAGCGGGCATCGGCATGCTCTTGGGCTGCTTCTTCAGTTTAGCCAGATAGTAGGCCTTCACATCTTCCCATTTATAATAAGGATACATGTTGGTCTCTACGGGCATCGTTACCTCGTTCTCATTGAGCAGGGCCTTCACCAGGATATCGCCCGTGCCTTTCTTCGGACGGTAGAAAATCAACTGGATGTTACAACCGGTGGGGATGACCATGTAACTGCGGAAGTACTTGTCGAGTTCGTCGAGGTTGTCGATAGAACAGCCTGTGCCACCGAGTTCCATCAGGGCAACGATGGGCAGCACCACGGTGTCGTGACCAAAGCGCAAGGTAGCCTGTTTGGTGGTGACGGTATCAGCCGTCTCGATGATGTTTCTCAGCAGGTTGGCCTGTGCCCAAGGCATCGCGTGGTCGGTCTGAGGCGCATTTGCGTAGTTCAGATACCAGTAGAGGTTGTTGTTGATCCAGCACTTATAGAGTTCCTCGGGTGTGAAGAGTTCAAGCAGTTCGGTATCGCCGTCGTGGCTCTGCTGGTTGGTGGCAATGTCATAGAGGTTGCCCATCAGCGTGCGGGGAATCAGGTTCATATACACCCAGTCCTGATCGGTGAAGAGGGCCTTCATCAGGCGACGGGGATCTCTCATCTTATTCTCGTAATCGCTCTGGATGGGACGAGCCTTACCCTCGTTGGCACGTTGCAGACCGTCTCTCGAGGCATTCATATACCTCATGTTGGCTTCATTGGCCTCGTTGTGGATGCGTACGGTGGGATTGGCCGATGCCAGTTCCTCACACTCTGCAATCATCGAGAGGATGGCACGTACCGAGGTGGTACTGCGGGCGTCGATCAGAAGATTGGGCGCCTTGAAGATCTCCGGGAAATTCTGTGCCATACGCTTGGCGATGCCATGATGCTGCTTCTCGCCGACATCCGACAGGTCACCCAGTCTTCCTCGGCTGGTCTTCTGGATCTCCTCGAGTTTAGCCAGTGCCTTTTCACCTAAGGCCGACAGCACACCGGCCTTCTTGGCATCCCTCAGGGTCGTAATCGGTGTCGAGTAGTCGCGCTCGTTGAGGAGCCATCTGGCACCATGACGGCCGTAGTGACTCATGTAATAGGGCTCGTAGCCCTTGGGCGTCGGGGTCAGGGCTTTACGGGGCAGACGGTCATAGTCGGTAGCGTTGCCGCCTGCCAGGAACTTGTCTGCGGTGATTTCCTCTAATGCACTTTTCTCGAATGCTTGCTTCGTCTGGGCCGATACTGTCATAGTAAGCGCCAGACCGAAAATAGTAATGATAGCCTTCATTTTGTTATGGTTTAAGTTTGTTAGAAATGAATTTTTTCTTAATCGCTGTCGGTGGCCCTGAGGATGATACTCGTGGCACCGATGGTGAAGAGCGTGCCGTCGTCGATGATTCGCCGCTCCTTGGGCGAGAGTTCTACATTATCGACGAAGGTGCCCGTATTGCTGTTGTTATCCT
>Ga0310690_10005318_pt1 | contig 17566 bp, 24 predicted proteins | sample AusTroGonzalo_MG_2_FD_207661 | JGI IMG/M metagenome (GOLD analysis project Ga0310690, IMG submission 207661) | Bovine rumen microbial communities from tropical cattle in Woodstock, Queensland, Australia - Gonzalo_04 (v2) (version 2) | ecosystem: Host-associated > Mammals > Digestive system >...
ACAGCAAAAAAATGATAGAATTGGCTAAAAGACGGCAATCACAATATGCAAAACAAATTGAATTTTGTGTGGCGGATGCGACCGATAGAAAAAGTATATTAGAATTAAAAAGAAATCGAGCCTTTACCGTGAAGTGATTTATGAACATGTGTACACTCACTACAAAGAAGCAGCTGCATAAAAATAAAGGGGGTATCACCAGTCAGCGATACCCTCTTTTTTATTGCTTCTGGTAAAATCCACACTGGTATCCATCAGCACGAAGTTCCAGGCCCGGTACCCACGGCGGGGTCCTTCCCATCAGTTCACAGACGGAATCCAGGGATATCTCCATAGGAACCTCGAGGATCACCTCGTCGTGGACATGCGCAACGATTCTGTATTTCCGCAGGCTCTTCATGGCGTAAGCCAGAATGTCCCTGCAGATCGCCTGGGTTATGTTCTCGACCAGCTTCGGGCCGTAAGTCTCGATCCGGGACCAGCGCTTCTGCTGATCCGTGCCCATATAGGTGATACTTTCGCTGCCGTACTGGTTTTCTTCCAGCCGGGGTTTTACGTATGCCAGCTTCCGTCCGGATGGCAACGTGACGAACATCATGCCGCTCCGTGTTTCAAAGCGGACATTGCCGACAGACTGCGGGATCTGTTTCCGGATCGCTGTTTTGGCGGCTGTGTCCACGTCCCACCAGTACTGGACAATGTTCGGATTAGCCTTACGCCACATGTCCACCAGCGGTTTCAGTTCTTCCTCCGGGATACCCATGGCCACCGCACCCATCGCTGTCAGAGCTCCAACGCTCCCGCCGTATCCGAGGGCGAGCTCAGCAATTTTGCCGCGCTGGCGAAGGTGGCTGTTCTCGCCGTGCTTCTCCACGACGCAGTGGAACATTCGCGCCGCAGATTCACAGTAAATATCACGCCCGTTATGGAACACGTCCATACGCCATTGTTCCCCAGCAAGGTAAGAAAGCGCCCGAGCTTCCACTGCGGAGAAGTCACTGACGATGAATTTGTATCCGGGTTTCGGTACGAAGGCTGTCCGGATCAGTTCCGACAGCACACCCGGCACAGAGGGATACAGCAGGTTCAGCATTTCATAGTCACCCTGCCGCACCAGTTCCCGGGCCTGCTCCAGATCCTCCAGATGGTTCTGCGGCAGGTTTTGCAGCTGGATCAGTCGGCCCGCCCAGCGGCCTGTCCGGGAAGCGCCGTAAAACTGAAACAGTCCCCGGCACCGATCGTCATTCCCGACGGTCGTTTCCATGGCCTGGTATTTTTTCACGCTGCTCTTGGCGATCTGCAGGCGGAGGGACAGTACTTCCTTTATGTCATCCGGCACGGCTTTGATCAGTTCCACGGCTTCTTTCTTCCCGAGGGAATCCACCTCAACGCCATGATCTGCAAGGTATTGCTTCAGCTGAACTACGGAGTTCGGATTGTCCAGCCCGGTCAGCCGTTTCAGTTTCTCTGTCAGATCAGCCTTGGTGATGGCATCAATCCGGATCGCTTCCTTCACCAGTTTCCGGTCGATCCGGATGCCGCGATCGTTGATCATCTGATCCTGATGGTATTCCTCCCAGACGAAATCCGGAACCGGATATTTGCTGAGCCGTTCCTGTATCTGTAGCTCCACCTGCACGTCCCGCTCATTGTAACGCTTAAACAGATCCCATTTCTCCGGCGCATGCTCCGGCAGGTTCCACGCCCTTCCGCTGGTACGGCTGGGAGTGCAGAAAAACCGGATCAGTTCTTTGCCTTCCTTCAGTTTCTGCTCCTCGAAACCGAGAATAGCGCCGACCTTTTCCAGTCCGAGGGGCAGGCCGTTGTATATGTCCAGTACCAGGGAACACTTCCATGCGGAAGGATCAAGGTACAGGCCATCGCCGTAGGAAGAAAAGTATTCCGGATGTTTCCGGCGGAGCCAGACGGACAAGCAGACCCGCTCGAAACTGCTGTTGTAGGCCCATTTCTCCACAGTGTTATCCGTCAGCGCTTTCAGAATCTCCACCGGGACTGTGTCTCCCTGCGCCAGATCGTATACCCTGATCGGGCCGTGATTGACGGAAATGCCGAAGAGCAAAATGTCAAAATCGTCAGATTCAGCGTAACGGTATACGCTGCTTTTCACGATATCAACGCTGGATCTCGTCTCCAGGTCGATACTCAGGTTCTGTATCATATGCAGTCCTCCGAAGATAAAGCGGCAGCAGGAGGATAGCTCCTGCCGCCGGTAGTGGGATCAGGCTTCCTGTGCTTCGGCCTGCTCCTTTTCTTTGGCCTTACGTTCTTTTCTGGCTTTCCGCTTGTCCCGGATGAAATCCATCACTGCGGAGATTGCTTCTCCGAGAAGGTACAGAACCGAAACGTAACCAGCAATGAAGAAACAGGCGACAATGATCAGATCAGCCAGCTGACTGATGGTAATGGTACTGGATTCCATGGTTTTTCACCTCATTCATATTTGTCGTTGTCGGGGTAGCGGTGTTGTCCGCCACCCCCTTTGTCGTTTTCAGCCCAGAAAGTCCTCGTCATCATCGTCGTCGGCGAAGTCATCCTCGGCACGGCTGTGTCCGCCCAGCGGAGTACCGTCGGCCAGCTTCTGCAGGTTGTTCAGCCCGCAGGCGATGCCCCGGTTACCGTTGCTGTTGAAAGCGTAGAAGGAAATCGACGCCCGCCCGATGATGCCGGAGTACAGTTCGCTGCTGTCCAGAATCGGATTCCGGTCAGCGTCCACAACGCCCGGCTTGGTGGTGCTGTTGGCGTTGATGAACCAGGCATTGGCGTAGGCTTCGTCGCCCTTACGCTCCTTGTCGCCGTCACGCAGCGGGGTCTTCAGATCCTCCAGCGCCGGGACGGTCTTGGAGTTGCCCTTCAGCTTGCCCTGCCCCTCATCGTAGGCGGCCTGAATCGCGGCTTTGATCTTCTCCACGGTCACGGTATCGGACTTCGGGATGATCAGGGAGACGCTGTACTTCGGGGTGCCGCCGCCCAGCGGGACCTTCGGCTCATTGACGGTCAGGTAAGAGAAAACAGTGTGCTTGCCGGTGATGACCTTTGTCGGATTAGAAACCTTACTCATGATGTTATTCCTCCATAAAATCTTGTTGTGCTGTGTTGAATTCCACGCGATCGTCGCTCTTCGGAACCAACACCGGTTTTCCCTGAGGCTTGATAACCAAGCCGCCCAGGAGTTCTTCAAACCTGGATTTACCCAGCTGCTTCGACATCGCCGTGATGCCCAGCAGCGTTTTTTCGTAGGGATCGTATCCCGCTTCGGTCACGATCCTCGCTACCGCCGCTTCGTCTGTGTACTTGCGATTGCTCCTGCCTTCCACCAGTTTATACCCGGGGAACTTTACTCCGGCGAGGGCCTGGTTCAGCGCGTACTTCTTGATGTCGTCCGCCCATCTGACCAGCGTGTCGATCTGCGGCAGAATCTCCGCGATCTCATCCGGTTCCAGCGTAGGCCCTTCGGCAAATTCGTATCGCGCTAGCTCCATGGCGTACTCGGCCCGTTTCCGACAGGTGGCCTTCACCTTGCAGAACTGGCAGTGATCCCCGGCCTCAAACTCGCCCTGACCCTCGTAGGCCAACTTGGCGATCGGTGCCAGAACCTCATCCGCCCATTTCAGCAGGTCAGCCTTCGTCAGCTCGAACGTATCGATGTTTTCCCGCCGGGGCTGGTAGATCGAAAGCCTGATCCGCTTGATATCAAACAGGTTTCCGAACGTGTCCAGCGCTCCAAGCGCGTAGCATTTCAGCTGACTGTTTCCGGTTCCATCCTCGCCCGACGCGCTGACCAGGCATCCGACCCCGTACTTAAAATCCGTGATGTACAGCAGGTCGTCCGCCACAATCAGGGCATCTGCCGTGCCGAACCCGTGCTCTACCCATTTGGAGAAATCCACGGTCTGTTCAACGCAGACCATCGGATCGGGGCACAGGGCTTTGGCTTCTTCCACCTGACCCAGTACGAAGGAAGCGTAGCCTTCAGCGGCTTCCCGCATCTCTGCGTCATACCATGTCAGGTCTTCGGTCGGATCCTTCACATCTCTGCCCAGCCCTTTCTCAAGCAGGTACTGGCAGAGCTCGTGCGCGTCCGTTCCCTGCTGCGCGTATGGACTTCCCTGGTCTTCTTCCTGTGCGCACAGCTTCGCGGATGGAGGGCAGTGGAGCCATCGGTCACTTGCGGAAGCGGCTAAGAATGCGTGCTTAGCCAACTCCAATTCCCTCCGCTTCTGCCACGATGGCCGCAAATACCTCAGGCTCCTTCACATCGGAAAGCTGTGTCACACCGTGCTTGGTGAGCAGCGCTTTCACTTCCGCTCGGAACCCAGTCCTGGACTTCTCCGCCAGAATCGCCCTGACTTCCTCGTAGGCGTACACCTTTGCGGGAGCCTTGGGCTCTTCCTCGGCGGGCGTGTCCTGCTTGCCCGGGGCCTCACCGTCTTCGAACAGACTGACCAGTACGGCCACATCCGCGCAGATCCGTTTCAGCCCCTCAACGAGAGTCGCCTTGTCCTTTTTTGTCATGGGACTTTACCTCCTTCCCTGAGTGATGCCGCTCTGACCGGCTCACTCCCTTACGTTCAGATGGAGGGGCGATTTTACAGTAAAAATGAAAATTTCCTCATAAAAAAATGATCCTGCCGCATCCGGCGGAGTTTCTTCATTTATATATGCTTCTCGATTCCGACCCGGGGTGATCTGTCGCTTCCTTTTATATACCGCTGACGACCCACACATTTTCCGAAAGAAAAATCCGAATTCACTGTAAAAACCGGCTCCGATCTGAACGTAAGAGAGTGAACACGCGAGGAAAGGAGCCGGGAACCATGAGCAGAGATTCACCCGATTGAGCCGACGGCAGTTCACTACTACGACAGATATGGAGGAAGCAAAAATGTACGCGATTCGTGAATCGGCACAGAAAATCAACGGTGTCGTGGTTGACACCTTCGAACGGCAGGTACATACGGAGGACGCTGTTCTCCGGGTGGAGGCCGGAACCACAGGCCCCACCGGCGGGGACCGCGCCAGCGGCAGCCGGACGTTCCTTGACCTGACCGTCCTGTACGGGGACTACCTGCTCGAGCCGGAGTGCGACGAGGACGGCAAGGTGATCGGAATCCGGATCGCCAGCTGCGGCGATGACGCGCTGGAAGCCCTGATGAAGGCGCTGGACTTTTCCCTTCACGCTTACGTCGACCAGTGCAACGGCGAAGACGACTGAAAACACAGGGCGGGCCTGCTGGCAGCGGGTCCGCCCGGAAAGGATTATTTATGAAGCCTATTGAGACTGAATATAAGGGGTACCGGTTCCGTTCAAGGCTGGAAGCGCGGTGGGCACGCTTCTTCGACGCCTGCCATGTGGACTGGGAATACGAGCCGGAAGGCTATGACCTGGGTGACGGACTGTACTACCTTCCTGATTTCCTTCTGCACGGGGTCGACGGTCGCGACGGCGGTGACCTGTATGTGGAAGTGAAAGGCCAGATGACAGACCTGGATGCCCTGAAGATCAACCGTTTCGCGGAACAGGGCGGCAAGGTGCTCGTCGTTGGCAAGATCCCGGAGGGCGATGACGCCTGGGATATTTCGGACGATATTTCCAACCGTGCGTACAGCTGCGGCAAGGAAGGCTGGCCCTACGAGTTCAACTTCGAAACCATCGACGGTGATCACTTTGCCGCCCACCCCGGCATCAACAAGGACGGCAGGTTTGAACTGTTCGGCGATGACAGCTCTTATCTGTGCGATCAGGATGATGCCGCGACGGAAAGGGCCTACAGGCTGGCCCGGCAAGCGCGGTTTGAACACAGGTATGTATCCGATGTAAGGAGGGAACCGCATGCGTGATCTCGGGATTGCATACGGAGCCAGCCGACAGGCGCTGAAGTGGTCGAACAAGACCATCTCTTTCGAGAACCTGAAGGAGCGCCTGAAGCACACTCTTCGTACCCCGGAATCAGCGGAGGAATACGCCAAGATGAGCAAGGCCGACCGTGATCAGGCAAAGGATCACGGCGGCTTTGTCGCGGGCGTGCTGATCGGCGGTCGCCGGAAGGTGGATACCGTGGAGTCCCGCTCCATGGTTTCGCTGGACGGCGACCGCATCGACACCGCTTTCCTCGATGGGTTTGAAGAGAACATGCCGTATACGGCAGCTCTGTACACTACCCACAGCAGTACGGCGGAAAAGCCTCGGGTTCGGATCATCATCCCGATGACCCGCGACACTTCCCCGGAGGAGTTTGCCGCTGTATCCCGGTATCTCGCGCAGATGCTGGGCATTGACTATTTTGACGAGTGTTCGTACCTGCCTAACCAGCTGATGTACTGGCCCTCCACCCCGATGAACGGCGTGTTTGTCTATAAGGAAACGGAAGGCCCATGGCTGAACCCGGACGATATTCTGAACGCTCACCCTGAATGGACTGATCCTACCCGGCTGCCAACCTCCTCCAGGGAGAGCCAGGCCGCCGTGACCACCGGAAAGAAACAGCAGGATCCCCTGACAAAGGACGGCATTGTCGGCCTGTTCAACCGGGTGTACTACCCGATTCAGAAAGCGCTCGAAACCTTTCTGGGCGATGTTTATGAGCCAACGGCGTCTGACCAGCGCTGGCACCTGATCGAGTCCAGCTCCATGGCGGGTGTGGAGATCAAGGAAGACAAGTTCGTCTATTCCCATCACGCAAAGGACCCGGCGTACCTGAAACTCTGCAACGCTTTTGATATCGTCCGGATTCACAGGTTCGGTGACCTTGACGACAAAGCTTCCTTTAAGGAAATGCGGAAGTTCGCCATGTCGCTGGACGAGGTGAAAATGCAGGCGGCGGAGGAACGGCTCCAGGAAGCCGGAGCGGATTTCGAAGACCCGGCGGACGATGACAGCTGGAAGGCGCGGCTGGTATATGAGCCCCGTACCCTGAAGCTGGAAAACTCCCTGCACAATATTCAGCTGATCCTGGAAAACGATCCGCTTCTGCGGGATATTGTCTTCAACCAGCTGGCGGACGGCATGGAGATCACAGGCCAGGTGCCATGGAAGCACCCGGCAAAGTTCTGGCGCGATCAGGATGACGCGCAGCTGATCAGCTACGTGGACAACCATTACGGGTCCTTCAGCGCCCGGAACTATGAGATCGCTGTCACCAAGGTGACAGACGATCGCTCCTACCATCCGATCCGGGAGATGTTTGAAGCCCTGCCACCGTGGGACGGTGTGCACCGGGTGGATACCCTCCTGATTGACTACCTTGGCGCACAGGATAACCCGTATGTCCGGGCGGTGACACGCAAGGCGCTGTGCGCGGCCTATGACCGGGTTTTCAATCCTGGCATCAAATACGACTACATGATTGTTCTGAACGGAGATCAGGGAATCGGCAAAAGCACCCTGATCGCCAAGCTAGGACAGGAATGGTTTTCTGACAGCCTGTCCCTTTCCGACATGAACGACAAGACCGCCGCTGAAAAGCTGCAGGGCTACTGGATTCTGGAGATCGGCGAACTGGCGGGCATGAAGAAAGCTGACATCGACAAGGTGAAAGCCTTTGTATCCCGGCAGGACGATAAGTACCGAGCTTCTTTCGGGCGGCGGGTGACGCCTCATCTCCGGCAGTGTATTTTCTTCGGAACCACAAACACGGAAAACGGTTATCTGCGTGACATCACAGGCAACCGCCGATTCTGGAATGTGAAGGTGACCGGCAACGGAAAATACCAGCCATGGGATCTGGACGCTGAAACCATCCAGATGATCTGGGCTGAAGCCATGGTGCTTGCCAGGGCCGGGGAACCCCTGTACCTGCCGCCGGAACTGGAAGCGATGGCGAAGGAAGAACAGGTGCTTGCCATGGAACACGATGAGCGCGAAGGCGTTGTATCCGAATACCTTGACATGCTGCTGCCGGAGAACTGGGATGAGATGACCATGTATCAGCGCCGAGAATTCTTCCGCGATACAGAAGATCCAACCAGGCCCAAAGGCACATACCGTCGGGTTACGGTCAGCAACATGGAGATCTGGTGTGAATGCTTCGGGCATAACAAGGAAGATCTCCGCCCAGCGGATTCCTACGCAATCTCCGCCATTATGGTCAGGATGCCAGGCTGGCAGAAAAGCAATGAACGTGAGCGGCTTCCCATTTACGGGCGGCAGAGAACTTACAGGCGAAAGCTGTAACTGTCCCGTCTGGACGCTGTCCATTGAGTTGTCCATACGCCTGAAGCCTTTGCTGTCAAGGGCTTCAGGCGATACTTGGACAGTGGGACAGTAAATACCATATAGATTGAATTTTCAATATGTAGAGCAGTAGGTACACCCGTAAACGCACGTATTTTGCGCGTAAGAGAAATTTTTGGTCACCTGTCCTGACGCACGCAGCCAGATTCCTTTGATTTCAAGGAGTTCAGAAGTGGACAGCCCTACGGGACAGGCTATGGACAAGACAACCTATGGGAGGAACACATGAGAGAGAAACAGATTGAACAGCGGCTGGTGAAAGCCGTGAAAACACTGAACGGAATGTGCCCCAAGCTCGTATCCCCGGGAACAGATGGTATGCCTGATCGGATGGTGCTACTGCCCGATGGGAAGCTGAGCTTCGTGGAGGTGAAGGCTCCCGGACAGAAACCCCGGCCCCTGCAGGTACGGCGGCATGAGCAGCTGCGACAGCTGGGGTTCAAGGTCGCGGTGCTGGATGACCCGGAACAGATACCTGGCATATTGGAAGAAACACGGAGGTGATCACAATGCCCAGCGTGATTCAGATGAAGAATGGAAAGACAGAAACAGTCTTTGATCTGGACGGCCTGCTGTACCTGGTGGAGGAACACATGGGCAGCGATGCCCGCCGACTGCTGGAAGATTTCACAGCGCCGGACGATGACGACGCCGAGTATATCGATAGCCTCGAAAATGAAAACCAGCGGCTCCGGGGCCACCACCGTGAGGTGATGGAAGATCTCCGGGCACAGTCCGAAACCATTGCCCGCCTGATTCAGGAGCGGGAGATCGACAGGTCAGCACTGTCCACAGTGGCGGGGATCATCGGAAAAACCACATGGAGAGAGTGCAATGTCGGATGAAGGATACTACGCGCTGGCAAAGGCGATCATCCTGCAAGCAGTCAAGGATTTCAAACCGGCGTACCTGCGGCTGAAGCGCCGACCGGATGATAAAGCCGCTGCGGAACGGGTAAAGGAAATCACAGAGTTTTTCTGCGGTGAGTATTTCTGCCTGCTGTCTGACATGGACGGCCCCCGGCTGCTGAAAAAGATTATGGAACAGATTGATGAGGAGGTGATGCCCAATGAAGTTCATACCGCATAAGTATCAGAAATTTGCCACCGAGTTCATTTGTGAACACCCGGAAAGCATGCTGGTACTGGATATGGGCTTGGGTCCCGCAAGACGGTAATTTCTCTGACAGCTATCCTGAAGCTGATGTTTGACCGCTTTGATGTGAGCAAGGTGCTGGTGACCGGGCCTCTCAGGGTATGTTCTTCGGTATGGCCGGAAGAACAGAAAAAATGGGACGGCCTGGATTTCCTGCGGATGTCCGTCATGGTCGGTGACGCAAAGCAGCGTGCCGCCGCCCTGCGGGCACAGGCGGATGTGTACGTGATCAACCGGGATAACGTAAAATGGCTGACGGATTACCTGGAGAAACACAATATGCCGTGGCCTTTCGACATGGTAGTGATCGACGAGCTGTCCAGTTTCAAAAACCACCAGAGTCAGCGATGGCGGGCATTGCGGAAGGTGCGCCCGTATATCAAACGGATCGTTGGCCTGACCGGCACACCCGCCAGCAACGGCCTGCTGGATCTGTGGGCGGAGGTGTACCTGATCGACAAAGGTATGCGGCTGGGACAGTTCATTACCCGGTACCGGGACGCCTATTTCAAACCTGCTGGGATGAACCCTTACACCGGTGTGGTGTACAGCTACGTGCCGAAGCCCGGCGCTGAAGCACAGATCTACCAGCGCATCGCGGACATTTCCGTTTCCATGAAAGCGAAGGATTACCTGCACATGCCAGAGTGCCTGATGGTCAATCACAAAGTGGAAATGGACCCGGCTGACCGGGAACTGTACGATGCCATGAAGCAGGATCTCCTGGTTGACCTGGACGGAGACACACTGACGGCGGATAATGCTGCCGCACTGTCCAACAAACTCCTGCAGATGGCGAACGGCGCTGTGTATAATGCCGACGGCGATGTGAAGAAAATCCATGACAAAAAGCTGGAAGCCCTACTGGATCTGATAGAGCAGGCCAACGGTCAGAGCGTGCTGGTGTGCTACTGGTACAAGCATGACCACCAGCGGATTCAGGAGTTTCTGGCAGGCAAAGGAATGCCGACCCGGGACCTGAAGAGCGATCAGGATATTGCCGACTGGAACGCTGGCAGGATCCCCATCGCCCTGATCTCCCCGGCGAGTGCGGGGCACGGCCTGAATATTCAGAAAGGCGGGCACATCATGATCTGGTTTTCGCTGGTGTGGTCGCTGGAACTGTACTCCCAGTGCAATGCCCGCCTCTGGCGGCAGGGACAAACAGAAGTGGTCACCATCCACCACATTGTTACAAAGGATACTGTTGACGAGAATGTCCTTTCCGCTTTGAAGCATAAGGACACGACGCAGCAGAACCTGATCAACGCGGTGAAGGCCCACCTGACAATCTAATGGCAATCCGAGAAACATTCTATTTTTCGGAGGTTGGTGCCATGAGCATTATGTGGCGGTATCTGGACAAGCGGTCGGCAACGATCGCGGCCATCAAGGACTTCAACAATATGAAGTTCATTATCAGGGACACCGGTGAGGAGATCCGGGGCGTGTATGAGAGCGCGGCTGGCGCAGGCAGTCCGAAGCTGGACGGCATGCCGAAGGCACACAATCCCACCGCCGGTGAGGATCGCGCTATCAAGGCAATTGAGGAGATTGACCTTCTGCGGGAGCGCTACCGGCAGGCATGTGAATACATGGCCTGGTTCCAGCCCGCTTGGGACGCGCTGTCGGAAGATGACAGGTTCGTACTGGACACATTCTTCTGCAGCTGTAATGAGTACGGTTCCGGCGCGGCTGATGTGGTTGCGGATCACTTCAGCATCGAACGTTCCTCCGCATACCGGAAGAAAAGCCGGGCGCTGGAGAACCTGACCACCCTGCTGTACGGCAAAGGGTAAATTGTCCAACTGGCGGGACGATTTATGAACAAAACCCGTGTATAATGGTAGCGTGGAAAATCTGGAAGGCTCCGCAGGCATATGCCTGTGGGGTTTTCTTTTACCCTGAGGAGGAAATGTGTATGTTGTTTTCCAGTGAACAGGTATCCGCAGGTCATCCTGACAAAATCTGTGACCAGATTTCGGACGCGATTCTGAGCGACTGCCTGAGCCATGACCACCAAAGCCGTGTGGCTGTCGAGACCCTGATCAAGGATAACCACGTGACGGTCGCCGGGGAAATCACATCCGACCATGAGCCGGATGTGCGTGAACTGGTCCGCCGGGTGCTGGCTGTCCGGGAACCGGAAATCCGGAACGATTTTGATCTGACGGTTCATATTTCGAAGCAGTCCGCTGATATCGCGCAGGGCGTTGACAAAAAAGGCGCTGGCGATCAGGGAATGATGTTCGGCTACGCTACGGATGAAACACACAAAATGCTGCCGATTCCCTTTGTTCTGGCAACCGAAGCAATCCAGTCCCTCCAGCAGGGTGAATACCCGCTGTTGCTTCCGGACGCGAAATCGCAGGTGACCTATGACTATCGGAAACACCGGATCGATACGTTCCTGATCAGCACTCAGCACACCGAACAGGCAAAACTGACAGATGTGCGGGAGATTTGTTCCCATATCATGTGGAAGATCGCTGACGCCTTCGGACTGAATAATGATTTCCGAATCCTGGTCAATCCCACAGGGCGGTTCGTGACCGGCGGGAGCTTTGCTGATTCAGGAGTCACGGGCCGGAAGATCATCGCGGATACCTACGGCGGCGCGGCACACCACGGCGGCGGCGCTTTCAGCGGAAAAGACCCGACAAAGGTTGACAGGTCAGCGGCTTATATGGCAAGGCGAATCGCGAAGGATGTGATCAGGGCCGGGCTGGCACACAAGTGTGAGATCCAGCTGTCCTACGCCATTGGCGTTGAGGAGCCGGTCGGTGTGTATGTGAACACGTTCCATACCGGGAAAGCGCCTGCCGGATACATCGTGAAGTGGATTCGAAAGCGCTACGACCTGACCCCGGAGGGCATGATTGATTTCCTTGGCCTGCGGAATGTCGATTACAATTACACATCCACCCTTGGGCACTTCTGGCGGCAGTGGCTCCCCTGGGAAGACAAGAGCAGGCCATTCGGAAAATAAAAATGGCTGGAAGCATTGAAATCGCTTGACTTTATGACCTTTCAGAGTGAGTAATGTCCTACCAAAATCGAAGGAGGTATGGACCATGACCGTTACTACCAACACGACCGACCGCAAGGCGCTGGCGAAAGCCCTCGCCGATAAGCTGGGAACCACAGCCAAGTACATGGGGCCGCCTACATTCGGGTACCAGGTTGGCGACTACATCGTTGACCGGGATGGAAACATCGAGGGTGAAGATTTCGAAGCCCTGCGGGATTTCCTGCAAAGCATCGGCTGCTTCCCGGAGGAAGAAACAGAACCTGCCGGAGAGCAGACGGAGCCGGAAGCCGAAACAACCGGAACACAGGATCAGGTGAGCATTTCGGTGCCCGCTGATGGCCTGACTCCAGTACAGATGAAGAACCTGATCTTCACGCTGTTCACCAAGCAGTACCTGATCGGAAAGATGACCGGCGGTGACCTGCTGAACATCCCGGATAACCTGATCGCCCGGCTGATGGAGAACACTCCCGAAACCATGGAGGATTTCAAAGCCCTGCTGGATGCCGCCACGGAGGATGGCCTGACCGGATTCGAGTTCTCTGACGGAAAGATCACCCTGACCTATGCGGCACACCAGGACGAGCCGGAGCGGAACATGGTGTACGCCATGCTGACCGCCCGGATCCTGAAGGCGGCGAAGGAAGCGACCCGGGTGTTCCCGGAGCGTCAGGAGCCCGAGAACGAGAAGTACTTCGCCCGGGCATGGCTCCTGCGGATCGGATACAACGGTGCTGATTCCAAAGCGGAGCGGAACCTTCTGCTGAAGCACCTGAAGGGCCACAGCGCTTTCCCGAACGACGAAGCGGCTGAAAAGCACAAGACCAAGTACGCAGAGATCCGGAAGGAAAAGCGGCAGGCGGCACAGGAGGTGACCTCCAATGACTGATATCCAGAAAGCCCTCGCGGATTTGAGAGCCCGGCAGGAAGCCGGAGAGCACATGCCCTGTCCCCGGTGCGGGAGGGACACGATGAAACCCGCCCTGTACACCAACGCCCTGAGCCGGGTTGCGGATGGGATCATGGTGTGCGACGACTGCGGAACACAGGAAGCGCTGCTGGCATTCATGCAGAACCCGATGCCCGTGGACGAGTGGGCATTCCTGAACCCTGACCTGCCGAGCGTGGATTTTAAAGATCTCCCCGGCAAGGCGGTCTGGGAACAGATCCGGATGGATCAGGGGCCAACGCTGATCAACCTTTTCAAGCGCTGGACACAGGAACAGCCGGGAGCGGATTTCAAACCGTACCGCCGGGAGGCGATGAAACGCTGTCCCGGGCTGACACAGATTTGGGAGCAGCCCTTTCAAGCTATGTATGAGGTATCAGATGGTCAGCTGATCCTGCGGTTCAGGCACACCGACGACGGCGTAGAGGTGAGCGCTGACCTGATAGAGAACGACAAATAAGGCCCAGCGGATTTCGGAGCGGAGCGGCAACATGCCGTCCCGCTTTTTCTTTGCCTGTTTTGCCGCACGTGGCGGCTCCGCCGCCGGGCTTGGGAAAACGGTCGACCGGAAACGAAAGCGGCGACGTTGGCCCTAAAAAGGGCAAAGAAAAGGCCGCTTCCGGATTTGGAAGCGGCTGTGCCTGGTCGGGGGTGTTCAGGGGATAACTTACCAAGCGTATCCCCGGGCGATGCTTCTTTCCAGCGCTGGCTTCAGGACCGTTTTGATTTGGGAGCCAAGGCCGAGCCTGCGGTATGCGTTGGCGATGCCATCGTAGTACTGGGTGTGCGGCGGTGACTTCCGGATCATCTTCATCAGGTAAATCATCCCGCTGATTTCAGAGCCGTCGATCATGTGCACGGGCCATTCTTCCTTGATGTAGTAGCTGGGGTAACCTTCGTACCGATCAAGGCTGCGTTCGTCTTTGTCGTTGATTTCCCACACAGCAACCGGAACCCGATTCCGTTTGTCTCCGGTCTTTTCGACCGTGGCGTGGAGGTAAAACTCCAGCCGGGCTCCGCTGATGTACCCGGTGCCGATCAGTCTGGCTTCCGGGCAGCGAACTGCCATCTGTTCTTCGACCATGTTTGATCCGTAAGCGATGTATTTCATGTAGCCTCCTTGATTCAAGAGCCTGCGGCTCGTTTCTATCTTCACCCTTTTCAGGGGAAAACGCAAGTGTTAATCGTTGACCGTGTATTCGTACAGGTCAGCCATGTCGAGGACCGTGACCCTGTAATCCGGACGGTAGCCGAAGGGGTCGCGTTCGTACAGTTCGTAGCTATCGATTTCGGAGCTGACACAGTCTTCGATGAACTCAGCCCGGACGGCGCTGTCCGGGAAGCGGATCTGGTTGTCTTCTTCCAGTTCAGTTGCCGCCTGATCGATGTGCCAGCGGATGTCAGCGTCGGTGATAACTGCGGTGATCTTCATGGAAAAGCCTCCTTCTTAATTTCCAAGCCGTGCGGCTTGTGGGATTCATCACTCTGCCGCCGCCGGAAGTCAAGTCAATGTGTACCTCCGGCGGCAGATTCCAAAGCTCAGTCGGCGTACTCGATCTCGAGAACACCGTCGTCGCCGGGGTTGATTGCCGTGATGCTTTTCATCATCAGGTCGAAGTGGATGTCGCCGGAAACTGTGCTGTCGAAAACCGTGACGGTTTCATCGCCGCCGAGGTACTTCAGGATTCTGACCGGAGCGTTGAAGTTGAATTCCGGGTTGTTGAGCAGTTCGTGGATGTACATTCTGGTGCCCTCCTTGATTTCAAAGCTGTGCCCGCAGGCGAAGGATGAGGTTGCTGGTTTCCCGTGGGGTCAGGCCGGTGATCTCGAGGTCGTTCCGACCGTTGATGGTCGCCATCAGGATTTCGAAGAACTCGATTCTGAAGCTGGCGGCGTGGTTGACCGGGTCTTCTTCCCGGAACTGTGCCCAATCCCGCTTCAGGTCTGCCGGGGTGTAAACCCAGTCGTCGTTCAGGTCGATGAGCTTCATGGGTGTGTACCTCCTTCTTGATTCAGGAGCTTCAGCGGCGGATCTTCAGGCCGTAGAGCTCTGCGGTGGTGAGCAGTGCCTCCACCAAGTCGATGGCGATTTGCAAGCCAGCAACGGCCCGCTGTGCCTGAGCGATGCTGTGGTCACCATATCCGGTGGTGGCGATTTCGAAGCCCAGCGCCTTGTCGCCGAACCAGTTGTCCTTGCAGAAGATTTCCGGGTAAGCCACCTTATCGGTGTCCCTCGGCTGGCGAAGGCTGATGTAGAAGTAGCCGTCGTACTCGTTGACGTAGATTTGGTAGCCGGTGTCCTTGATGCGGACTGTGTCGATGATGGCGTCGACCGCCTTGCGGTTTTCGGGTGTGCTTTTCATGGCATGTGCCTCCTTTCGATTTCGAAGCCTGTGGCTCCGGGTGAAGGCTCCCTGATTCAGGAGCCCTCAGCCGGGGCCGCTGTGCTTCAGCGGCTCTGGACGATGGTCAGCTGGAACTCTGTGCCGTCGGGCAGGCTGATCACCAGCCCCTTGTTGTAGGTCAGGACACCCTCCTCCGCAAATGTGCGTACCCGCAGGTTTTCCCAGCAGATTTCGGAGCTGTCGTAGCCCTCGGTGATGAGCTCCCGCAGGCCGTCCTGCAGGGTCTCCTCGGTGAACTGTGCCTCGTCCTCGTAATCGCTCTCGTACATGGTGTGTTCCTTTCCCGGGCTGTGCCCGTCTTGATTTAGGAGCCGTGTGGCTCCCGGGAAGGTTCCCGGTTTGGGAGCCCTCCGGGGAACCGTCCAGCGGCGGTCGGTGTGTGCCCGCCGGATCAGGAAGCCCGGCGGGTGGTCTCGGCACCGTTCCTCCAAGCGGCGTTCCCGGGCAGGTGCTTCAGGAGGTGTGTCCGGGCGGTCTTGAACTCCTCGCCGTTCATGCCCAGCCGGAGGAGCCAGCACCGGAAGGTGTAGGCGGGGTTGTCGGTGACCGGGCGGTTCGGGCTGGCGCTGGCGACCGTCAGGGCTTGGTGGCTGATGGCGAGGCAAAGCTGGATGTAGGCCTTGACCTCCCCGGCGTGAAGTGTGCTGTTGAAGGCCCGGAACTCGATCGTGCCCTTCTGCCAAACGGCGTGGAGGTTCAGGAGGTGGTAGCGGCTGGGGTCGTAGTGCTGGCTGGCGTGCCATTCCCAGTTCCGGTCGTCGTACCAAATCCGGGCGAGCTCCTCGGAGGTGGTGGGCTTCCGGCGGTTCAGGGTGGCGAGGAAGTCGGGGTCGACGGGCTGGCACCAGCGGTCTCGCCGGGCGGGGGAAATCTGCAGGGCTTGGGTCAGGAGGTCTTCCTTGGCGTTCACCAAGTTGACCAAGTTCCGCAGGGTGCGGGGGGTGTGGCTCCCCAGCCCGACGTGCACGTGAATGCCGCAGGAGGCGTCGGCGTGTGCCCCCGCCGCCCGAAGGGCCCGGACGCAGGCCTGCACCGTTTCGAGGTCTTCCCAGCGGCACACCGGGGTGACGAACTCTGTGCCTTGGTCCCGGGGTCCGGCGATGCTCCCGTCGGAAACGCACTTCCAGCGGCGGCCTTCCCGGTCGATGACCACCCAAGCGTCGTAGGAACCGCCTTCGTGCCGCACCTCGGCGGTGTACCCGTCGGTGGAAAGAACCCCGGCGATCGCCCGGGCGGCGGCTTGGCGGGAAATCCGGTTGACCTCGATCTCGGTTCCGAAGGTTTGGGTTTTCATGGGGTGGGCTCCTTTCTTCCGGCGGCGGCTTTTCCCGCCCGACCCGGGCGCCGGGCTGTGCCTTTTGGGCGGTTTCCCGCCCGGCGGACACATCCATCACTCCGCCGGGCCGAAAAGTCAACGGTTTTTTTTCGGAAAAAGAGCCGCCCGCTTCCTTATACATGCGTGAAGCCCGCCGGGTAAAAAAGAAAAAAACCCGGTTTTTTTTTCGCCGCCCGGGCACCCCGCCTGCCGGAACCGCCGCCCGCCGCCGGGCACACCCGCCGCCCGAAAACCCGCCCGGAGAACCCCGCCCGGAACCGCCCGGGCACACCCGCCGGGAGGAGCCATCCCGCCGCCCGGGCATACCGCCCACCCGGAAGACCCGCCGCCCGCCGCCGGGAGGAGCCGCCCGCCCGGGCACACCCAGCCGGGGTCTCCGGCCCGCCGCCGCCCGCCCGAGCTGTGCCCAGGGAGGGGGTGGTCAGATCCCTTAGTGTGC